>Ga0224555_1001902_pt1 | contig 26472 bp, 27 predicted proteins | sample 714S23034metaG_FD_180687 | JGI IMG/M metagenome (GOLD analysis project Ga0224555, IMG submission 180687) | Peat soil microbial communities from Stordalen Mire, Sweden - 717 S2 30-34 | ecosystem: Environmental > Terrestrial > Soil > Wetlands > Peat | place: Sweden: Norrbotten County, Stordalen...
CCAGCGATAGGCGGTCTGGGGGTGGATGCCCTGACGACGTGCCCACTCGGTCAGGTTCACAGAGAACACTTTATCGAATAGGTGTTCGCTCATTATGACTCAGAAATTCGGGAACAGCTCACGACCCACCGCGGTAAGAGCCTTCCAGAGCCACGCGCCGCTTAGCTGTTAGGTGTGACGGCGGCTTTTTGACAGTGTCGATTCAAGGCACCCGCCGGCGACTCCACGTGATGGCGACAACGGGTCTGATTCACGCGACAGTTGATCGTGGGTCCCTGCGACGAGTTAGCGCGTCATTCGCGCGATCGCGACTAATGGCTCTCTCGGCCTCCGTCGGCGCTGACCCGAAGCGCCGAGCCGCGGCGCGTGGCTAACGTCGTGAAAAGGGGAGGCCAAAATAGGCTGTCGCCGCCGGTTGAATACTGACCCCCTATCACCGCTCTAAAACTGACCCCCCTCCCGAGGATCCACCACTTTCAGTGGTTTGGACTCGATCCTGGCTCGGCCGACATCGGCCCGAACGGGAGAAGGAATGTGATCAACGTGGAGGAATGGGCAGAGATCAGAAGACTGCACAGGGCCGAGGGGATGGGCATCAAGGCAATCGCCCGCAGGTTCGGCGTGGCGCGCAACACCGTTCGGTCGGCACTTCGCGCCGAGGACGCGCCGAGATACGAGCGGGAGGGACGCGGCTCGGCGGTGGACAGCTTCGAGCCGGCTATCAGGCGGTTGTTGGCGGCGACGCCGGACATGCCCGCCACCGTCGTGGCAGAGCGGATCGGCTGGACGCGGGGCATCACCGTGCTTCGTGAGCGCGTGGCTGAGCTGCGCCCGAGCTTTAAAGTGCCCGAAGCTTTCGGCCGCACCGAGTACAAGCCAGGCGAACTGTGCCAGTGGGACCTGTGGTTCCCCGACTACGACATCCCCGTCGGCTATGGCCAGACGGCCGTGTTGCCGGTGCTGGTGGGGGTGCCGTGCTACTCACGCTGGATCCTGGCGCGCATGATCGGCTCCAAGGAGTCCGCGGATGTGCTCGGTGGCCATCTCGGTCTCGTCGTCGAGCTCGGCAAGGTGCCGAAGATCGGCGTCTATGACGGTGAGCCGGCCATCTCGGGGAGAAGGGGCAAGAGGCTCATCTACACCGAGGACTACCTGCGCTTGAAGGGCACGCTCGCCATGGGCTCGATAGTGCTCGCGAAGGGCCACCCTGAGCGAAAAGGCGTCGTGGAACGGGCGAACGGGTATCTCGAGACGAGCTTCATGCCCGGGCGGAACTTTGCCGACCGTGACGACTTCAACACCCAGCTCTATGACTGGCTCGAGACCAGGGCGAACCTGCGGGTGCACTCGGGACTTAGGTGCCGGCCCTCAGAGCGCATAGACGAGGACCTGGAGGCGATGACGGCGCTTCCCCCGGTGCTGCCCGACATGGACTGGCACAAGGACCTGCGGCTCCCGGCTGATCACTGGATACGCCATCAGACCAACGACTACTCGGTGCACCCCAAGGCCGTCGGCCGACGCGTGCACGTAAAAGTCGACGACGACCGGGTCGTTGTCACCTTGGGCAAAGAGGTGGTGGCCAGCCACGAGCGGGTGCTTGCCAGCCACGTCACCATCACCGACCCGGTCCATGACCGGGCCCGGGAAGCGGCCCGAGCGCTCAAGGAGGCACCCAAGGCCTCCGGTGAAGATGTCGAGATCCGCAGCCTGGCCGTCTATGACCGCGTCACCGGTGCGGCATGACGAGCTCGCGCGATCTCGCCTATTTGTGCCGCGAGCTGAAAGCCCCCTCGCTCTTGGCCGGGGTGGGACGCCTGGCCGAGCGGGCCCGCACAGATGCCTGGAGCCACGAGGACTTCCTCGCCGCCTGCTTAGAGCGAGAGGTGTCCTCCCGCCAGTCCCACGGCGGTGAGAACCGCATCGCCGCGGCCCGTTTCCCGGCGCGAAAGACCTTGGAGGACTTTGACTTCGATCACCAGCGCAGCGTCAGAAAGGACGTCGTCGCCCATCTCGGCGCTCTCGACTTCATCGAGGCTCGCTCCAACGCAGTGTTTTTGGGCCCACCCGGGACAGGCAAGAGCCACCTCTCGATCGCCCTCGGCATCAGGGCATGTCTTGTCGGGCACCGGGTCGCCTTCGCGACGGCGGCCGAATGGGTCGACCGCCTGCAAACAGCCCATGACGCCGGCAAGTTGCAAGACGAACTTCGTCGCTTGGGGAGATACCCGCTCGTCATCATCGATGAGGTCGGATACATCCCGTTTCAGGGCGAGGCCGCCAACCTCTTCTTCCAGCTCGTGTCTTCGCGTTATGAGCGGGCGAGCGTGATCGTGAATTCCAACAAGGCCTTCAGCCGATGGGGCGAGGTCTTCGGTGACGACACCGTTGCCGCCGCCATGATCGACCGCCTCGTCCATCACGCCGAGGTCATCAACCTGAAAGGCGACAGCTACAGGTTGAAAGGCCGCGATCTCGGGAGGGTGCCCGGTGACGATGACACCTGAGTCAATGCGTGACGCTTCGGATGAGCCGACCCGTGAGCTGTCCCGCTGCCAGTGCTGCGGAACCCAGACCGTCATCGCCGTCGAGGGAGTGTTCCGCAATCCGAAGCCGGGCTCGCCCCGGCGGTTCTGCTCACCCGCCTGTCGCCAGGCCGCCTACCGCCGCCGCCAGGCCGGTGCCCCCGAGACAGCGCCAGCTCAGCTCTCAGGCGGCCGATCTCGCCGTCTCGGAGCGATCGAGGAGGTGATGCCGCAAGCCAAATGATCACGCAGCGCGGTCGGTGACCCGAGACGGGGGGTCAGTTTTCGACCGATGGAAGGGGGTCAGTTTTCGACCGGTGTTGACATAGGCGCCGAAGCAGTGTCGCAGCGCCTGTCTCTCGAGGAGGTCGTCGAGTGGTCGAGGCGCATAGTCTGCGACTGGGTAGCGCAGTCCAATGTCTCGCCGATCCCGGCAGTCAGAGAAGAGGGCTTTCGTTTCCACGACGCGGCTGGCAAGGATTCTTTCGAGTTCAACAACCAGCTGATGTGCCCGAACATCGGCCACGGCGATCCTCATGCCCTCCGAGCAATCAGCCGCCAGGCCGAACAGCCCGCCTACTCGAACTCTGCTGCGACGACCACCGGGCCAGGCCCTGCTCTTCCACAGGCTCGCCTCGTTCTTCTCGGCGGCATCGAGAAGGGGCTCTGCACCCTAGCCGAGGCGAACGAGGAGCCGCGGCGATTGCGAAGATACTGCTTGTCCACGATCTTGCCGGGCGCGACCCGGTTGCCTGTCCCATTTCCCTAAGGAGACTCCGTTGACGACAAGCGAAGCTGCGCCAGGTCTACCCCTTGTACCGCACTGGATCAGTGGCAAGGCCTACGGAGGCAGCAGTGGCCGCGTCGGCGAGGTATACGACCCCTCGACGGGCAAGCTCACGAAGCACGTCGCGTTCGCGTCCCCTCTCGAGGTCGACCAAGCGGTCGCGGCGGCATCGGACGCATTCTTGACCTGGCGTCGCTCGTCACTCTCCCAGCGTTCGAAGCTGCTGTTCGCCTTCAGACAGATCACCAGCGAACGAGTCGCGGAGCTGGCCGAGATCGTCACCTCCGAGCACGGAAAAGTGCTCGACGACGCGTTGGGCGAGGTGAACCGAGGCCTCGAAGTCATCGAATTCGCGTGCGGCATCCCGCAACTGTTGAAGGGCAGCTACTCCGAGAACGCCTCCACGAACGTGGACGTCTACTCGATTCGCCAGCCGTTAGGTCCCGTGGCGATCATCAGCCCATTCAATTTCCCGGCGATGGTTCCAGTCTGGTTCTTCCCGATCGCCATCGCTTGCGGCAACACCGTCGTGTTGAAGCCGAGCGAGAAGGACCCCTCAGCCGCGATCTGGTGGGCAGAGAGGTGGGCAGAGGCCGGGCTGCCACCCGGCGTCTTCAATGTCGTCCAAGGTGACAAGGTGGCAGTCGACCGTCTGCTCGAGCACCCGGACATAAGTGCGGTCTCGTTCGTCGGATCGACGCCGATCGCGCGCTACGTCTATGAGAGCAGCACCCGGCACGCCAAGCGCGTGCAGGCACTCGGCGGCGCCAAGAACCACATGGTCGTGCTTCCCGATGCTGACCTTGACACCGCTGCGGACGCGGCCGTGAATGCCGGTTTCGGGTCGGCCGGCGAGCGCTGCATGGCCGTCTCTGTGCTCGTCGCGGTCGAGCCGATCGCCGACGCGCTCATCCTCAAGATCCGCGAGAGGATGGCGCGCGTAAGAGTCGGTGACGGGAGGCGCGGAGTCGACATGGGCCCACTTGTAACCAAGCGCCACCTAGAGAAAGTGGCATCGTACTTGGATACGGGCGTGGAGGAGGGGGCGGAGCTGGTCGTTGACGGTCGGAAGATCGTCCCCGACGGCGATCCTGGAGGGTTCTGGCTTGGCCCAAGCCTGTTCGACAAGGTGACACCGGACATGTCGCTTTACAACCACGAGATCTTCGGTCCGGTGCTCTCGGTCGTGCGAGTGGCGAGCTATAAGGCCGCGCTCGGTCTCATCAATTCCAATCCCTACGGGAACGGCACAGCCATCTTCACCAACGACGGGGGTGCCGCGCGTCGCTTCCAGAACGAGGTGGAGGTTGGCATGGTCGGCATCAACGTGCCCATCCCCGTACCGGTTTCCTATTACTCATTCGGCGGCTGGAAAGGATCGTTGTTTGGCGACAGCCACGCGCACGGGACCGAAGGCGTCCATTTCTTCACGCGGGGCAAGGTGGTGACGAGCCGGTGGCTGGATCCGAGCCATGGCGGAATCAACCTCGGTTTCCCGCAGAACACCTGAGCCAGCACGTTTCAGCCGGCCGGCACCCGGCGGCTCGCTGACTACGCTTTCGGCTCGCGAGAGTGTGCCCGGAGCCACTTGAGAGGGGGAGGAAGCCATGCCGAACGTTGTGCGCGCAGCCTTGATCCAGGCTCGGTGGGTCGGTGACAAGGACGCGATGACCAAGAACGCGGTCCGTTCGGTTCAACAGGCGGCCGCTGAAGGAGCGAAAGTCGTCTGCCTACAGGAACTGTTCAACGGTCCGTACTTCTGCCAGGTGCAAGATGGCGCGTGGTACGACTGGGCTGAGCACCAGACGCGCCCACGACAAGGCAGTTCATGGACGTGGCGCGCGAGAACGCCATTGTGCTCGTCGTCCCCGTGTATGAGGTTGAGAGTTCTGGCGTCTTCTACAGCACGGCCGCAGACCGGACAACCCGACGGTCGACTTCGTACCCGACGACATAGTCGACCGGTTCTGCCTGCTCGGGCCCGTCGAGAACCACATCCAGCGGCTTGCCGAGCTGTCGGATATCGGGGTCGGCCAGTTCATCTCATGCATGACAGGGCCACCGCGACCTTCGATGCGTACCGCGACAACGTGATCCCTACAGCAGCGAACTTCTAGCCGCTGGCCGCGCCCCGGCTGCCCCGTTCGGCCAAGCCCGCCTTGTTGTGCACGACTTCGGAGACACGGACGACTACGGGCTGACGTGCGCGGTCGCGGACGCCGCCCGTGCCGTGGATGGTCACGGGCCGGAGTTAGTGGCCGTCGGGCGGGCGCCAACACCCGTCACGACGCACGGAACTGTAACGGCCGTAGTCGACTCAGCTCCCGTCGCCGCTCCGCATCCAGTCGGCGCCGAGCTGCGAGTCAGGCCGAACAGATGACGCGGTCAGGTGGCCGCGTCAGGCGTCGGCCGAGGGCCTTCCATGACCGACCGTGCCCCGTGCGCGATGCGAACGACGCTCCAGGTCACAGCGACCCGTTTCAGGTAACGCAGCTTGTCGAAGTCGAGTGGCTGCGGAGGCTCGTGCACACAAGGCCGCCCTGAGTTTTCACCGACCGCAACAGCAGCGCTCAAGAACGGGCTGAGTGAGGACTCCGATGGATGCCTCGTCATACACTGGCTCGTGCAGGTCGACCAGCCCACCCGTCTCGGGACTTCCCAACCGAGACCGAGGCGTGGCTGGAGAATGGGCAACGGGATTGCTTCGGCCTTGTGGGTCCTAGTCGCCATACTCGCGCTCGTAGTCGTCATGCGCCTTGTGGCCTGGGATGACTACGAGGTGTTCGCGATCCTAAACTGCCTTACCGCTTTCGTGTACCTGCCCGCGTGGGCCGTGGTCGTCGTGGCAGGCCTGGGTCGTCGGTTCTTCCTGGTCGCAGCCGCGCTCGTAGTCGTCGTCGCCCAACTCACATTCCTGCTGCCGGAACTGGCTGCGGCACACCCGGTGCCTGCCTGGGTAGCTCGAGCGCCGACTATCCGGATTCTCGACGCGAATGTCTACAACGAGAACCGATCGATGTCCGGCTATGCCAGCCAGATTTTAACGGTGCGTCCGCAACTCCTGACCATGGAAGAGGCAAACCCGAACGACGTTTCGCAACTCAGAAGAGCTGGCGTCCTCACCAGCCTTCCGTACCAATTCGAAGTTGACCGGTATGATCCTTTCGCGTTCTTCGTAGCCTCGCGCTTCCCGCTCGGAGACACAAGGGTCGTGTACCTATATGGTCGTCCGCTAATTGTCCAGACGACACTGGAACTGCCTTGGGGGCGACAATCACTATGGGTCGTCCATACGATTGCCCCTCTTCCGGTGTCCTTCTCGCAATGGCAGGGACAGCTTGTCCTCATCAGGCGTCTGCTTCGCGTCCGCAAGCCGAAGGGGCTACTGGTCGTCGGCGACTTCAACGCCACGTGGGGTAGCCGAGGCTTTCGCGCCATCCTCGACGCCGGTGTAACAGACGGTGCCGCCGCCCGCGGCAGCGCCTTCGATATGACCTGGTCGCAAATGGTGCCGTTGCTTCCCCCGCTGGTGCGGATCGATCACGTGCTCACCGGACCGAGCCTTGCGGTCACTCACATCAGAACCGGAGAAGGCCCAGGGAGTGACCATCGAGATCTCATAGCGACAGTGGCGTTCCACCGCTCGACGCCGGACAGCACTGCGCGCTGATGGCGTCGGGCGTCGCGCTGAATGGTGTCGCTCGACATGAGGGCCCGTTCCGCTTTTCCGCCATGACCGGAGGCTTGCCGCCGTTGGTCGGTTGGGCAGAGTTGTTCTTTGACACCTAGCCCCGGGCTAGGTGACCTCGTCGATCCAACCGAGGTAGGCGGGCAGGCCCCGGTCCACCGACAGTAGAAGGATCTCTGGAGTCTCGTACTTGTGCACAGAGACGATGGCCTTCTCGAGCTCGGGGTACAACTCCTGGCGAGTCTTGAGCAACAAGAGCACCTCGCTCTCTTCGGCCACCTCACCCTTCCAGGTGTAGAGGCTGTTGATCGCCAGCAGCTGGACGCAGGCGGCCAACTTTTCGCTCAGGACCTTGTCGGCGATCCGTCGGGCGTCCCCCGGTGACTTCGCTGTGGTCAAGACAACCGCATAAGAAGTCATCTCAAGCACCTCGTTGGTATGCCTTCATGCCATGGTAGATGTATTCAGAATTGTCGTGTTTACCATCAGTGTCGGCGCCAGGGATCGGTCTCGTGATGACCTGCTCGACCCATTCCTGGGATCTGACACAACCGCAGTCGCCGCCATCATAGGAGGCCGATGGTTCCTTGGAGGCGACATCGGTCCTGGTTGCGTCGAGAGGACTCGGCGGCGGCTCGTGTAGCGGGCGGCTGGGCGTACGAACGACGAGGCCGGAGCATGACCGGGAGAGGTACAGATCGCGGATGCGCAGAGGCCTCGTGTCGGTGAGGGAACGCCGATCTCGTCAGACGTCGTAGCCTGCGTGCTTGTAGGGCAACTGTCTGCCAACTGACGAAATGGGTGACCAGCTTTGGGACCGGGGAGACTTCACGCACTCATCGACGGCGTCTTCGCTATCGCCCTGACCCTGCTCGTCTTGGACTTGCCAAAGCCAATGCATTCGACGCAGCTCGTGCGCGATCTGTTGCACCAGTGGCCCTCGTACCTCGCCTACCTCGTGTCGTTCGCGACACTAGGCATCCTCTGGATCGAGAATCACGGAATGATGAGCGCGGTGCGCTCCATCGATAGACGGTTCCTGGAGCGAACGCTGGCCTTCCTGCTGTTCATCTCCGTCATCCCGTGGCCGACCGCGCTTGCCGCGAACTACGCCGACCACGGTTTCCCCGAGGCGCGCGCGGCGGCGATTCTGTACGCGGCGACGATGCTCATGATGGGCCTGTCGTTCGCCTGGGGATGGCGTTATCTCTCGGCGCATCCGGAGCTGGTCGCCGAGCCTGCCCGCTCCGCGTTCCCAGCTGGGACGCGTCGGGCACTCCTCGGCGGTCTCGTCTACCTCGTGGCCATCGCCGTGGCGTTCCTCAGCCCCATCGCCTCCTTTGCCATCGACGCCATCGTGGCCGCCTACTTCGCAGCCTCCAGGAGCGAGGTCCCAGGGCTGATTGTCCGATCAGCGCCTGCGGAAGGTTCCGGCTAACTCCGCGGACCGCAAGCGACTACATCTCGGCTGCGTGCAACCGAAGGATGCAGCAGGAGAGTCTGCAATACGGCATTTCAACGCCTGTCGAGGTTCTTGCTACCCGAAGAACGCGGAAACCCGGTGATCGAGATCGACTCGAGTCGGCCAGGGGACGTCGCGTGGACCGAAGGCAACCATGTCGAGTTCCTGGCGGAGCGTGCCACGTATTTCGCTCGCCTGGCCGCAGTCATCTCGAGTCTCGTGCCCGATGAGGAAGTGCGCCTTACCGTCGGGCGAGGAGACAGTGACGAATGCGGAGCAGATGACGAGCCGGCGATCGCGACACTCGTGCTGTGCCGACGTAGTCCTGACGTCCGCGGCCTGCCTCGACATTCCCACAGCGGTCGGCTCGCTAAGAATGCCAATGGAGTCGCGAGGAAGGCGAGAAGTTGTCACGAGATCGCATTCCCGCGGCTTGCGGGGAGTCGGGGACAAGGACTTGCTCTCTCGTTTGTCGCAGCGATGAAGATCGGCGGCGCGACCCGGCTGGGTAACTTCCGTCGGGTCGGCCTAGTTAGGTGTGCTCCCTGGATCTAGCCCTGGGTCAGGCGAGGTCGAAATGTGACGGCTGTCTGCGCGGAGGGCGCCCAAGAAGGCGTGTGCCCATGCCTGGACGTCGTGGCGCCTCACGACACGGCGCATGCGGCGCATGCGTGCTGTTCCTTCGTTGGGGTCGAGGTCGACAGCGTGGCGGATGGCCTGTTTTAGGCCATCTAGATCATGGGGATTGACCAGGATGGCATCTCGTAGCTCTTGGGAGGCACCAGCGAACTCGCTGAGCACGAGCGCCCCGGTGTTATCAACCCGGCACGCCACATATTCCTTGGCTACAAGGTTCATGCCGTCTCGTAGTGGTGTGACGAGCATGATATCGGCGGCGAGGTACAAGGCCACCAGTTCGTCGACCTCGACGCTTTGGTACAGGTAGTGGATCGCAGGTCGACCGACTGTCGAGTATGCCCCGTTGATTTCGCCGACAAGCTGTTCGAGGTGTTCGCGCTCGCGACGGTAGTGCGGATCATCCTCACGGCTCGGTATGCCGATCTGGACCAACACCGCCTGCGGCCCAGTCAGCAAACCATCGGCGAACAACTCGCCGATGGCTATGAGCCGCCGGTCGATGCCCTTGGTGTAATCGAGCCGGTCGACGCCCAACATAACGACATCCGGGCTGCCGAGTTCCTCTCTGATCTGACGGGCTCGTCTCTGCACAGCGGGGTCGGAAGCCCGCTTGATCAGTCCTATCGTGTCGACTGATATCGGGAACGCCCCGACCCGGACCTGGCGCCCGTCGTAGTTCAGCACGCTGTCGGTACCCGATGCGCCCACGACTCGTCGAGCGACCCGCGAGAAGTTCGCCGCCGCCCCCTGCACTTGGAACCCCACCAGATCGGCGCCCAAGAGCCCTTCGAGTATCGATCTCCGCCATGGCAGCTGCATGAACAGCTCCTGTGGTGGGAAGGGGATGTGCAAGAAGAAGCCGATGCGCAGATCTGGCCGCAGGGCCCTGAGCATCTTCGGAACCAACTGCAACTGGTAGTCGTGCACCCAGACATTCGCTCCCGGCGCGGCGGCTCCGGCGACAGCACGCGCATAGCGGTCATTGACCGACATGTACGCGTACCACCACTCCCGGTGGAACGTCGGGGTCCGAACGGCGTCGTGATACAGCGGCCAAAGGGTGGCGTTGGAGAACCCGAGGTAGAACTGCTCGAACTCGGCATCGTCGAGAGGTACAGCGCGCAACTCGATTCCCTCGTGTTCAGCCGGAACGGCCATCTCAACACCACCGCCCGGCCAACCGATCCACATACCGGCGCCGCCTGTCAGCACCGGCGTCAGCGCCGAGACAAGTCCACCTGGACTCAAGTCCCAATGCATCTCGCCGTTGTGTTCCACCCGCCGGACTGGCAACCGGTTAGCCACAACGACCAACTGGGCTCCCTCCGGCCCAGTGCTCGTTTCATCGCGACCACTCACCACAGAACCCTACCCGTACGAAACGGGCACGGCTTTGCGAACTCGACCGCTGACGCTTGTCCCCGAGCCGTTGGCCGTAGCTGCGGTGTTGCGTGCCAAGCTTGCTGCCGGGATCCCTGTGTCAGAGCCACGATCGGCAGAGTCCCTGGCTGCCCTCTGGCTGCCAGTCGATCTGTGTCGATCGTCTTGGCTGCCAACGGAGGGCCATGTGAAGCATCCGCCAGGTAGGCAGCCACTCTGCCTGTATCTGTTCAGCGCGCTCGGAGGACCTCGAATCCCCAACCTTCTGATCCGTAGCTAGCCCAGTATCGTCGCTACTTGTGTCAGACCATCCCGCGTCGTTGCATTCTGGCCTGTCAAGACAGCCGTCCAGCGAGTCGTCCGCTACGGCGTGCAACAGCGTGCGACGCTCCGGGACGAATTTGTTGGTTCGAATGTCGGCCCTTTTTCCGACAGGGACAAGCCAGAAGAGGTATGGATGGTTGTCGTGAGTTCGTCAAACCCAGGCTTGTACTACCGTCTTCAGATGTCGAAGCGCCTCTCTCCGGGGCGTTCCTCCCTACGAACCGATGCGAGCTTGTAAATGCGGCGTGCCGTGCCGCCAAAGACGGCATCGGTTTCTTTTCCTACGAGCGGCGTTATGAGATCGCGGGCTAGACCGAGCACCTGGTCATAGCTCGCCACGGCTGTGCAAACCGGCCAGTCGGAACCGAAGAGCAGACGGTTCGGGCCGAACAGCTCGACGACCCGTTCCACGTAGGGACGAACAGCGGTCGGATCCCAATGCTTGCCTGCCTGGGAGACGAGCCCCGAGATCTTGCAGAAGACCGAGTCGCTGCGGGCGAGCTGGCCAATCAAGCTGTTCCAGGGCTCCCAGGCCGAGGCAGCTATCTCCGGCTTGGCCATGTGATCGACGACGAGAGTCGCACCCTCGAGGTGCTCGGCCAGATCTACTGCGGCGGGGAGTTCACGGGTGGACACGAGAAGATCGAAGGCCCCTCCGCTCGCACTCACGGCGCGGACACCGCGTCGCACCTCGTGTCGTCGGAGCCAGTCAGGGTCCGGCTCGTTGGGGACGAGATGGCGGACGCCGACGAGCTTGTCTCCCCCGGGGAGCTCAGATAAGCGCGCCAGGGTCTCCCCAACTCCCGGGTCGGTCAGATCGACCCAGCCGACAACTCCGGCGATGAACTCGCTTGCGCTGGCAAGCGCCAGGAATTCCTCTGTCTCCGCGGGATCGTTCAGAACCTGCACGAGCACCGTGGCCGACACGCCGAGTGGCGTGGCGACCTGCTCGAGTTGACTCAGACCGAACGGTCGGTTGAGCGACGGAAGAGCAAGGAGCCACTCGTGGGGACGCTTGGCGGGGTCCCAGATGTGGTGATGGGAGTCGACGACACCGCCGTTTCCAGGCGAGACATCAGTACTGTGGCCGGAGATCACTGGTCTTCACGCGCCGCGGGCTGCGAAGCTGTGCGGTGAGACGCGCCTGGCGGCAACGCCGGTGAGAGCCCTGCCTCGGCGAGCTCTTCGAACAGCTCCTCGGGAACCGTGAACCGGAAGTGGGCAGCGTTCTCGTGAGCTTCTTGCGCGCTGGCAGCACCGACGACAGCCGCCGTCACGGCCGGATGTGCGAGGACGAACTGCAATGCCGCCGCGGCCAGGGGAACGCCGTAGCGATCGCAAACAGAACGGATGCGGTTCACGTGCTCGACGACCGGACTGGGTGCAGGGAGATAGTCCAGGTGTGCCCCGGCGAGCGGATCGGCGAGGATGCCGCTGCGGTAGACCCCGGCCGCCAGCACCGACACCCCCCGCTTCTCGCACGCGGGGAAGAGCCGGTCTGCCGCCGAAGCGTCGAGGAGCGAATAGCAGCCGGCGATCAAGACGCAGTCGAGCTCTGTCCGTTCGACGAGCCAGGTGAGCACGTCAGCATGGTTCATTGCGATGCCGATTGCGCCGACCACGCCCTCGTTGCGGAGCTCTTCGAGCGCCGGGTAGGACTCGGTGAGCGCCAGCTCGGCGTACGTGTCCGGATCGTGGATCAACGCGACATCAACGCGGTCGCGGCCTAGGCGCTCGAGGCTCGCCGCCAGGGATCTTCGCACACCGTCTTTCGTGTAGTCGTCCACGAGCCTTCGACTGGGTACTCCGTAGAAGAGGTCCCCACCCTGGACCCCGTCGTCGGCGTCGACGAGCAAATGGCCGACCTTTGTCGAGACCACCGCATCGCCGACCGCTTCATCGGCCAGGAAGGCGCCGAGACGCTCTTCCGACAGTCCGACCCCGTACTGGGGGGCGGTGTCAAAGGCGCGAACCCCCTCGTTCCAGGAGGTCTCGAGAACCGCTTCGGCCCGCCTCTCGTCGACGGGGGCGTACATTCCGGCCAAGGGCGCGCAGCCCAGCATCAACCGTGTCACAGAGACGTCGCTACAGCCGAGACGGACCCGCTCGATGCCACCAGGCGCTGTGGGGATGTCGGTCAACTTCTCGTCCGTAGCCGGCGGATCGGACTCGAAGGCCTGCAGTTCGCCCGGAGGGAAAGCGGAGCTAGATCCGAAGGAGATACCAGGCCCGATCCGATGACCGAGGTGCCCCTGCCAACCGGCCGACTAGCCATCTTTCACAGGCCCTGGGCGCTGGGCGCGCCGGCCTTGCGCTCAAGCCAGGACCCCAAGATGTGTTCCCGCATCACCTTGGCTGCACCGTCCGGGTCGCGTCCGGCCAGTCGCTCGTATATGGCGACGTGACCTCGATGGCTCATCATCATGTGGCCGGCGCTTACGCCAGTGCCGCGGTAGCGGACGTTCATGCGCGCCCGAGGGTGGATCGAGCGGATGATCGATCGCCCGAGACGGTTGCCTGAGCCTCGAAGGATCAGGTCGTGGTACGCGCCTTCAGCCTGCTGGTACTGCTCCGGCTGGTCCAGGAGCTTCTCGAGGTCCGTTAGGGCGTCGCGCAGTTCGCTCAGCTGTGCATCGGTCATAATCTCTGCCGCTCGGCGTGCCATCTGGCACTCGAGCCCGACACGCACGTCGACCACGTCGTCAAGGATCTCGAAGGTGTCGGCGTAGCGCATCGCGGCGTCGAGTACCAGCGGGTCGAGCAGGTCCCACTGCTCGGTCGGCCCAACTGTCGTACCTTGGCCCTGCTTGACTCGCACGAGCCCTTTCGCCTCGAGCAGCTTCAAGGCCTCCCGAATGACGGTACGGCTGACGCCGAAGACCTCACACAGCGTGGACTCGGTCGGGAGCGACGACTCAGGAAGGAGCTCGCCGCCCACGATCTTGTCGACCATGGTCAATAGCACGGCGGTCGCGAGGCGAGCGGGTCTGCGCGGAACAGCCCCTGCCAGGATGCTTTCGAAGCTCTTCATGGGAGGTTGTTCCGCCAGGGTCACCTCTGGCTCACCTCCTGTTGGTGGCAGTGACAGCCAGCCGTGAATTTGATCATACGTAGTATGTTAATCCAACCGATCGAGCGGGGGTGACGGGGTTCCTCCGCGGCGGAGAGCGAGAGCCGACGGAAGCCCCGAGTAGCTCGGAGACACGGATGCCCAAGCTCGCGACGCCAACGCGCAGTGGGCCGAAATCAATAGTTGAGCTGGACCTTCATCTCGCGGAGGCTAGACCGCCCACCGCGAGGCGCGGACCACTGGGAGCAGCTGGTTCGTCACCGCACGGGCTGAGGCGCCCTGGCCAAAGAGGCGTGCTTGCACGCTCCTAATAGGTATGACATCATAAGCCAGTCGTCATAGGAGTGATGTCAATGGCACGGGTGCGCATTACTCACGTCGAGAGCTTCAAGGTGTTCGCACCGGGCGCCCGGCCTAATTTCGCGTGGCGTGAGGGACTTCGAGGCGGCCCCGCAGACGGACTCGTCGCCGTGCTGCGCCTTCACACCGATGAGGGCATCGCCGGCGTCGCCGTCGCGCAGAACCGCGCCAGCGCCGTCGTCCTCGAGGACTTGGTCGGGCGTCTGCTTCGCGAAGAGCTTGTCGGGACCGATCCGCTCGAGCGTGAGCGGATATGGCACCGGATGTGGGAACTCGACAGGACAGAGGAGTTTCCGATCTGGCTGATCGGTCTTGTGGACAGCGCGTTGTGGGACCTCGCCGGGCGCCTCTACGGCGCACCGACCTGGGAGTTGCTAGGCGGCTTTCGACGCGATATCCCCGCTTATGCCTCGACGTCGACCTTTGCCTCCCTCGGCGAGTACCTCGAGGTGGTGACGCAGTGCATAGAGCTCGGCTACCCGGCGATCAAGCTCCACGCCTGGGGCGACGCCCGGCGCGACGCCGCCCTGTGCACAGCGGTCCGCGAGCATGTCGGCGCGGGCTTCCCGCTCATGTACGACGGCTCGGCCGCCTTCGATCTCGCGGATGCCGTCTACGTCGGAGACGCACTCTCTGAGGCCCACTACCTCTGGTACGAGGAGCCGATGCGCGAATTCAACGTCACGGCCTACAAGTGGCTTGTTGATCGCGTGCGCGTCCCCCTGAACGTTGCCGAGACCTCTGACGGCGTCCACATGAACACCGCCGATTTCATCGCGAGCGGATGCGCCACGTTCGTCCGTACGAGCACCGAGCTGCGCGGCGGGTTTACCGGGGCGATGCGGATCGCCCATCTAGCCGACGCTTTCCGGCTCCGCGCGGAACCCCATGGGAACACCGTTTACGCGAGGCACCTCTGCATGGCGATCCCGAATTGCTCGTACTACGAGTCTCTCGTCACCACCAACCCGGTCCATCGCGAGTTCGGGGTCGACGAGAACGGCATGGTCAAAGCACCGACGGCTCCGGGAGTTGGCCTTCCCGTGGGCCCCGAGTACCCCAAAGAACTCGAGAGCTACGTCGTGGATCTGGCCGGGGATCCGCTCTCGTGTGACACCAGTATCCGGCACAGCGCAGCGTCATAGGTCCCTCAAACACAAGGCAAGCCACCTACCACAAGAGAGGAAGGCAAACACAAAGACCTCACTCGGTACGGGGAAGATCCCGTCACACACTCACCAGCCGCGGGATTTGAATGGCAGTGGCCATTCTTACCGCCGCCAGCATCGGCTGTGCTTCCGTCGCCATCGGAGCAGCAGCTGCGGCGCCTAGCACCGATTACCCGCCCCAGCTCGCCGAATACGTGGCCGAGCCGTGACGAAGGGAGCAGTTGCAGTTTGAACCGAAAGCAAGCATCACAAGACGGAAGGAGTTGAGCCTACAACCATGAAGTCATTTTTCAATCTCAAATCCTGGCGAGGTCGCTCGCTACGGAGCCGCGTCGCGTTCGCCGCGGTTGTGGTCACGGGCCTGGCACTCGCAGCGCCTGGGGCTTCGACAGCAACAACGATGTCTTCGAAGAAGCCGCTAATTGTCTGGATCGACACGTCGCGCATTCCCTACGAGCAGGCGTACATGAAGGCCAATCCTGGTGCCAACATCAAGTGGGTTATCTACAACGGCAACGAGAACGGCACCGGCGTGCTGCAGTCGAAGTTCGCGCTGTGGAACCGCATCGGCTGGCCATCGGTCGCGCCGGACGTGATGTTCGACTCGCAGAACTACGACGCGGTCCAGCTCGGTACAGCGCCGTACAACGACCTGCTCAGCCTGTCAAAGTACGTCCCGGCGAGCGTTCTCAAGGGCTATGCGGGCCACAGCATGAGCGCCTGCACAACCCCCTCGGGCAAGATCGTCTGCCTGCGCAATGACACGGCCGCGGACGTGCTCTGGGTCAACCAGGGTTTGTACACGAAGTTCTTTGGCAAAGCGCCAGTTCCGACGACCTGGTCAGGGATCGTCGCAGACGGACAAATGCTCAAGAAGGGCCACCCCGGCTACACGGTCGGGGACATCGGCGACGAGTTCGATGACGACTTCATCTACTGGGGCAACGGGTGTCCGCTCGACCAGGTCGTAGGCGCGAACACGGTCGAGATCGACCCGACCAACCTCGCCTGCACGAAGATCAATAACCTGCTCGACAACTCAGGGCTCGAGGGCAACGCCATCTCCACCACCTACGTCTTTGCAGCCGGAGGCTTCCCCGCCGCCAAGGTCGTCATGATGGTCGGGCCGCTGTGGTACGGAACCGCCGTGTTCGAGAACGGCAAGAAGGCGCCGGACGGCGTGCCGAACGGTACGATGGCTGCCTATCCGCCGCCGCTGTCAGTCCTCGGCAAGCCGATCACCGGCGCCCTCGGCGGCGGTTTGTGGCTCGTGTCGAGCCACTCCAGCCAGCCGGCTGCTGCGGCCGCGCTCGCCGAGTTCATGTCGACAAGCCCGAAGGTTCAAGCCGTTGGTGTCGACGCGGGCCTGCCCGACTACACGCCGGACCAGGCCGCCTATGTCGGCTCGTTCGGCTCCGTCTTCGCCAACCCGGTCGTCTCTGGGAAAGCATGGGAAACCGCCGCGGCCGAGGTCTGGAACGGTTGGGGCCCCACTCCGTGGAGCACCGACGCAGCCTGGGCCTCGACGGTGGTGCCGGGCGTGACCGCCACCCCGCCGAGCACACTTGGAAAGCAGATGAACTCGTTCGCCTTGGCTCTGGCGAACGACGCCAGGCTGGCCGGCTGGACCGTCAAGAGCACCAGCAAGTGCATCAACTCCTTCGGCGGCTCGGGCTGCTAGTAGGAATTCGCGAAGCGCAACATGACTGACCCTCTGGTCACGGTTGCCCCCGGCGAGCACGCAAGCGCTCGTCGGGGGCGGCGCTCCCGATGGCGCCGAGAGCGCCCACCGGCCGGCGGCTCACGTACCGCGGGCTACTTCTTCGTCGCCCTCTACGTAGCGATGCTCTTGTGTCTCGGCGTCGCTCCCACGGTCTATGCGATTTCACTCGCGCTCAGGACCTCTCACGGCCTTGGTGTCGGGAACTTCGTCGACAGCTATCACCTGCCTGAGTTCATGCCCGCTTTCAAACACGTGCTGTTGTTCGAAGCCATCTGGCTGGTCAGTCAATCGGTGCTCGTCGTGTCGCTGGCGCTTATGGTCCACAACCTGTCGCGGCGAGTCAGCGCGACCTTTCGTTTCATCTTCTATCTCCCGGGAGCTATGGCGGGAGCGGCAAGCGTGGTCATCTGGTTGTTCATGTTCACCCCAACCACAAGTCCTTTTGCCTTCATCGAGCACGCGCTTCATTACACACTTCTGGCAAACACGGTCACGCCAGCCAATCTCCCCGTGCTCTTCGCGATCATGGCGTTCTGGACAGGCGCTGGGGGATGGATCGTCGTCATGCACGGCGCGCTGAACAACGTTCCCACCGAGCTGATCGAGGCTGCCGAGATAGATGGTTCGAACGTGTTTCAGACCGCCCTGCGAATCAAGCTCCCGCTCATTCGGAAGTGGGTCGTTTACATGCTCGTGCTCTCGTTCGCGTCCGGCACGCAGCTGTTCGTGGAGCCGCAGATTCTTGGCATCGCGACCGGGGGCGAAGTCCCCCCGCAGTGGTCTCCCAATCAGCTTGCCTACTACCTCGCCTTCCAGCTCGACCGCTTCAACGAAGCCGCGGCGATCTCGGTCGACCTTCTCGTGTTCGGCTTGCTCGTCGCAGTGCTGATCGTCTGGCGCGGCAAACTCTTTGAGGTCCAGTGATGCTCGCGCGACACTACGCCTACCGCATCATCGCAATCCTCATCTTGCTCGTGTTCGCCGCATTCTTTTTCGGGCCAATCATCTGGCTGCTCCTGGCGCCGACCAAGACCGATAGCCAGATCATCAATCAGACACCGCTCGCGTTCGGCAGCTTCGGAACATTTGGCCACACGTTCCACCAACTCATCAGCTACGAGGGCGACCTCGTCTTGACCTGGCTCAAGAACTCCGCCATCTACTCTTTTGGCGGTACCGCGCTCGCAGTACTGGCTGCAATTCCGGCCGGATACGGCCTGGCGCTGACGCACTTCGTCGGGCGCCGCGCGCTGCTCGCGATCACGCTCGTCGTGATGATCGTGCCGGCGACCGCGCTCGTCCTGCCGCTGTTTCTCGAGGCCAATACCGTGCACTTGGTCGGCACGGTCTGGTCGCTCATCTTGCCGTTCGGGTTCTTCCCGTTTGGTGTCTATCTCGCTTACATCTACTTCTCAACGACTATTCCGAAGGATCTGATCGGGGCGGCGCGGATTGACGGCGCCGGCGAATGGGGCGTGTTCCGGCGTATTGCCTTGCCGCTCGCGACGCCGATCGTGGCGCTTGTCGCCTTCTTTTCGTTCGTCGCGAACTGGAACAACTACTACCTTCCGTTTGTGATGACCTATGACAACTCGCAGTACCCGCTGCAGGTGGGCCTACCGATCCTGCTGGGCAGCTCGCCGTCGATAAACCCGGTCGCGGCGACTGGCGGACAAGCGGTCATCTATCGGCCCGAGATGGCGATGGCGACGATCATCGCAATCGCACCCGTACTGCTCGTGTTCCTGTTCGCGCAGCGGACCCTTGTGGCCGGCATGCTCGCTGGATCGACAAAGGAATAGGTGGCGGAGGCGACAGTTGGCTCGACCGGACCAATTTCTTCCTGCGCTACGTGATGTTCTAAAGCGATCGCCAGTACCCGCTCCCGGTCAGCCTGCAGTACCTCCTGGGAAGTACAGCCGCGTTCAACCCGTCGCTCGGTGGCGGCGTGAACCCGGTGCTCCGGCCGGAGCTGGCGACGGCCACCTTCGTGCCGATCGCGCCGGTCTTCATCGTTTTCCTCTTTGCCCACGTGCGTTGGTCACCGGCATGCTTGTTGGTAGTACGAAGGGTAACGCAACGCAGTTTCGGCTCCGGCATGCCTACCAATAGGAGGTTGTTTCGTGCGAGTCGTCTTCATCGGAGCCGGCAGTGTCGTGTTCACGAGGAATCTCACGCGGGACATCCTCACCTTCCCGGAGCTTCGAGACGCCGAGATCGTGCTCATGGACATCGACGCCGACCGACTCTCGCGTGCCGAGAAGCTCGTGAGCCGCATGGCCGAGACGGCCGGGTCCTCTGTGCGGGTCATCGCCATGACCGATCGCCGCCAGGCCCTCAAAGATGCCGACTACGTGGTCGTCACGATCCAGGTGGGCGGCAACGCCCAGTGGGAGGCCGACATAGCTATCCCGGAGCGCCACGGGGTGGGCCAGTGCGTTGGCGACACCATCGGTCCCGGCGGGATCTTCCGCGGCCTTAGGCATCTGGCGGTCTTCGACGGGCTCATAGAGGACATCGCCGAGCTGTGCCCGAGGGCGCTTATCTTGCAGTACTCGAACCCGATGGCCATCTTGACCTGGCGCACGGCGCTTTCGAGACTGCGGGTAGTGGGCCTTTGCCACTCCGTCCAGGGCACGGCGCGGCTACTCGCCGGGTACTGCGAGGTCCCCTACGAGGAGCTCAGCTACTGGGTGGCGGGGATCAACCACCAGGCCTGGTTCCTCACCCTCGAGCACGATGGCCAGGACCTCTACCCCCGCCTGCGCTCACACCTCGACAACCCCGAGACGCTCGCCTTGGAGCCGGTGAGATTCGAGCTTATGCGCCGCTTCGGCTACTTCGTGACCGAGTCGAGCGGGCATGCCTCCGAGTACCTGCCCTACTTCCGCAAGCGGCCCGACCTTCTCGCCTCCCTCGTCGAGACCTTCGAGTCGGCCGGGTCCGACTACTCGGCGTGGCTCGGCTATGGCCAGACGGGCGGCTGCGTCGCCGGCATGCGACGCGGCGAGCCGGCCTACGAACAGGAGGTTGCCCGCCAGATCGCCGGCACCGAGCCGGTCGAGATGCGGCGTTCGGACGAGTACGGCGGCCGAATCATCCACTCCGCGGAAACCGGTACGCCCCTTCGCATCAACGCCAACGTGCCCAACGCGGACCTCGTCACCAACCTGCCCACCGGGGCGTGCGTCGAGGTCCCCTGTCTCGTGGACAACGCCGGCGTCCACCCTTGTGTCGTGGGGGCCCTCCCCCCACAGCTCGCCTCGTTGAACCGGAGCAATATCGCCGTGCAGGAGCTTGTCGTCAAGGGCCACCTCGAGCGGGACCGGGAGGCCATCTACCAGGCCATGGCCCTCGATCCGCTCACCGCTGCCGTCTGTTCCCTGGACGAGATATGGAAGTTGACCGACGACATGTTCACGGCGAACGAGCACTGGTTGACCCAGTTCTCTTAGGCGGCGCCGAATGTCAGTGAGAGTGTTCGAGACCACCTTCGGTCCATGGATAAAGGGGCCATTCGCAATCGGAGGGAAAGGCAGAGAAGGATTAGTAGCCTCGAAAAGGCCTGGCGAGAAAGAAGCGCCGGTTGAACTAGGACGTAATGGCGAGGCAGTGCTCGGCGGGCTCGGAGCGGGAGCACCCAAAGCTCCATTTCAACGGCGATACCTAGAGAGGTAGCAGAATGGTCGATGGCACCCGAGTGACACTTGAGTACGCCGCGGGCCACGAGCGCTTGCGCTTGGAGGCTTGGGGAGAGGACTCGATAAGAGTGCGTGCCAGTCAAGCCCAGATCGCGGAGGAGCTCCCAGGCGCGCTTGCCGCGACTTGCCCGGCTCCATCAGCCGACGCGACCGGTGATCGGAATACCCTCGTCAACGGAAAGCTGAGGGCTCAGATCTCCTCCGACGGGTTGGTCAGCTTCTGGCGTTCCGACGACGGCCGGGAACTACTGTCCGAGCAGAAGGCGCACTTTTGGTGGCCAGGTCCCAGGCTGCATCTCGCGAACGGCAATGGGCACTACCGCATAGAGCAACGCTTCAAAGCGTACGACGGAGAAAAGCTTTACGGTCTTGGTCAACATCTCCACGGTGAGTTCAATCAAAAGGGACTCGTTATGGACCTCGTCCAGCGAAATGCAGAGGTTTCGATTCCCTTCATGGTCTCGAACAGGGGCTACGGGTTCCTTTGGAATTCCCCCGCTGTGGGGCGGGTTGAGCTCGCCAACAATGGGACTCGTTGGGTGTCCGATAGCGCGCGCCAAATAGACTACTGGGTGACCGCCGGCGACAAGCCGGCGGATCTCCTCTCGCACTACGCGGATGCCACCGGGCACGCTCCCGACCTACCTTCTTGGGCAAGCGGCTTCTGGCAGAGCAAGCTCCGCTACCGGACCCAGGAGGAGCTCCTAGGCGTCGCCCGGGAGTACCACCGCAGAGGAGTCCCTTTGGCAGTGATCGTGAGTGACTTCTTCCATTGGGAGCATCTGGGTGACTGGAGTTTCGATCCCAGCGAGTGGCCCGACCCGGTTGCAATGGTGAGCGAACTCAAGTCTATGGGCACCGAGCTAATGGTGTCAGTCTGGCCATGTGCCAGCCCGCTTTCGGTCAACTATCAGCCGATGTTGGAAAGTGGCTTCTTGATCGCAAGCGAGCAGAGTCCACCAGTGCACTCGACCTGGCCGGAACGAGGCATGAACGCCTGGATCGGAATTTCCTTCTACGACTCCACCAATCCCGCCGCCCGCGATTACATCTGGGAGCAGGTGCAGAAGAACTATCACAACGCGGGTATCCGAGTCTTCTGGCTAGATGCCTGCGAACCTGAGATGAAACCTGGCTACCCCGCAGGCCTGAGGTTCGCAGCGGGGCCTGGGCTTGAGGTTGCAAACCTTTATCCACGAGAGCACGCGCGCGGCTTCTACGAAGGCATGCTTCGCTGCGGCGAGGAAGAGGTACTCCTGCTATGCCGGTCCGGGTGGGCAGGCAGCCAACGTTATGGCGCGGCGATCTGGTCGGGCGACACTCCGTCGACCTTCGAGTCACTCCGAGTGCAGGTACGCGCGGGACTCAATATGGCCATGAGTGGCATTCCGTGGTGGACGGCGGACATCGGTGGATTCTTCAAGGGCGATCCAGACGACCCGGAATACAGGGAGCTTCTGGTCCGCTGGTTCGAGTACGGGGCTTTCTGCCCGCTGTTCCGCCTTCATGGGGATCGCCTTCCCAACGCTGCGATGGGCACGGACATGACAGGTGGTCCGAACGAGATCTGGTCGTTCGGTGAGGAAGCTTGCTCGATCCTCACGAGCTATATCTTCCTCCGCGAGCGGCTAAGGCCTTACTTGCATGCTCAGGCAAGGGAGGCAAGCCGGACTGGCATACCCGTCATGCGGCCATTGCTCCTCGAGTTCCCACAGGACAAGAGGTGCTGGGATGTGGACGACGAGTTCATGTTCGGCCCAGACCTGCTGGTAGCTCCGGTGCTCGAGCAGCATGCGAGCGGGCGGTCGTTGTACCTGCCTGCTGGGACGGAATGGACAGATGCCTGGACAGGAGCGCGCGAGCCCGGCGGCGCGGTGGTGACCGCAAGTGCTCCGCTGGAGCGAATCCCTCTGTTCCTCCGAGGCGGGGCTCAGCTCGATATCGCTCTGTTTGTCAACGGTAATTGAGGAACGCGCACTGGCGGCCACGAGAGCTGCGCGGTGACGGCCAGGAAGGTCGCGCACTGACGGCCAGCGGTTCTGCCGTTCAGTTCAGAAGGTTGGGACTCGAGTTCCTCGCCAAGTTGGCCGAGAGTTTGCACGGAGCGTCATTCGTGCTACTGCGACACCGAGCGAGAGTGCCCAAGTCGCCGTCGTCGAACCACTTAGCGTCGCCTACGACCGGCTGAAAGAGTATTGATATGACGTCTGATGACCAAATGGGTGACCAGGGCAGGTCGACCTGCAGGCTCTGGCATGAAACGTAAGTCACCTACGCGACCGCGCAAGTCGGGCTACCTGTTCATCGCTCCGTATGTCGTGCTGCTCGTGGCCATCGGAATTTATCCGGCGGGCTACGTGGTCCATCTGGCGCTGACGTCGCTGACGGGCCACTTCACTTGGCTTGGCAACTTCATCGACTCCACCCACAACTCCGAGTTCGTGCCGGCATTCGAGAACATCATCAAATTCTTGGGGATCTGGCTCACCGCGCTCGTCGTCTTCGTCGTCAGCCTGTCGCTGATGCTGCATTCATTGAATGAGCGCGTTGGCGCTGCTTTTCGCTTCGTGCTTTACCTTCCGGCAGCGCTTGCCGGCTCGGCAAGCGTGATGCTCTGGCTGTTCATGCTGCAACCGGGCAAGAGTCCGTGGGGCTTCGTGTTGAGCTGGCTCGGCTACCACACGCTCGGCGACTCGCTCGCGCCAGCCCACCTCCCGGTGATCTTCGCACTGATCGCGTTCTGGAGCGGTGCCGGGAGCTGGATCGTCGTCATGCACGGAGCTCTCGCGACAATTCCCGAAGAGGTACTCGAGAGCGCGAGGCTCGACGGCGCAGGAGCATGGCGCACCGCGGTCAACATCAAGCTGCCTTTGATCAAGAAATGGATCGCCTACATGGTGATCGGCGCGTTCGCCGCCGGGTCGCAGCTGTTCGCCGAACCGCAGCTGATTAGTGAGGCTACGGGCGGGATCGCGAATCAGGCCTGGTCGCCTAACCAGCTCGCTATCTTTCTTGCGTTCCATTACGACTACTTCAACTACGCGGCTGCGATCTCTGTCGACTTGCTCGTGGTCGCCGTGATCTGCGCGGCCGTCGTCCTGTTGCGCACCGGCTTGTTCGACGTTGGCCACTGATGCGCTCTCATGCGAATTCGGCCGCGCGACCGGCTTCGACGGGCCAGGTTGTTATGTACGTCCTACTCACACTCTTTGCGGCGTTCTTTGTTGTGCCAATCATCTGGCTCGTCTTCGAGGCGATCGGCGTCCACCTAGGACTGATCGCCGGCAACCTAGGAATTTGGCTGTTCAACTCGGTGCTCTACTCTGCGGCGGGGGCTGCGATCGCCATCACAGCATGCATTCCCGCCGGTTACGCCATTGCGACGCACGAGTTTCCTGGTCGACGTGCGCTCTTGATCCTCACGATGCTCGTAATGCTGATCCCGACCAGCGCGCTCGTGTTGCCGCTCTTCCTCGAGGCAAACGAGGTGCATCAGCTGACGAGCCCGCTCGCGGTCATCGTGCCTTACGGCCTGTTCCCGTTCGGCGTCTACCTGTCCTACCTGTACTTCCACACCGAGCGCTTCAGTGTCCTGTTTCAGACGGCCCGCTCGGACGGTTGCAACGAATGGCAGGTGTTTCGACACATTGCCGTTCCTCTTTCAAAGCCAGTCGCAGCGCTGATCGTGTTTCTCAACATTGTCGCGAGCTGGACAAACTTCTTCCTGCCGTGGGTCATGTACTGGTCGACCAATACAACCGACCGCTACCCTTTGCCGCTTGGCATCGCCCTTCAGCTGTTCAGCGGCGAGACGTCCGGGGAGTACCTCGGTGTGGTCCAGCTGCACACGAGCTGGCCACCGAGCGCGATCGCGTTCTTGCTCTTGGCGACGATCGCCCCCGTTGTCGTCGTCTTCATCCTCGCGCGACGGTGGATCGGGTCTGGTCACTTCCAGGGCGTGTTCCGCTAAACCTCACGGCGGTGGCTCCCGTCAGCTGCATGGTCATTGACGAAGAAGCGAACTACTGAGCATCGGAGGTGTACCAGCGAAAGGTCAGTCTCAACATCGACAGGCCAGGTAGACGTGCACATTTTGTGGGCGGTTCGCTGCAAGGAAGCCAAGCTGGCAAAGCCAGTATTCGGTGTCACCGAGATCGGCCGTCCATGTTCTCTGCGCGAAATATGGCAGCTAACCGATGACATCTTCGCGGCCAACGAGCGCTGGTTGACGCAGTTCTCTTAGGCGGCCGGTCAAGCGTGTGTGCATGTGGGTGAACCAGTGCGAGGTCGGACGACAGGTCGACCAGTTCTCCTGGGGCCTCTGTCGGCAGCGGCGCTTCCCCGGTGCTACAGGCTGCGGCGCATCCAGACAGACTCCTCAACCGCGAATCCGTGTCTGGAGTAGAAGGCGCGCACGCGGGCGTTGTGCGTTTCGGTTTCAAGGAAGACAGCCGATGCCCCCGAAACCCGCGCACCTTCGAGTGCCGTCTCAAGCAGGATGCCACCGAGACCTTGCGACTGTTCGGCGATGAAGATCTCGTCGACGAGGCACTCCCGGCCGCCAGATTCGAGTGAATAGCCCCATGTGACAATCGCGTAGCCGACGAGCGCGGACTTGAGCTCAACTACCCAGATCTGGCCGAATGTGTCCCCGGCTAGCAAGGGCTGAAGGGCGCTGACGACACGATTCTCGTCGTAGCAGTGATGATCGACCGCGTAGAAGGCCTCGACCAGTGGTATCAGCGCATCGAGGTCTTCGGACGTGGCTCTGCGGAGCACCGGACGAGGCTACTTGGTGTGCGCACCAAGGTGCCTGCCTATGGGCCATGGGGACGCAGACGGCGGCCCTCGAGAAGCTGAGTGAGTGAGACCTCTTTCGTCCACGGCTCCCCACCCCTCCGGCTCCCAACCCAACGCGGTCACCGTGCTCCAGGCGCGCCTTATACGCGGCTCAAACCGAGAATATTCTCGCTCGTTACTGCCAGCGCGTAACGGACCATAGGGCCTTGAGCTTGGCACCCGCCTGCTTGTTGGAGCCGTGCCTCCAGCTAACCGGCCGGAGGTGGGACGGGAGATGGGAACCGTCGACTGGATGCAGTTGGTCTGTCGTGAGCGTCCTGGAGAGCGTGTCGCTGACGCCGAAGCGTCGGACGGCGAACATCGTGCTGCTTGAAAGGAGGTTCTGATCGGCACGTCGCGCAATGGGTCGGTTCCGCGAAAGGGGATCTATTTACCCTCGAACTCGATGCAAAGCGCGGCGAACGCGCCACCGATTCTCGCGGCACGGGCCGAGAACCATCTGTGCCAACTGCGCGCCGTCGCACCTAGGACGTCTGCGCGCCGGTGCCGGCCGGACACGCCGGGGGTCGTCGCCCACTTCCTCAGGGACACAGTGGCATCTGCGGCGTCTCGGCCATTTCGCTGGCTCGTCGCCCGGTCAGGCCAATCCGAAACATTTGCCGAATCTCCACGACTATCTCGCCTGCCGTCGACCGCCATCACAGTCGATGGCGGTCGACTCAGCAGAGGATCAGGGTCGATTACTGCGGAGGCGTGAGGGTCCCGTCGGTGATTTCCTTAATCAACTTCTCGCCCTCGGCCTTGATCCGGGCGGGAAGGCGGTAACCCGAGTTGAAATCTATTG
>Ga0224555_1001903_pt1 | contig 26460 bp, 15 predicted proteins | sample 714S23034metaG_FD_180687 | JGI IMG/M metagenome (GOLD analysis project Ga0224555, IMG submission 180687) | Peat soil microbial communities from Stordalen Mire, Sweden - 717 S2 30-34 | ecosystem: Environmental > Terrestrial > Soil > Wetlands > Peat | place: Sweden: Norrbotten County, Stordalen...
GCGACAGGCACCGGGCTGTTTCGTCGTGAACCGTCTAACTCGACGAATGGGACTTTCACCCACGAGCGCAACCACCTTCACGGGCTGCTGCGGTGCATTTCCCTTTTTTGGGTTGTCTTTCCTGATCTTAATCTTAATCTTGCTCCTAATCCGCACGCTGGGGGATGAGATTAAGATTAGGATTAGGAGTAAGATTAAAAGGGGAACCCAAAAAAGTGAAATGCTCCATCGCGCTTGACTTCGCCCCGACCCCGGAGCACCTATGCCTGACTATAGGACATGAAAAAAGTCGTTCTTCTTGGTTCCACGGGTTCCATTGGAACCAGCACCCTCAAGGTGGCCGAGGATTTGCCGGACCACATCCAGCTCATCGGCCTGGCCGCCGGCCAAAACAGCGAATTGCTGCTCAAGCAAACCCTCCGGCACCGCCCCGTCGCCATCTCGCTAACCGATCCGCGCAAGGCGCGCGAATTGGAGAACGCCCTGGACGGGGCCACCCGCGTCTATGCGGGGGCGGAAGGGCTGCTTAAACTGGCCACGCTGCCCGAGGCGGACGTGGTGCTCATCGCCATCGTCGGCACCGCCGGTTTGCAACCGGCCCTGGCCGCCATCCGCGCCGGCAAGGACATCGCCATCGCCTCCAAGGAAATCCTGGTCATGGCCGGCGAAATCGTCATGGCCGAGGCGCGGAAACACGGCGTCCGCGTGCTGGCGGTGGACAGCGAGCATTCGGCCATTTTTCAGTGCCTGGACGGCAAGCCGCCGGCCTCGGTGCGCGCGTTATGGTTGACAGCCTCCGGCGGGCCGTTTCGCACCACGCCCAAGGAGGAATTCGCCGCCATTGACGTGCAGCGCGCCTTGAAGCATCCCTCCTGGGTCATGGGCCGCAAGATCACCATTGATTCCTCCACCCTCTTCAACAAAGGGCTGGAAATGATCGAGGCGCGCTGGTTGTTTGACATTGAGATGGCGCGGGTGAAGGTGGTGGTGCATCCGCAAAGCGTGGTGCATTCGATGGTGGAATTTGTGGATGGCTCCATGCTGGCGCAGATATCCTCCCCGGACATGTGCCTGCCCATTCAATACGCCCTGACCTATCCGGCGCGCGTGGCCAGCGCGCGGGTGCAGACCAGTCTCGCGCGTCTGGGGCAATTGACTTTCGAGGAACCGGATCGGGAGCGATTCCCGGCGCTGGACCTGGCGCGCAAGGCGGGGGAGATCGGCGGCACGCTACCCGCCGTGCTCAACGCGGCCAACGAAATGGCCGTCAACGCCTTTCTCAACCGGAGCATCAATTTTCCACAAATCAGCCAATGGGTGGGCCGCGTCATGGACCGTCATTCCGTGGTGGCCCATCCCCGCTTGGAGCAGATTATGGAAGCCGACGCCTGGGCGCGCCGGGAAGCGGCAAATTAGGGCCAAAAATCGCCTTCCGGCCCGGCTTAGTTATTAGATTATGTGATTTGATGCGTAATTGTTTAAAATAACTTAACTATCCCTATTGACATAATATAGATTTTGCAATAACCTCTGCGCCATGACGAAAAAGAGAGTCGGAACGCGCATGACGGAAACGAGCGGCAAACGTCCGCAGTATTAGTTGTTTTGAAATTAAAAAAAATGCTTGCATTTTTTCCGGGTTCGGTTAAAAATACAGTTAACAAAGTCCACTCACATTATGAAGCCGATGAAAAATAGTCGGGTCAATAAAGCCGGAAGGTCCATATCCTGGCTGCCAGGATTTACCCTCATTGAACTGTTGGTGGTTATCGCCATCATCGCCATCCTGGCGGCGTTGCTGCTGCCGGCGTTGAGCCACGCCAAACAACAGGCGCAAGGATCCTTTTGCCGAAACAACGAGAAGCAGATGACGCTGGCATGGATCATGTACTCGGGCGATTATCAGGATCTGTTGGTTATGAATATTGGCGACGCCCGCCCGAACTATACGGACGCGGGCACCATGCTGCCTTCACTCACCGGCACTTTTAACGACCTCGGTTGGGTTGTGGGCGACGTGGACGGAGGCGGGAGCGCAGGCGTTTCGGGAACTTATGATGAAACGAACTGGGTTTTATTGAGATACAGCGCCCTTGGTCCTTACACGAAACCCGCCGGCACCGCCAACGCTTACAAATGCCCGGCCGATCCGGGCAACCTCGTCAACAATCCCCAACTCGCGCCAGGCCGCGTGCGGAGCATCTCCATGCAAAATTACTTGAACGCCGACAGCGGCAACACCCTGTCGAACTTGTACACCTATCCTGTCAAATATAGCCAGGTCCGGCAACCGGCTCAAATCTTTGTTTTCCTGGACGAGAAGCCCGCCAGCATAGACGACGGCCTTTTCGAGGTCTTCATGCCGGCCTCGATAGGCGAGCAAGCCATTCGACAGCAGAATTGGCCTTCCCAGGCTCACAATAACGCCTGCGGCTTCGGTTTTACCGACGGACACGCCGAGATTCATCAATGGAAAGGCGCGGATTTTCATTCGCCGACCGACCCTGTCTCACCCCCGACCTATTCTCCCAGCGACGGTGGCAATTGGATTGATGCATTGTGGATCTGCAGCCACACGGCCTTGCCGCTGGCTCCCGTCGAAACAACCGGCCATTGATTTGACCGTCAGGAACAAATCTCATACTGCGCCCGCGGCATCGTAATCACAAAATAATCACAAAAAGTCGTTTCACCATAAAAACCCAAAACAATAATAGAACAGTCCACCTCCGCCTTATGAAAAAATCAATCCTCCTCGCCACGTTTGCCGCCACTATTTCGGCCTACGCCCTGCCGACGTATGAACCGTTCACCGAATACGCCGCCGCGGTCAGCGCGACCGGGACCAACAGCATGGACCTCTGCAATCCTTTAGGAGTGAGCGTTACCACCGGATCGGTGGTTGAGAAATGGACCAGCCTCAATTTCTCCGCCACCGGATCAATGAGCGGACACCCCTCGTGGGCCGGTTTGGACGTTCAGGTGACAAACTTAAGCACAAGTGTATTTACCAGCTCTGCGCTTTCCACCCTTCTGCCGAGCGGTTTTCCGGGGGCGGGCAGCACCATCAATTTATGCGCTTACATTCCTCAGAACACTCTCAATACCAACAATAGCGTGGGCAACACCCCGGTTCTCAATTTTGCGCAGGACATCGTCCGGCCAACCAGCGGCACAAAGACGATTTTCGTCTCATTCCTCCTGGATATTACGGCGGCAGGCCAGACAGGCGGAGGAAATAATGGGCGGTATTGCGCTTTCCTGGCTTCCAGCAATCTTGTCGAAGGAACGGGAACGTCGGGGTTTTATACAACGTGGCTGTCCATGTTTAACTCATATTCCACAAGCAAAGGTCCCACGTATGTTTCCTATGGCGTTAAGTCAGGTTTCACGGGGGGTGGGGATTGGCTCCTGGCTTCTGATTCCGCTGGCGGAAATATCCCGGCGACGGAAGTGGCGGGAATTGGAACGCCCTATAACACCGCTGCCTTTGTCGTCGGAGCCTTTGTTTTTACAACGGGAGGAACCATCAAGGACACCAATATCCTCTGGGTGAATCCCTCCACGAGCGCCTTCGGCGGCCCGACGGCTGCTGCGCTTAACGCTGCGCCCTACCTCTATACCATGACCAATATCGCCATGAGCGACGTGGGTGGATTTTGCCTTGAAGACCGCATCGGGGCCGGCGGAGTGGGCGGAATTGCCAACATGTACGTTGCCAATTTGATCCTTGGCACCACTTGGTCTTACGTGACGGGCGGTCCTGAATTCACAGCCCAGCCGGAGAGCACCATTCTCAGCACTCCTGGAGCTACTGTGTCCATGAGTGGCGCGGCCATGGCTGCGGGCCAGAGCGTGGCTTACCAATGGCAGAATAATGGAGTGAATGTGACAAATGGCGCGGGCGGCGCAGGTGGCTCGGCGACCGTGTCAGGCGCGACGGGACCCTCCTTGACGCTGACGGGCCTTTCCGGTAGAGATGCCGGCATTTACACGCTCGTCGCCACGGCGAGTGGCACCGGCTTCACTTTGGCCAGCTCGAATACCGTCTTGATCGTGTCCGACCCGGGGCTCTTGGCGCAACCACAGCCTGCGACCGCCAATTACGGTGGCGCGGGAAGCTTGACCGCGACAGTCGAAACGACCAAGTCATCCATAACGTATGCTTGGTACAATGGTTCCACCATGCTGGTCAACGGACGCCAAGCCGACGGCAGCACCGTCATCGGCGCGCAAGGGACCAACACCGGCGGCCCATTCGCCGTGAATGTAACATTGACTATCACCAACGTAACCTGTGCGGATGACAGCAGCTACACCTTGATCGTGACCAATTCCGTCGGCGGCACCGTGTCCTCTGTGCCTGCGGCCCTTGCCGTCAACGACCCTTATATTACGGTTCAGCCGCCGGCTATCGCGGAAACGGTGCCGGGAGGCGCCACCACCATTACCTTTGGGGGAGGCGGAACGGGCGCGACTTACCAATGGTACAACGCCGCGGGCCAATTGAGCAACTCGGGGGATGATTCCGGCGTGACGACTCCGATTCTGACGATTTCCAACGCGCAAACCAGTGACGCTGGATCCTACTATGTCCAAGTCACCGGCACTTGCGGGCCGGCCGTGACCAGCTCGAACACGGTTCTTTATCTTGATACTCCGCCCACCGGACTGACAGTGACGCCCCCGGCCCTGACTCAGCAAGAGGGAACCCACCTCGCGCTGGTGGGCACGGTTACGGGCGGGTCTGGAGTGGTGCATCTGCTTTTGGCGTTGAACGGGACCAATCTCAACGCCGGCCAGCAGGCGGATGGCAGCTTTGTTTTCGGTCCGAACACGACCTTGACCGGCCCCGGCACAGGCGCCTTGATTTTGAGCAACCTGCAAGTCTCCGACTCCGGCACCTACACGGTGATTGCGTCCAATGCCGCCGGCTCGGTCAGCGCCAGCAGCGTGATCACGGTGGTGCCTGTGGGCCAGCTCTCGTTGGCTACGACCAACTTGATCGTGAGCCGTGTTGGCGAAGGGTCCCAGGCCTTGAGCGGCGCGACGGGCAATACCATGTATCTGGATCAATTCACCACCAACGGGACTTACCTCAGCACGGTCATGGTGCCGGACAGCGGGTCAAATGCCATTGTCGTGGCCGGGGCCGCCATTGCCACTGGCAATGAAGGCGCCCAGGAAGCCTACTTAACGCTCTCTTCCAACCAGCAGTTTCTCAACTTTGGCGGCTTTTGCTATAGTTATCCCTACACGGGCGGTTCTGATGTTACCGCAGGGGCCGTTAGCGCCGTTCGCGGCATCTACGCCATCAACGGCGCGGGCATTATGGCCCTGGTTTACACCAACTACGGCCTTTATTCCGGCGGACACGGTTTTCGCGACGTCTATTCCACCGATGGTTTGACTAATTTCTGGACCACCGGTTCGGCCAGCGGCGGCACCGTCAAATACGTCAACGCCGGCCCGCTCGGCGCCCCGTACACCATCACCTCGCCGGGGCAGGGAATTCCGGCGCTTTCCGCGGCCAACTCGGGCGGTGTTTGCCTTGGCCTCGTCGGTCCCAATCTCGTTTTTGCGGATAATGAGACCGACGGAGACGGCGGCATTTCCGGCGTATGGGGCCTTGACCAGTTTGTCGGCGCGCCCGAAGCGGCCACCACGGCCACTACGGAAATCCTGCCCGGCGGCGTTGGCCATGCCGATGACTTCGCCTTCAGCCCGGACCTGAATACGGTTTATCTCGCGGACGATGACGTTTCCACCGGTTCTGGCGGAAACGGCGGCATCCAGCGATGGGACCTTGTCAGCGGAACATATCAGTATAGTTACAATTTGTCGGACAACACGGGCACAGGCACCAACGGCACAAGGGGCCTGGTCGTGGTCTGGCCGACTAATATCACGACTTGGGGTCAGTATGCTCAGGGTGCGATCATCTATGCCACCACGTCCGAAGTGGTCTCCAACCGGATTATTGAGATTATAGACAACGCCCAAGCCAGCTCCACCGCCACCGTCCTGGCCACGGCCGGCCCCAATCAGTTTTACCGCGGCATTCGTTTTGGCCCGATCCAGGTGCCGCTGTCCGTCTCCGCCGGTCCCTCGAGCCAGGTTGCGGTCGTGGGACAGTCGGTGGACGTGGGGGCCGCCACCACGGGTAATTTTTCCTATTATTTCCCCAACGCGGCGGGCACGGGATACAATCTTATCAGCGTTCCGCCGGCCACCTTCCAATGGTACTTCAACGACGTGGCCATTCCCGGCGCGAGCAATTTCTTATACAGCATTCCCAGCGTGCAAGCGAGCAATGCCGGGTCCTACTCTTTCGTCCTGACCACCGGCAGGACGAAGGTGTCCAATGCCGTCCCGGCCGTCGTGACCGTCAATCCGTTCGGGGTGAATTCCAACCTGGTCGCCTGGTTCCAACTCAACGATGGCTCCGGCACCAACGCGGCGGATTCGTCCGTTTATGGCGATACGGCGGCGCTCTACAACTTCCCGGCCGACAACTCCGAATGGGTGGCCGGCTTGGGCGGCCTGCACGCCCTGAATTTTGCCAATGCGGACACCAACAGCGACAACACGGTGCTGGCCCCCGATGCGCCGCAGTTGAACTTCACCAACAACCTGGCGTTTACACTGTCGGCCTGGATCAACAGCTTGTCCAACAGCCAAGCCAGCTCGGCCCTGATCTCCAAGGGCTTTGGCAACGGCGGGGAACAGTATGACTTGGACCTCTACACCGGCTATCTCCGCCTTTTCGTACGCAGCGCCGGAGGCGCTGTTTACTCTATTAACAGCACGAGCTATCCACCCTCCAACCAATGGCGGCATGTCGCCGCCGTCCTGGATGGCAACGCGGGGGTGATGTACCTCTACGTCAACGGCCAGTTGGCCGGCACGACTAACGCGCCGAATTCATTGCTCTACACCACCAACCCGTTGAGCATCGGCAATCGCACGTCCTCCTCCACCAGCACCAACGATCTGCCGTTTTTGGGTGAAATACAGGATGTGCGCCTTTATAACGTGGCCTTGGGGCCGCAAGACATTGAGTCTGTCTATCTCTCGCAAAACCTGGCCTCGTACGCTTCCACGCCTAAAATTGCCACCAATCCGCCGGTCGCGTTTGTGGGCAGCGGCCAATTCCAATTGACCCTGGGCGGCGCGGCGGGCACGACGTTCCATTTGTGGAGCACGACCAATCTGGCGCTCAGGCCCATCGCCAGTACGTGGACCTTGGTGACCACCGGCACGTTTAACACCACCGGCACGGCCACCTACGTTGACACGACGGCTACAGGCGCGGGGAAGTTTTACGTCGTAACTCAGCCCTAGCGTTCGTGCGTGACTTGGTTCGCTCAAGGCGCTATAAGATTTTATTCTGTAGCGCCTGAATGAGCTACCGCATCCAAATCGGCGAGAGCTTGGCGGCGGCTTTTGGCCGCATCGCCGCGGAGGAGATTGACCTGGCGGCGGCGGAGTTGTGCCGCCCCCATCGCGGGCAGGCGGTGCATGACGCGCGCAAGGCCCTCAAACGGCTGCGCGCCTTGCTGCGCTCGATGCGGGCCTCGCTTCCAAAAGAGTTTTTCCGCCAGGAGAACCGGCGCATCGCCGCCACCGGACGGGCCGTGTCGCCCTTGCGGGATGTTCACGTGCAATTGCGCGCGCTGGTCAAACTCAAGGCCGCCGCCAGCCCCGCGGGCGCTCGCGTTCTCCGCCAATTGCTGCGCCGGCAGTCCTTCTTCCTCCGCCGCATCCCGCGCCTCCGCAAAACGGTGCGCGCCATGCTGGACCAATTCCGGCAAAGCCTGGCCGCCGCGCCATTGCGGAAAGCCTCCGCGGAAGACCTTGCCGTTGGCCTCAAGCGCATCTACCAACAGGGGCGGGCCGCCTTCAACGCCGCCCGCCAATCCCCCACGCCTGTCCTTCTGCACGAATGGCGCAAGAAGGCCAAATCCCTCGGCTACGGCTTGCAGTTGATCCGCAGCCTTGGCCCGGATAAACTTTCCACGATCATCCGCCGCAGCGATGCCCTGACCGAAGCCTTGGGAGATAACCACGACCTGTTCATGGTCTGGAGCGCCTTGGACAGGGAACTCAAATTCCATCCCGACAGCGATTTCGGCCCGCTGGCCGGACAGATTACCCGTCGACGGGCCAAACTTCAAAAAAGCGCCTTCAAACTGGGCGCAAAACTCTACGCCGACAAACCGGCCCGCTTCGAGCGGCGGCTGCTGGGTTACCTCCGCCGCGCCAGGAAGAAGGGAAAATGAAGCGCGTTGCCTTTTCGATTCATCGGCGTTTTCAGGCGGTGGGCGCGCTTCCAATGAGCCTCCCGGCCCCGGCTCCGCAGGAGCGTCGCCCTACCGCGTATGATTCGGTAGGGCGACGCTCCTGCGGAGCCATCCCAAGAGATCCATTGCGAATTGTCCCTTTATTTATGTCCGTCCATATAGCAGGCGCCTTGCCATGCCGTCCAATTCACGCGAATTATTTTTCACTTTATTTCGCTGTTTTTTGCATTATTCCCACAAATGTGTGGTATAGTTGTCCCCATGACGCCCTTATGCGGCATCGGTGCAGGAGTGGGCGGTCCGCCAGACCCGGACGATCCCGCGCGTACTCACGCCAAATCATACCAAATCATACCAAATCATACCAAATCGCACTAAATATGGCCGGTTTTTTTATTTTTTCCCGCCTCCAATCCAATCTTGATCCGGCCTTAATCCAACCCAATCCAACCTAATCCGGCCTAATCCGGCCTATCCAAAAAAAAATTATTTTGCCAAATCGCATGGAACAAGACCCAAAAGCCGCTTCCTCAGACGCCATGCGCGCCGCTGGCGTCCGGCTGAAAGGGTCGCTCCTTTTGGCGGGCTTGTGCGCGTGGCTGGCGGTCTGTTTGGGGCTGTGGCTTCTGTTGTTCCTATGCGATGATTTGCTCAGTCTGCCGGCCGGATTGCGCCTGCCGCTGGCGCTGGGCGGGGCTGTTTTCAGCGGCGTTTTGTTGTTTCAGCGCGTCCTGCGGGTGGCCTGGCGCCGGCAAACACCCGAACGCACGGCCCTCATGCTCGAAGCGCGCTACGGCGTCCGCGACAACCTCCTCATTAACGCGGTCCAATTCCAGCGCCAATCCATCAACCCGCAAGAGCAGCCCTTCGCCACCCGCACCGTGGCCGCCTCTGAAGATATCGTCGGCCGCCTGCGCATCGGCGAGCTTTGGGACTGGCCCAAGCTGCGGGCCTGGGGCGGCGCGGCGCTGGCGGTCGTGCTCGTATGGGCGGCGGCCCTCGCGCTTTTTCCCCGCCAGTTTGGCGCCGCCGCCACGCGCTACGCCCTGCCTCTGAGCGATGTCCCGCCGCCGGGCCGTTGCGCTCTCAAACTGACCCCTGCCAGCGATCTGACGGTCGCCGAAGGCGAGAATCTTGAAGTGGATGTTGAATTCGACCAGGCCTCCGGCCCGGTCCCGCCGGAACCGCCGGCGATTTTCTGGCGGGAAAAAACCGATTTTATTCAAACCACGCAAAGTGGGAGTGAGCATTCCGTGATGGAGCCGCTGGGCCAGTCCGGGGAGCAAAAGCCGCCGACGGGCAAATTTGCGCGCGTGTTTGCCAACATCCAGACCCCTTTCGCCTTCCGCGTTTTCGCCGGCGATTCCTGCACGCGCAGTGTCGCCGTCAAAGTCCTGCCCGCGCCGCGCCTGCAAGACGCGGCCTTTCGCGTCACGCCCCCCGCCTACTCCGGCCTCAAGCCGCAAACCGTCTCCGGCCCGCCCGCGCCGCTGGCCGTGCTGGCGGGATCGCAGGTGGAAATCACCTTTGCCACTCAACCGCCCGTGCGCTCGGCGGCCTGGAAACTGGGCGCAACATCGCTGGCTTTCGAGGGCGATGGTTCCCGCTGGAAGGCGGTGGCGGCCATCACCAATTCGGGCGCTTACGAAATTGAGGCGGCCTACCAGCTTGGGGGCAAATCCCTCGGCCTGGCGCGCGGGGACGTGCGGATCATTCCCGACAATCCGCCGGACGTGGATTTTGTCACCGAAGACCGCAACCGTCTCGTGCAGTTTGGGCAAACGCTCAAACTGGAGGTTCTGGCCCGCGATGATTTGGGCCTGGCGGAGATTTCGGTGGTCGCGCGGCCAACGGAGAAGGATGATCCGGGACGCGTGATCAAACGCTGGACCTATTTGGGTCCGCCCGGCAATCCAGGGCCTGCGCGCGAATCGTTTTCGCTGGTGATCGCCCCGGCCCTGTTTGAATCCGGCGCGTCCTATTATCTGGAGTGTCTGGCCAATGATTTCCGTCCGGGCGGCCTGCCAGCGCATTCGCGGCCCATTTTGTTGCGGCTCAAATCCGGCGCGGACCTGGCGTTGCGCGATGACGATCCGCTTGAGCCTGGCTTTGAAGCGCTCAAGAATGCCGTTGCCTCGCAGGAAAAAGCCAATCGCCTTGCGGCCAACCTGCGCACCTACCTGCAGGATGTTCTGCAAAAAGACGGCCTTGCCGGCCAGGCCGGCGCCTTGAGCCAGCCGCAGGAGCAGGCGCGCCGCCACGCTTCGGAAGCCGAATCTCTTTTCCGCCGGCAAACCGACGGCCAGCCTTACGCGGAGACGCTCTCCACGCTCATCGTCCACGATATGCCCGCGGTCCAGGACGACTTGCGTTCGCTCAATACGACTCGCCAGAGCGGGCTGCCCGCCCTGCTCGACGGCCTGCAAACACGGCAGGCGGAGATTCTTACCCTCCTCCTCAGTTTGTTAGGCCAAATCGCCGACGCGCGAACCACCCCGCTCAACGCCGTCGCCGGGGGCGCCAACTCAAATCAAACCCCGGCCGCCGGCGAGGCGCGGGCGCGCGAGTTGATGGAGGAGATGAAGAATTTCCTGGCCGAGCAGGAGCGCGTTCTGGAAAAAAGCCGCACGCTGGCGGCCAAAGGGCCGGAGGATTTGACCCAGGCCGACCAGGCGGTCCTGGGCGAAATGTCGCGCGGGGAGGACAAATGGGCCAAGTTCCTGGAAGAGAAGCTGACCGATTTCAGCAAACTGCCGCAGCAGGACTTCGCCGACGCGACCATGGCGCAGGAAGCCAACTCGGTCTTCCAGGAAGTGCAGGAGGCCGCCGAAGCGTTGACCCAGTCCAATATCTCGCTGGCCGTGCCCCACGAACAATCGGGCCTGGAAAACGCCCACGAACTGGTCAACAACCTCGAACGCTGGCTGCCCGACGCGCCGGACAACATCAAGTGGAGCATGGAGGAACCCCTGGCGCCGACCGACATCGCGCTGGCCGAACTGCCCAAGGAACTGGAAGACATTATGGGCGAACTCCTTGATAAAGAGGAACAAATGACACCGGAAGTCGAAGACGTTACCAGTTCCTGGATGGATTCGGCCGACAAAGGCGCCGGGTGGGGCACGGGCGACGGCCCCATCTCCGACATGAGCGCCAAAGGCGTCACCGGCAATCTGCTGCCCAACCAGAACGAGGTCGGCGGGCGTTCCGGCGAAGGCCGTACCGGCCGCAGCCACGGTCAAATGGTGGGCGACACGGCGGAGGGCAAAGGCGGACGCGAGACCCCTACCCGCCTGGACCCGGAGCCGTTCGAACAAGGAAGTGTCAAAGACACGGCTAAAAACGATCCCGGCGGCGCGACCGGGGGCGGCAAATTGTCCGGCTACGGCGCCGAGGGCCTGCGCGGCCCCGCCCCGCCGTCGTCGAACCAACGGCTGCCGCGGCTGGCGGAGCAGCAGGCTCAAATCCGGCAGCAGGCCGAGAGCCTGGCGCTGCAATTGCGCCGTTACCACCTCTCCAGCGGCGAATTGGAATCGTCGGCCAACGCCATGAACCGCCTCGAACAATCCGCCCGCAAGAACGACGGGCTGGGCGTGCGCAGGGCCTTCAGCCAGGCCGTCAACTCCCTGGGCGCCGCCAAGGGCGCCGTGCAAAGCCAGATCGCCGTCCGGCGCGAGCAGGACAAGCTGCCGCCCTCGGCGCGCGAGCAAATGCGCGTGGGCGTGCAGGACGGCGTGCCCAAAGGCTATGAAGAAATGGTGGCCCAGTATTACCGCGCCCTGGCCGAAGGAAAAAGCCCATGAACCGATCCCTCCCTGCCGCCCTTCTATTATTATTCTTGACTCAACTCCCCGCTCCCGCCCGGGCCGGTTCCGTGTTGCCGCACGGCGATTTCGAGCAGGCCGACGCGCGGGACCCGGCCCGGCCGGCCGGCTGGGACCGCGTGGATGGCCTGGGCGTGCAATGGACCGCAGCCCCCGACGCCGCCCATGGCAAGGCCATCCGCATGGACACCCGCCTCAGCGAGCAAGCCATGCAGGCGCAATGGGTTAAAACGGGCCTGACCAACTTGTGGAACATCCCCAAGCCGGAGAAAAACGCCATTGCCGAAACCTACGGCCTTTCGCTTTACTCGGACCCGATCCCTGTCAAGCAAGGCCAGGCCTATCGCGTCACCTTCGATTACCTGGGTCCCGACGGCGCGGCCAAAGTCTGGGTGCGCGGCTGGGGCCAGTTCCAGGGCGAAAAGCGGCGGCGCTGGGAGACCTATGTCACGTGCCATTGCAAAACCGGCGCCTGGACCTCCTGCGCCCAGGTCTTCCATCCCACGCGCGCGCGTCCCGAAGTCACCGAAATGCGGGTGATGCTCTTCGCCTTTTATCCCGCGGGGGTTTCCTGGTTTGACAACGTCCGCCTCGAGCCGGTGGACGAGCCAGCCAAAGCAAAATGACGGTTCGGCAACACCCTTACCGCAGCGGCCAGCCGCCGTGTTGTTGGATGGCGGCGTCAATCTCACCCATCCAGCGGCGGGTTTCGAGCAAGGCCCATACGAGGCGCTGATATTCCGCCTGCTCCTCGTAACCAAGCGCGCGGCCCAGGCGGTCTTTGAGCCAGCGTTGGGCGGGCAGGTAGCCTCCGATGGGAAACGCCCAGGCCGATTCCGGCACGCCCTCGAAGTATTGGCGGTCGTTGATCCACGTGCGGCCCGCTTCCTTGCCTTGCGGCGGCTGGTAGCGGACTTCTTCAACCGCATTGCCGCCTTTCACGGGGAAACTGAGATGGCGCGGTTCGCCTTTGCCGCGCGCGTGCAAGTCCACCAACTCCCCGCCCATGCCGGCAAGAATTCGGAACAGTTCGTAATCGCTGGTCAACGGAAGCCGGGGAAAGTCCGCGCGCAAAAACTCCGCGTAACGCTCGCGGTACGCGGGGCTGTGAAACACGGCGTAGGCGTAATGGAAAATCAATTCCGGCCCGACCTCGCGTTTGCCGGGGCGGCCAAGACCATCCGGCACAAACGCGACTTTGAGCTTTTCGCAAAAGTCGCCGATAAACCTGGCGCTCAAGTTCGGTCGCCGGCCGTTGTCGTGCGCGAACAAATCTTCCTCCGGCAGCTTCCCGTTCGGATAAAGGTGGAGCGGGAACACCGTTGCGATGTCAAACGGCGACACGACATCTTTGCAAACAATGTCTTGCACCGCGAAGAAACCATCTATTTGCCGGCGTCTTGTCTGGCGCAGAAAGCACAAGCCCAAATTGTTTTCCTGGAGCAAATGTTGCATCAAGCTGCTCGCAGGCGTTCCTATGAAACCTTTTCCACGACCACTGTACCAGGTGTAACGAACATCGAATGGACGATAAATAATCGGGTGCGCAAACGGATTCTTCAGGTGATCCCGGACGTCAGCTTGAGCGCGTTGAATGGACCAGTCACGGCTGTCCGGTCCAAGCTTGAAATGTCGCCGCAGTTCTTCGACTTCTCTTGTCTTGAATTCAGCGATGACCCGATTGATCTCCTCCGGGCTGAATTGGATGCAAACACGATCTCTCTCGGTTTTAATGGCGTTGCCTGAAACGGGAAACGAATCCCGGACGCTCCACCACGACGAGTATTCTTTTTCCAGCGAAGAATCCCGCGGCACGAAATAATACCCCGGCGCCGTTGGCGAGAGCTTTCTCCACTTGGTATTCTCATGGTGATGATCGTCCAGCCATTCGTATTTCGTCTGGCGGCGACCCCACAAATCCACATAGTGAACCGTGGCCGGCAAGTGGCTGCTTTTCTTCGCTCCGGGAGGCAGTTTCACGAACAGCGCAATCGAAACACCCACCGTGATGTCGAACACGTTGTCATCCTTGCTGCCGTCGGGCGCGACTTCCTGTTTCTTGGAGGAGCCGTGAAGATTGACGATGTAGATCTCCTCGAATGTTTCCAGCAGACATTCGCGCATCCGCCGGTGCGTGAGGCCGTCGAGATAAACGTTGTTTGTAATGTACCCGATAATTCCGCTGCCGGTTTGCTCGATGCGCCACTGTGCCCAGCGGATGAACTTGATGAAATCGTCGTTAAGATTGAGTTTTCTCTCATTCAGCCCGCGCTTGTAATCTTCGAGCAGGCCGAGAATCCAAGGATGCCGATTCTGCTGGCCGAAGTTCGAGTAGGGCGGGTTGCCCAGCACGACGAGGACGGGCTTGTGTCTCTTGACCTCGTAGGCGCAGTTGGCCTCGTTGCTCAAGGCGCGCAGCGGTCCAAGCTGTTCGGTGGTGTGTTCCAGGTCCTCCAGCGTGTTGGTGAGGAAGATGTTGACGCGCTCGTTGCCCTGGGGTTCGTAACTCCATTGCTGGCGGAAAAGCGGCTCTTCGTCCATGGCCGCCAACGCCAGGCCGAGTTTGAAGTGGGCCACGGCGTAAGGCGCCATCAGGAGTTCAAATCCAAACAGACGCGGCAGCAAATGTTCATGAACATAGCTGCCCCACTGCCCCGCGTTCTTCCTGGTCTTGAACTGGGAGCGGATGAAGTCCAGCACCGTATAGAGGAACGTGGCCGTGCCCGTGGCGGGATCGAGTATGAGAACACGATGCGTCTCGTCGGTTATCTCGCGTCCCGCTTCCATGCGTTTGACCTTGATCTTCGAGTGGTCGGCCAGCCCGGCTTTGATGCCGAACTTGGCCTTGAGCAGGCGGTCAATGCTCTGCACGATGTAGTTCACCACCGGTTCCGGCGTGTAATAAACGCCCCGCAGTTCGCGCAGTTTGGGATCGTAGGCTTGCAGGAAAGTCTCGTAGAAGTGAACCACGGGGTCGCGGCGGCGGCCATGTTTGCCAAAGTCTTCCATCACCCGCGCCATGTCCGCGTGATCCAGCGTCTGAATCAAATCTTCAACGAACCCGGCGAACGGTTCCGCATCCAGTTCCGAGCCGGTAATCTGCTCGAAAAAGACGCGGAGAAAAGGATTGGCGCGCGGGATAAGTTTCTGCGCTTTCTCGCGGGTGAATTTGCTGCCGCCGCTGGCGGCGCGGGCGCTGAACAAACCGTAGGCCAGCGTCTGCGCGAACATATCGGCGAACTCGCTCGCGGCGTGCGCTTCGTTTTCGGGATTGGATTGCGGCGCAAGTTCAGGCAGAAGCGTGGCCGCAAAGGCATCGCGCCAATCGCGGAGTTGCTGCGAAGCCTGCCCGCTCAGAAAGGCGCGGATGATGATGTCCCGGATAATGTGCGCGAGATTGGCCAGACCACGGGCAAGCTGCTCGGCGGAAGCAATGTCCACCGGCTTTCGCGACAGAAAACCGAGGAGCAGATGGCGGGCGCGATCAAGTTCGTCCGCTGCCACCGGCGCGAGCTTGCCGGAAGGCGCGACGTTGGCGAGGCGGGAGGTTTCACGCTTTTTGCCGTCCACAAACCAGCGAAACTCAAGGTAGTCGGTGAGCAACAGATTGGGCAGCGCGGGCAGGTAGCGTTTGAGCTGATCGCCGCGCTCGATCTCAGCGAGGTCCGCGCCGATGTTCTTGGCCTCCATGTAACCGAGGGAAAGCTGGTCGCGCTTGCGGGAAATGACGTAATCCGGCGCGCCGCAGTCGGAACGCTTGGGTTCGTTGGTGCAGATGACGTTCGCGTCGAGGGCTTCGATCAACTCCTTGAGCGCGGGGCGATGCGTATGTTCGGTGGAGTCACCGCGTTGGAGGGCGCGTTCGAGTTGGCGCAGGTATTCCGCCAGCGGCGCAGGTTTGCCGGCAATCCCGTATCCGGGGGGTTCTTCGTGCAGTAAATCGCCGTCGGTCATGATGATAGGGTTAAGGAGCCCATGAGCGATACGATAGCCGCGCCGCGCCACCGGGCTGGATGATTTCTTGGACGGTTCTCATCTCGGCAAAAAGCCTATGACATTGGCGGGCATCTGCAAAGAGTATAAAACTTCAGGTTGAACCTACGCGAGCGCGTCAATCTGCACTTCGATTTCCATTTTGTGTTCGTGGGTGCCACGGTAGGAGCCGGTGACGGGCGGCACGTCGGCATAATCCCGCCCGGCGCCGATTTTGATGTAGGTGTGGTCAATTTGCTGGTTATGCGTCGGGTCCAACGCCAGCCAGCCGACGGTGGGAATCCACACCTCCACCCAGGCATGGGTGGCGCGGGCCATCTCCACGGCCAGGTAGCCGCTGACGTAGCGGGCCGGTATCTTGAGCGCGCGGCACAGGCCCAGCGTCAGGTGCGCGAAGTCCTGGCAGACCCCGCGCCTTTGCGCCAGCGCCTCCCGCAACGGCGTATGGACGTGGGTCGAAGCGGGCTTGTAATCCAGATACCCATGCGCAAAACGCATCAGCGCCTGCACCGCCTGCCAGGCGTCGGTGATCCCATCCGTGGCGTCAATGGCCAAACGCCACGTCTCCGGCTCGACATCCACGTAGCGGCTGGGACCGAGGTAATCGAAACAATCGGCGGGCTTGGCCAGACCTGGCAACGCGGCCAGCGGGGCGGTGGTCGTATCGTTGGACAGAGGCGGCGACGGATGCGCCAGCACGACCGACCGGCTTTCAATCACCAGGCGGGCATGGGGGCCGGGTATCTCAAAATGATGGACGCAATTGGAATAAAAATCAGTGTACTGCTGAAAGGGCGCGGACGGGGTCGTGGTCAACTCGAAGGATTCAACGGTCTGGCGCGCGTTGCTCAGGGGCTTCAGGCGCACGTCGTTGAAACTGTCCCGCGCCGGTGCGAAATACTCGTAGGAAGTCCGATGCTGTATTTGCCAGCGGACGCGGCTCATAGGACGCTGACGTTGACGGCGACTTTGACGTCATGCCTGCCCCCCCCGGCCAGGATGCCGCGGATGGGACTGACATCGCCGAAATCGCGCCCGAAGCCCAGCGTGAGATCGAAAATCACCCGCCATTGGCCGCCGGCGGAAAAGGCTGTGTCGAAGTGGCCGCCTCCTCGCGGGTAGCCCGCGAGCAGTTCGGAGTGGAGCGGCGGCTCAGGCTCGACGATGGTCTGGCTCATGTCGTCGCTCTTTTGTAGCCTGTTCCCCGATCTTTGCCAATGGGATAAATCTCCCGCCAACCCGAATCATCAGCGACTTTTGAATGTCGCCAATCATTCCCCTGACGACTGTTGTACGGCTTTGACCCGGCCGGGAACCTGAATTATCGCACCAACAACGCGCTGATCGAGAATTTCCAGGTCAATTCGCTGAATGGCCGGGGAGCGTGGACCTATCTGGCGGCTTGAGCCGGACAATACGTTAGTGAACTTACGAACCGGCCCACTAAGTTCTGTTGTTTACTTCAGTGAGAACTGATAAATGGCGGCGTCGGCGGGGTTGAGTTTGATGCGCATGGGGCTGGTAACGCGGGAGGTCGCGCCGCTCCATAGCTCCTTTACCTCGACTGGACCGCCTGTCTTGAGGCCGACGCGATTGAATTCCGCTGAAAACTCTTCGTTGGTGCGGGAATAATTGAAGGCCGCCAAATAGAAAAAACGGGCGTCCTGCCAGACAAAAAGGTTCGCGGCTGCACGGCCCGTGCCGCCTTCCACCGGACGGAAGGACTTGCGCGCGCGGGCCAGGGCGTTGATGTCGCCGTTGGTCAGGAAGCGGCGGGCGCGCTCCTTGCCGGTTTCGCCGCCCCCGGCGCTGAAATCATCCCCCGCCAGCATCAGGCCCGTCACGACGGCCGAGGCCACGCGCGCGCGGTTTTCCGACTCGGAATAGCCGTCAAAAACCATCTCGTCGGGATCGTTGAATTGGTACACCTTGGAAAGCCACCAGCCGTACGTGAGCGAATTGAGGGTGTATTCGGTTTGGCCAATGTCCCCGAAGGCGTCGCAAGCGATGCGGCGGGAGTTGGCATATTGGCCGGGAAACAAGGGCGCGATGGAGAGGTTCAGAAAAATGTCGGCGCCCAGCGCGGCGGACACAAATTTCATGCCTTCGTTGTAGGCTTGCAGGCCCGTCGTGACGCGCGGATCGTAATGGCGGTCCGCCTCCAAGGCGCCATGCGACAGGAAATCCGCTTTGACGTATTTGAACCCGGCCTTGCGGAATCGTCGCGCGTTCATCTCAATAAGCTTCCGAGTCCCCGGATGAGTCGGGTCCAGCGCGATGCCGCTGGCGATGCGCTGTTTTTGGCCGCGGGCATAAAGATAAATATCCTTGTAGCGATATTCGGCGCCCTCAATGCGGGCGTCATCGTTGCCCCCCCAACTGGCGAAGGGCGTGAAGTAAATGCCCGCTTCCTGGTGGTTGGCTCGGCAATGAGCGACAAATTGTGTCAACTGCTCGTCCGTCATTTTGTTCCAGCCGGAGTCCAGGCCGATATAGACGACGCCATCATCCTGGAACTGGCGCGGCTGGAGTTCCCGCGCGAAAAAATCCGAAACTTCGACGGCCTTCTGGTAGTTAAGCTTGAATTGCAGTTTCCCCCAACTGTTCCATCCGAACGGCGCGCCGCCCGGCCACGGACGGCGCGGCGTGAGGCTGGCGTTGGCCTCCGCGTAGGCTTCCAGCCCGTCGCGCCAATCGGAGAAGACGCCCACGAAAACCTTCGGCCCGCGGAGGGTTTCGCCGGCAACCTCCCCGTGCGGCAGGACGTCGCGCGTTTTGGCGGAGGTCACCCCGCCGAAAACCTCCAGGCTGGTGATGGCGTTGGCCGAAGTGGAGGAGCGGACGCCGGTTTTCCAGCGGTCGTGTTCCAACGAACCAACGACCAGTCCCTGGCGGCTTTGATTGTCGTAAAACGCGGAAACTTCGTAACTGGTCAAGTCACCGCCAAAGGGAACGGCGTCGTAGCGAATCCATTTGTCGTTATCGAAAGGAACAAAGAGCGCGCGCAGATCGCCGTCCGGCAAGAAGCCGGCCTGGCTCCGCGCCACCAAGGGCGCGATGAAGCGGGAGCGCATGGCAGGCACTCGCGACACCTCCACTTCGATCGTGATGTAATCCCGCCCTTGATGCCAGCAAAAGGTCTGCGTCATAAGGTCGCTCGCATCGTTGGACGAAACCACCGTCCAACGCACGCCCACGCCCAAGGCGTCATGAAAGGTTTCCCGGGCGGCCTTTCTGTTTTTATAATCCATGCTTGTCACCGTTTGCGGCAGGCGCGCGGCGGCCATCGCGCCGGCGAGCACCGTCTTGCCATGGTGAAAAAAATCGGCCGTGCCGCGCGTCAAATCGTATTCCACGCGCCAGTCCCCCAAATCCATGACCGTTTTCTCGGGGGCGGCGGCCAAGGCGGGCAGGATGAAATCCTGGCGGGCGGCGGCCGCGTTTGAGATCGAAACGCGCGCCTCCCAGGGCGAAAAGAATTCTCCCGGCTGCGACGGTCTGACGTAGTAATCGCCTTCCGGCACAAAAGGAAAACTGTAACGTCCGCCGCCGTCCGTGACCGTTTTGCAGTCAAGGCCACCCGCAAGACAGACTTCGATCCCGGCCAGGGGCCTGCCGCCGGAGTCTTTGATGAGGCCGCTCAGGGCGCCGGCGGCCGCGGGGTTGGTTTGAAGGACGATTCCGTCCAAGTCAGGCCCCGTTTCCTCCGGGTTGTCGAAGGTGATGACGTTATCCCCGGCGCGCATCGGGACTAAAACGCGGTTGGTGCTTGGGGTGTAGGGCCGCCCCGCGCGCTGGCAATACAATTCGCGGCGCGCATTGGTGTTCACGGTCACGACGAGCGCCTGTTGGTCATCCGCTATAAAGTGGATTTCCAGCAGGTACAAACCGTCCCGCGGCGCCTGCACGTGGTTGAAGGTGACGCGGCCGGCGTTCTCCCCGCCGAGGCCGGTGACCGCCCTGCCGCCGGAAGCGTAGGCGCGCGCGCGCACCTTGGCGCCGCCTGAAAGAACGGCGGATTCCGCTTCGTAACTCGTCTGCGCCAAAGCCATCCGGGTGGCGGCAGCCAGACAAAGCAATATCAGAGGCCGGTTCACATCCCCATAATCTCGTAACCGCAATCCACGTAGAGCACCTGCCCGGTGATGGCGGCGGCGCCGTCGCTGGCCAGAAACGTCCCGGTTGCGCCCAGTTCTTCGGGCAGGACATTCCGTTTCAGCGGCGCGCTGGCCTCGTAATGCTTGAGCATCTCGGAAAAGCCGGCCACGCCGCGGGCGGCCAGGGTGTTGACGGGGCCGGCGCTGATGCAGTTGACACGGATTTTCCGCGGGCCAAGGTCGTACGCCAGATAGCGAGTGGAGGCTTCCAACGCCGCCTTGGCCACGCCCATGACGTTGTATTTCGGCACCACTTTCTGCGAGCCGTAGTACGTCATGGCCAGAATGCTGCCGCCGTCGGTCATCAGCGGCGCGGCCTCCCGGGCCAAAGCGATGAGCGAATAGGCGCTGACATCGTGCGCCACGCGAAACGCTTCGCGCGAGGTGTTCAAAAAAGAGCCTTCCAGCGCCTCGCGCGGCGCGAAGGCGACGGAATGGAGCAGCATATTCAATTTTCCGAATTTTTTGCCTAGGGCGGCCAGGGTGCGAACGATCTCCTCGTCCCGCGTCACGTCGCACGGCAGCAGGAGCGTATCCGGGCCGAAAGCGCTGGCGAGTTCCTCGACGTTTTCCTTGAGCCGTTGGCCCTGATAGGTGAAGGCCAGGGAGGCGCCGGCCTTCTGCCAGGCCTGGGCGATGGCCCAAGCGATGGACCGCTTATTGGCCACTCCAACAACTAATCCGATTTTACCAGCTAACAATGACATAGTGGTTCTGATTTTGGCAGTCCTCCGGCAAAGCCGGATTTCCTTTTGGCTTCAATACTCTTCGGCCATCTGCTGGCCACCGTGCTCTGGATTGGGGATGAGCTTGCGGTTCCTGGAGTCCACCACAAAGAGAGGTTCGTGAGCTTGATGTTAATGACGACTTTTGCCATCAAACCCAATGTGCCCGATTTCCGCAGAAGGCGCAAGTTCCCAAAAGAGGCTCGCCCACGAGGCACGCCACTGCATGAGCTTTTCTTGCGCATCTTAAACTTTGAATTAGAGATTGAGGGAATCCGGGCTTGTCTTCTTTCATTGATTTCTGAAAACCTCTCATTGGCCGCTCCGCTTCAAATCGGAGATGCCCGGCAGTGCGGATCAATGGCAGGGCTTGTGCGTCGCTGTTGAACGACACGGGCGAGATTTTGCACTTGACACTCTGCGGGGTTGTGCTATCATTGATAGCAGAACTGGAATGGATGACGCTCCATGGCGCTCCTCCCCGTCGTTAGGATCGGCGAAGGAAAAGGCCGCCCGCAAGCCCCGAAAATGACGGCGGTCACAACTGATCCGTAAACGCCTTGACCACGGAATCAAACCAACTGGACGCGCCCGGCTCCAGGATTTCGCGCGAACGGGCGAAGTCCTTTTCAAAGAGTTCCTGCTTGAGGCGCTCCACGGTGTCTGGATCGGAAAAACCGATGTCCAACTCCTGGCCCACGTGCAGACTCATTTTGTCGAAGTTGGCCGATCCCAGGCAGGCCCAGCCGTCGTAAATGGCGGCCTTGACGTGGGTCATGCCCGGATAGGCGTAAACCCGGACGCCGTTGCGCACCAACTCGCCCGCCACCATGGCATTGTTGTCCTGCATGATCCCGCTGTCGTTGCGCGCCGGAAACACCACCCGCACCTCCACCCCTCGTTGCCGCGCCCGGACCAACGCCCGCAGGCAGCTTTCGTCGTCAAAATACGGCGTCTCGATATAAATCAAACGGCGCGCGCTCTCGATGGCCTCGTATTGCGCGCGGTAAATCTCCCTTTGGCCCGTGGCGGTGCGCAACGGGCGCAGGTCAATGGCGTTGGTGACGGCGTTCTTGCGCGGCGAAGTCCGGTCAAAGAGCCAGCCCCAGGCGTAGGCGGCGTCGCCCAGCGGTCCGGCATGAGCCCACGCCAGCCGGTAATCCTTTTCCAGCCGCCCGACCACCGGGCCGGTCACCCGCGCCATCATGTCATGCCAGTCATAGCGGTAATTGCGGCCGATGTTCATGCCGCCCACGTAGGCCTCGCGTCCGTCAATAATAATGCACTTGCGATGGTCCACCGTCAGCCATGGGTTGGCCGAGGCCCGCACCTTCACACGGGAATGGTCCGTCAGGTAGAATTTGATGCTGGCCGGGCGCTGGAAGCCCGGGGGCACGGGCGATGCCGGCGAATTTTGCGCGGAGAAAAGCGAACCCATGTCGTCCAGCAGCACCTTTACTTTGACCTGGGACGACCGTTTTTTGAGCAGGTCGGCCATCTTGACCGCGTAATCATCCGAATCAAATATAAATACCAGCACGTCCACGCTGCGGCTGGCGCCGGCCACCGATTCGACAAAGGCCGGAAAAAACTTGTCGCCGTCAATGAGCAAGTCCAGCCGCCCTTGGTAACGGCGGGACTTGACCAATTGATCCAATCTCTTCTCCCAGGCGGCCGTGTCCATGGGCGGGCCGTCGGCCAGCGGCGGCGGCGGCACGGAAGGATAGCCTGGCGCCGCATTGATGGCCACGGCGCCGGAAGTGCCCAAATGCCAAAAGCCGCGGCAAACCAGCGTGACCGGATTCTTGACCGCCGTCACCAGCAGGCTGCGAATGACCAGCGAATTCAAGGCCCGCACCGCAAACCAAACCGGGACAGGCTCCGCCTCGGGATCGGCCGGATAATCCAGGAACACGATCATGCGCTCCTGCGCGTCCACCAGCACGAAGGCCGGGTCTTCGCCGGTGACGAAAAAGAACTGCGTTTGTTTTGGGTCAATGGAACTGACATCGGCATCCAGCAGGCGGAGCGCCTCATGGGCGAAATCGGCCTCGTTGCAGGTGCGATCCACCACCACCCCGGGCGGTTTGTTCTCCAGTTTAACCACGCGCGGTTTGCCGGCGGTGTCGTGGAACAGGGCGATTTCCTCGTTTTTTATCAGGAGGACCACCGCATGTTCGGGCTGGGCGGGCGTCAGGCCGGCAAAGACTTGCTGCAACAGTTGCTGCCACTGTTGCAAACTGTGGACGACCAGACGGTTGGTCCGGGTGGTGATGGATTTGCGGGCGGCGCGCTTTTCCTGGTCAAAATCCAGCACGGCCAGCCGCCGCTGATAATTGGTCGAGCCGTCTTCGCGCCCGGCCCAGGAAGCGTGGGCAAAGGCGTCGCGCCCGCGCAGAGGGATGCGAATATCCAGGTTGGCGCCCAGGCGGTAAGCCAGGAGATTGGTCTGCGTCGCCGACTCGATTTGTTCCAGGTAGCGGCTGCGCGGTCCGGGCGCCGCACAACCGGCCAGCAGCCCCAGGGCGCAAAGGCCAGCCAGCAAACCAACCCAGGAGGGGTGGACAAGGAGGCCCTTCAAAAAAATCGCGGGCGGCCTCCGAGCCGCCTTCCGTCCGTCTATTGCTTTGTCCATCAACTGATTCACGATGCGAAGCCCATTGAAAAATGGGACTCAACCCATAACGCGGCCCGGGCCGATCTTCAATCATTTCCATTGAACTTTTCATCGCGCGGGGCATTCCACTTCATGTAAATGCTGGTAGTGGCTGAACGCGAACAATTGCCGGTGCAGCAGGCCAAAGCCGGGGAACCGGAGGCCTGGAGCGTTCTCTTTCGGCGCTACCAATTGCCTTTGTATGTTTATGTTTTCGAATTGGCCCGCGACGAACAAACGAGCCTGGACATTGTCCAGGAAACCTTCCTGGCCGCCGTGCGCCACATCGGCAGCCTGCGCGAAGACGCCAAGTTCGGCGGCTGGCTTTTCGGCATCGCGCACCAGAAATGCGTGCAAATGTGGCGCCGGCAAAACCGCGCCGCGGCCTTGCGGGATGAAATCGCCGAGTCACCTCCCGATCTTGACGACGGCCCGGACGAGCTGCTCATCCGCCGGGAACAAGAGGAGGGCTTTATGAGGTTGCTCAACCAGCTTCCCCTGCCCCAACGCTCCGTGTTGCTGCTCCATTTTGTCGAGGATTTTGCGCTGGAACAAATTGCCGAAATCACCGAAACGCCCCTTGGCACCGTCAAATCGCGGCTGCACTACGCCAAGCGCGCCCTGCGAAAACTATTGGAGGAAAAATGCCCATGAGAACACCCCGCGAAATTTTGCTGCGGCAACATCAAGCCGCCTCACCGAAACTGGACGTCATCCGCGCCGGAGTAGTCGCGGGCCTCGCCCGCCCTTCAGCGCCGGAAACCACGTCGTGGCGGGCATGGCTCTGGCCCTGTCCGCGCGCCTGGACCGGTTTAGCCGCGGCGTGGCTCGTCATTTTGGGAATGAATCTGGCGGCGGGAAAAGGTCCATCCCGGCCCGCTTCTGCAAGGCTGGCTGTTTCACGCCAGGAACTGCTGGAGTTGAGACGCCAGCAACGGATGCTGGCCAGGCTCATCGCGCCTGGGGAGACTGCTGAAATGGAACCGCCCAAGCCAGTCCCTTCACCTCGCAGTGAGCGGCGCAAAACCGTGGTCGTGATTTGACGTTATGAACGAGACTGAGAAAAGCATTTGGACGCGCCACCATTCTCTCCCGAATCTCCCGCGTTTGGTTTCACCGCTCGTCAGTCCGCGCATGCTCCGGCGGTTTTTTTTCTGTCTGGCTTGTGTGGCAACCATGATTGCCCTTTTTTACGCCGAAGAAGATTTGCGGGGCCAACACGCGTGGGAAAGTTACATGCGCCAATCCAAGGCAAAGGGCATCGAACTCGACTGGCGCGCCTACATTCCGCCGCCTGTGGCGGACGAGCAGAATTTTGCCATGACTCCCCCATTCGCGGGTTTTTTTGACTACGCGTGGCCGACCAACGGCGACCGTTTTCATGGCGATATTTGGCGGGACACCAACATTTGGTCGCGGGAAAGTCGTGTCACCACCATCAGCGCCTCTGGGCCAGCGGCGCGGCTGGGGGATTGGGTGAAGGGGCGTCCGTTGGATCTCAAGCAATGGCAGCGCTATTTCAGGAGTGCCAGACTTCCTGAAACAAATTATTGGCCCGTTCCGAGCCAACCGCAGGACCCCGCTCATGATGTCCTGATGGCCTTAAGCAAGGTTGAGCCGGATTTGGCAGCGATTCGCCAGGCCAGCGCCCGCCCCCAATCACGGTTCCCAATCCATTACGAGGAACTTCCCAAAGCCTTGCTCGTTCATTTGGCGTATCTCAAGAGTGTCTCCCATGTATTGCAACTCCGCGCCGTGGCCGAGTTGCAATCAGGAAGCAATCAGCCGGCCTTTACCGACGCCAATCTGGCTTTCTACTGCGCCGACGCCCTCGAGTCCGAAGCCTTCACAGTTTCACAGATCGTGCGCTGCCGCATGATCGAAGACGGCCTCCAACCGATTTGGGAAGGACTGAGCGCGCATCGCTGGTCCGAGGACCAAATCAAGAATTTCCAGCGCCACTTCTCAAAGATGGATTTGCTCGCGCGGTTTGACGAAATGGTCAAGGCCGACATGGCCTTTACCTGCGGCTGGATTGAAACTCTTTCCGATGATCCGTCCACGTTTTCCATGATGGAAGGCGGCCCAAACCCCATCGGGGCCAAGGAAGCAGCGATGGACGCCCATCTCCTGCCGCGCGGCTGGTTTTATCAGAACGAACTTTGCGCGGCCCGGCTTTTTCAGGACGGTTTCCTGCCGGAGGTCGCGCCGCAAATCCAGCGGGTTTATCCAGGAGCGAGCCGGACGAATGCGGAGCTTTTCGACCGGCTCTCGGACACGCCTTACAGTTTTGTGTTCAAACATCTCGGCGGCGTTATTTCGCCGCAAGTTTTTGTCCACACCCAGACGGACATCAACCTCGCCCTGGTGGCCTGCGCCTTGGAACTCTTCCGGATGGCGCACGGCCACTTTCCGGAAAGCCTTGATCTTTTGGCGCCGGAGTTTTTGGACGCGTTGCCGCACGACATCATCAACGGCGAACCTTTGAAGTATCGCCTCACCGGCGCTGAAAGATTCATCCTCTACTCAGTAGGCTGGAATGAAAAGGACGACGGCGGAGCTTACCCAGGTCCTGAAACTCCATACGGCCCGGGGATAAACCGGGGTATGCGCAGCCTATCCCAGTATCATCCAGAAACCGGTGACTGGGTCTGGCAGCAGCCTTGAGTCAATACAGATTCCAGAACTCCTGACATAGAGTCAATAAGAAGGCTCTGGTTTTGCCTCGATATTTGAGGTTATTTTCTGCGTTTTGAAGCGGGACGGGGTGCGCACCCAAACCTGTCCGCTTTTTCCGTAGCT
>Ga0224555_1001905_pt1 | contig 26431 bp, 26 predicted proteins | sample 714S23034metaG_FD_180687 | JGI IMG/M metagenome (GOLD analysis project Ga0224555, IMG submission 180687) | Peat soil microbial communities from Stordalen Mire, Sweden - 717 S2 30-34 | ecosystem: Environmental > Terrestrial > Soil > Wetlands > Peat | place: Sweden: Norrbotten County, Stordalen...
GGATCAAAAGGCTCCTTGCGCGGCAAGTTCAAACGCGCCGGCTGGGATGATGGCTTCCTCTACCGGCTACTGGAGCTATTTTGAAATGCGATTGCCCTGCCCCTGCGAGAAAGATCCAAAACCTGTAATGCGATCCGGGACGGTCCGGCACAACAGCCGGATCGACCACCTGAACTGTTGAACCCTGCCGCGCCTCGTCGATACGCGCCACCTCGTACTGGCGTGTCAGCAGATCGTACATAGCTTCGTGATACTTCACCTCGCGCAGGACGCGCGCATAGTCCAGGCTGTCCTGCGTGACCTTCCCCTTGGGCGCAATCAGGTCGCCGGTAGCGTGGTCGCTGTCCACGTCCATCGCCGCCAACTGGCTCTCCATCGCACTCAACTCCTGTTCCGCGCGAGACAGGTCGGGGTTCTCGTTGGTGGCAAATTCGCGCATGGCGCGGATCTCAACCTGTTTCGCCGCCACCTGGGCGCGCAGCATCGCCGCCGACGCAATCAATGCGCGCGCCTGGCCGTCGAGTTCCAGCATTCCTGTCCGCTGCTCGGTATCCTTCAGGTTGTCTTCGGCGTGAGTCAGGGCGTCGCGCTCCTCGTTCAATTCGCGCTCAAAAAACAAGCGCCGCTGGGCAGCCTCCGTCACCGCCAGGGACGCAATCAGTTTCCGGTACTCTTCCAACCATCCATTCACAAGTTCCGCGGCCCGTTGCGGATCCCTGTCGGTGACCGACATCCGGATCAGGCCGTCCTTGAGCCCGTTTTCGACCGCAGTCTTCTTCTCCCATCGTCTGCAGGCCGAAGAAACATAGCGCACGTGGTACTCCGCTTGAAGATGAAAACGTTCCACCATTGCCTCCTCAACGGTGCGGCTTTTCATCAGCGCAACCTGCGTGTCGTTCGGATTCTTTATGCTCAAGCCGCCGCCCATCGACGCCAGCGCCCCCAGGTTGCCCAGTTGCGCCAGCATGGCAGCGCTCGTCGAATTGCTTTGCGGCGGGACGATCACCACGGACGCGCTGTAAAGGCTGGGAAGGAGTATCGCCGTCGCCGCTGCAATCGAAATCAGCGCGATCGTCAACACGCCAACCAGTCTTCTATGGCGCAGCGCGCTCTCAAGCAGAGACCGGAGCGGTGATTTGAGCGTTTTCTCGGTGCGGGCGGCAGGCTCGAGCGGTTCCGTGGGCACGCGTCCCTTCCTTCAATTTCGGCAATGGCTGGTTCAACTCACTTCCTCACCATGAGGAGTCTGCAGTTGGACACTTGAACGTGAATGCGAAATGCTGGGCTCAGATTACCGTCGAGCGAGAGCGAAGAGAGGTGTGAATGAGCGGCAATCGATGCGCCAATTTCAATTCTGGGAAAATCTTCACGAAGTGTCTGAAATTGGGAAGGGCTTAAAAGCAGTTCTCGTTTTTCGCACCCCGAGCCATTGGATTGCGAGAAAAATGTTTTGTGTATGAGAAACCATTTATTCCCGCAATTGATAGGCCTTCGCATGTCGTACTTAGGGCTAGCCGTTGCCTCGGCCTTTGCCCTTTATGCTTGGCCGCTCCATGCGCAATGCTCTGACGATTCCGATCCGGATTCTCTTGCTTGCCAAATACAGGAGCCCGGCAGCTCATCGAGTCAATCGCAGGAAGCTCCGGCGGTCTTTGATGTTTCCGGGCCGGCTCAGAAACAGCCCCGGGCTGACCGCTCAAGCGACGCCTCGGCTGTTGACAGTCTCGCCGCCGGCTCAACCTATACGGAGAGGTCTCCGCATCCGGGACCGAATGCGCAGACGCGCTCCCTCGGACTCCCGCCGGACCCGCCCACGGAATTTCAGCGCTTTGTGGCCGCGACAACCGGCCAAATGCTACCTATCTACGGAATCGGCTTATTCACCGGACTGCAGGTCTCGTTCGCGCCGGTCAATAACGCTCCCGCTCCGGCCGAACTCATCCTCGCTGCCCAGGATGAACTCGAGATTCGCATCTGGGGCCAGGTTAACTTCAGCGCCAATCTGCGCATCAGCCGCGAGGGCGACATCTTCCTGCCGAAAATCGGATCGGTCCATGTCGCGGGCTTGACTGTCGGGGCCGCGGAAGACCATCTCCGCCGAGCGATGGACCGCATCTACCGTAACTTCGAGTTCACGGTCGACCTCGGCGAAATTCATTCCATTCAGGTCTACATTACCGGCGCGGCGCGGCAGCCGGGAGAGTACACCGTCAGCGCGCTCAGTACGCTGGTCGACGCCATATTCATCAGCGGCGGGCCCTCCTCCACCGGCTCCATGCGGCACATTCAACTCAAGCGTGATGGCAAAGTTCTCAGCGACTTCGATCTTTATGAACTGCTCGTCAAAGGCGACAAAACCGGCGATGTGCAACTGCAGCCGGGTGACGTGCTCTACATCCCGCCCGCCGGACCGCAGGTCGCCTTGCTCGGCAGCGTGCGTGAGCCGTGCATCTTCGAATTGAGCGGAAAAGAAACGCTCGGCGCCCTGCTCGACTCGGCTGGGGGCAGAACAGCCATGGCCGCGGGCTCGCGTATTTCCCTCGACCGCATCGCCGACCACACGGAGCGCATCGCCTTTGAGCTCGCTGACAACGCTGAGGGACTCGCCGCGAAACTGGCTGACGGAGACATTGTGCGCGTCGACCCAATCGTTTCGAACTACCGCGACACCGTCACGCTGCGCGGATCGGTCGTCAATCCAGGCCACTTTCGCTGGCGTCCGGGGATGCATTTGAGCGATTTGATCCCCGATCGCGATTCGCTGGTGACGCGCGGTTATTGGTGGCGCCGCACGCAACTCGGCCTTCCCGCCCCGGAATTTGTCGCCACGACCGATGATCAGTCCGCGGCCGGAGAGCCTCCCGCCAAAACGCAACGTACAGGAAACCGTTCGATTGTCGGCGAGGTGGAGACCACCCAAAAAGAAACGACAAACGGTGCCGCGGCTGCTCCGGTTCCCGTGGCAGGCGTGCCCAGTCCCAGCGGCGAAACCGATTGGGACTACGCCGTCATAGAGAGGCGCGATCCATCCACCATGAACACTTCTCTGATCTCGTTCGATCTCGGCAAGCTTGTCCTCGAGCATGACAGCTTAGAGGATCTAGCTCTCCAGCCGGGTGACTCCGTGACCATCTTTTCGCGCGACGATTTGGAACTGCCGGTCGATCGCAGAACCAAATACGTGCGCCTGGAAGGGGAGATCGTCAAGGCCGGTGTCTACAGCATGGCTCCCGGTGAAACGCTTCGCTCCCTCGTGGAACGCGCTGGCGGCCTGACGTCAAAGGCATATCTCTACGGGTCCGAATTCACGCGCGTGAGCACGGAAGCTCTCGAGCAGCAGCGGCTGGACGAATACGCCGATCGTCTCGCTCATCTCATGCAGCGGAATGCGATTTCAGGTCTGGAAAACGAAACCGGCCAGAACAGCTCTCAAAGCGCCCTGCTGGCTGCAAACCAGGGTCTGGCTTCCCGCCTGCACCACGCGCGGGCATCGGGCAGGATCGTGCTCAATCTTTCTCCCTTCAGCCAGAGCGTAAGCGACCTTCCCGACATGGTTCTGGAAGATGGCGACCGGCTCGTGATTCCATCTCGTCCTTCCACGATTCAGGTCATCGGCGCGGTCTTCAATCAGAATGCGTTCCTGTGCGAAAGCAACGCCAGGGTCAGCGGGTACCTGCGCCTTGCCGGAGGCCCGGCCCGCGAAGCCGACCGTCATCAGATCTTCGTTTTGCGGGCCGATGGTTCGGTCGTTCATCGCGGCAGCGGCAATTCCATCTTTGACCCATCCTCGCTCGATAATCTCCGTCTTTACCCGGGAGACACGATTGTTGTGCCCGAAAAACTTCTAAAGCCCTCTGGAATTCGGGCGCTTGCGGATTGGACTCAGGTTATGTCGCAGCTGTCTCTGAGTTCCGCCGCTCTCGATGTTGTCAAATGACCCGCCTTATGCGTCTGAGTGTTTCCTCATAATTCACCCGCCGGAACCGCACGAAGATTGCCATGGATCTCCGTGGTTAGCTTCAGACGTTGAGTCCCGGCTGCAGGTCTGCAACACCAACTCCGAGCCGGTTGATCGATCCTCTGCCTCTGAGCAACAGCACCTGTGAATTCCTTCGTTGAGGTGTGGCCTCATGCAGTCCGCTAGCCGTGTTCAGGATCAGGAACTCGCTCTTTCTTCGGCTCCTTGGAACCCGGCCCCTCTCAACCCGCGCAGCGCGGAGCCTTCGCTCGAGTTGAGAGCCGATTCTCCATTGGCAAGCAATTGGACCGTCTCGACCACCAGGCGTTTCCTCGACGCTTCCATCGCACTGCTGGTGCTCATCGTCTCCGCCTTGCCGATGCTGGCCATCGCCACCCTCATCCAATTCTCTTCGCGTGGTCCTGCGTTCTTCGTCCAGCCACGCGTGGGCCGCAAGGGGAAGCTGTTTCGCATCTACAAATTCCGTACCATGATTTCTTCCTCGGGCACAGCTTCCGGTCCCAGCCTCACACGCGATGGCGACAGCCGCATCACGCCTCTCGGCCGCATTCTCCGCAAGCTCAAGATCGACGAATTGCCGCAGTTCTACAACATCCTCTGCGGAGACATGAGCCTCGTCGGTCCCCGGCCAAAGCTGCCACAATACGCCGCCATTCGCAACATGCCGTTTCGCCCCGGTATTACGGGCGCGGCCACCCTTGCCTTCCGCAGAGAAGAGGAAGTCCTGCGCCATATCCATCCCTCTCTTCTCGATGCCTTTTACAACCAGCAAATCCGGCCCATGAAGGCCAACATCGATCTCAACTACATGGCTCATGCCACTTTTCTCTCCGACCTCCGCATCGTCGCGGCCACATTTCTCGCCTGCATCATGCCCGAAGCCGACCGCTACATACCTGTCGCCCGCGAAAGCTGCGAGTCCGGCAAACTCGATCTGTCGGCATTGCCGCAAGTCAGCAAGGACTAAGAACCGGCGACCGATGCTCGGTGGTCCCGCCGTCGGCGCCTCACCCCTGCCGGATCCCCACACCGTGCCCCTGTGGGAATAGGTTGGGTTAGCCTGCCGCTTCAGCTATAGTTGCGAGGGAGCGTTTTCGCGCTGCGATCGCGGCCTGAATCCGGCGAGTACCAAACTGCGCCGGACAACCGCGATTTGACCTCGGTGCAGGCGCTCGAACGCAAAGAGGTAAATTGTGAAGCGAGTGGCTCACGTTCTTGCATTCATCATGGCTGTGGCAATGGCGATTCCGGCCGTTGCAAAGGGAGAGACGAAGATGTCGATTTTCGGCAAAACCGCGGACGGAGTTCCCGTTCCGATCTACACGCTGACCAGCGGGCAGATTGAAGTAAGAGTCATGGCCTACGGAGCGCATCTGGTGAGCGTCAAGGCCCCGGATCGCAATGGCAAGATGGCCGATGTCGTTCTTGGTTACGACGACCTGAGCACGTATCTGAAAACGCCCAACCCGTATATCGGCGCTATTGTTGGGCGTTACGGTAATCGCATCGCCCAGGGCAAGTTCACGATTGACGGAAATTCCTACCAGATTCCTTTGAACGATGGGCCGAATGCGCTGCACGGCGGGCCAAAGGGATTCGATCAATACGTCTGGCAGGCGCAGGAGGTGCCCGGCGGCGTCGAGTTCACTCTCGTCAGCCCCGACGGCGACATGGGATTCCCGGGAACGCTCACCGCGAAGGTCCGCTATACCCTCAATGGCGCCACTCTGCGCATCGACTACACAGCCACCACCGACAAGCCAACGGTATTGAATTTGACGAACCATGCGTATTACAACCTGCATGGCGACGACCAGGGCAATATTCTCGACCAGAAAATCGAGATCAACGCCGACCGCTACACGCCCGTGAATGCAACGCTGATTCCAACCGGCGAGCTTGCGCCGGTGGCTGGAACGCCGCTCGATTTCACCAAGCCTGAAGTGATCGGCGCGCGCATCGGCGCCGACAACGAGCAGCTCAAGCGCGGCCATGGATACGACTTCAACTGGGTCGTAAACGGCAAGCCCGGCACGCTGCGGTTAGCGGCCATCGTCACTGATCCCGTGAGCGGCCGCAAGCTGACCGTGGAAACGACGGAGCCTGGTGTGCAGTTCTATTCGGGTAACTTCCTTGATGGAGCCTTCACCGGCCGCCACGGCGTGAAGTATGAAAAGCACTCTGGCCTTTGCCTGGAAACGCAGCACTTTCCCGATTCGCCGAACCATCCGGATTTTCCGAGCACGCTTCTGCGACCCGGCGAGACCATGCACTCCACCACCACGCTCACCTTCGGTGTCGTGAAGTAAACCAAGCGATTCAAGAATTAAAGCGCCGCCGCGAGTTCGCTACTTCGCGGCGGTTTGCTTTTTGAACCAGCTCAAGCCTGCCGATGTGCCTGCAGCAGGAATGTACTCGCACCCGATCCACCCCTCGTACCCAAGCTCGTCGATCAGATCGAAGAGATAGCCGTACCTCACCTCGCCGGTATCGGGCTCGTGGCGCTCCGGCACTCCCGCAATCTGGAAGTGGCCCACGCGGGTCTTCTTCGCGTCCGCTAGATACCTGCGAATCCTCACCGCCAAATCGCCCTCTTCCACCTGGCAATGAAAAAGGTCCATCAGAATCTTCAGGTTCGGAGCGCCGATTTCCGCCACGATCGCGTGCGCCTCTTCCTGCCTATTGAGAAAGAATCCCGGTATGTTTCGCTTCGCAATTGGTTCAATCAGCAAGTCGACGCCCGCCGCCTGTGCCTGCTCCGCCGCCCACGCCAGATTCGCCGTATACACGCCAAGCAAGTGCGCGCGGTCGGCTCCCTGCGGCGCAATGCCCGCCATGGCGTGAATCCGAGGGCACTCCAACGCAAGCGCGTATTCGAGCGCGCGCAGAAATCCGTCGCGAAACTCCTGCTCGCGTCCGGGCACCGCCGCAATTCCGCGCTCACCGGCTTTCCAGTCGCCCGGAGGCGAGTTGAAGAGCACCTGGCGCAGGCCATGCTCTTTGAGCTTCGCGGCGAGCGTAGCCGCCGGATAATCGTACGGGAAAAGGTACTCGACGGCTGTGAACCCATCGCGCGCGGCAGCGCCAAAACGGTCAAGAAAGCTGTGCTCCGTGTACATCATCGTCAGGTTGGCGGCAAAGCGAGGCATTGCATTCCCTCTGTCGATTTGTTGATGGTTATTCTCTAGTGCAGTTTATCGCCGCGTGCGTCACGCCGCAGCGGCCCAAATCGCGCGCCCGAACAGCCCCGCTCTCGCGCCCTCACGCCGTATAAAGCGCCGCAACTTCGTAATCCGTGACGGACGGAATCGTGAACTCAACCGAATCGCCCGCCGCGTGGAACGGAATATCGCGCTCGGCACGCAGCAACTCGACGCGCGTGACGCGCCGGCCCGCGGGCAGCTTGAAGCGGACTTTCTGCGCCCCAATCGGATAAAACTCGCTGAACCATCTGTGATGCGCATTCGGGTTGGTGTAATTCAGAACGTGAACAGCGAATCCCGGCTCCGTTTCCCAAACAAAAATTTCCACCAGCCCCTTGCCTTCCACGCTCACCGGAGCCGGTGCGCCAGCCACCCAGCGAATCGCATTCTGCAATAGCCGGCTGAGATCGGTCTGCCCTGAGAGCCACATCGTCGGCTCAATATCGCCCGGAAAATACGCCAGGCGGCTCGCGCCACGTTCGCGCAGCACAACAGCCGGCTCATCGGTGCGTGGAACCGGCGGATACGAAAGCTCCGGAGGATACGCTGTGTAGCCGGGCACAACGGTCAGCACGGGATTGTCCACCGGCTTCAGCGGCACACGAAACTCCGCGCCCGGAATCCAGTGCGTATCGCTGAATCCGTCGAGAATGGGATGCTGCCGCTCGATACGCGCCAGGTAAGGATTCGCGTTTCCCAGCCGGCCGATCACCGGCCCGGCCGCATGAATCCCGAAGACGTCCGCCAAACCAAAATCCCCGCGGCGCTCATTCAGCTCGTTGTACATGCTGGTCTCGAACGTAGCCAGCAGCGAGCCGCCCTGGTTCACATACTCGCGCAACTGCTGGCACTGTTCATCGCTGAGCAAGGCGGTATTGGGCAGAATCAAAGCCGAGTATTGTTTGATCCGCTCCAGATGCAGCCTGTCTTCGTGCACATAGTCGAAAAGAAATCTCCCGTCGAGCAGCGCGGAATACACCGCATCCATATACTGCTGCATCGAAAAGTCGCGTTGCGGTTGATAGAAAAGCTGCGTGCGTTGCCCCATCACCACGCCGATATTGGCGATGGTGCTCTTGTTCACCCAGTGCGCGTCGTGCCGCGCCGTCCACAAAAAATAGTCGCGGCCGATCTTCTTCCAGCGCAGATCTTCGCCAAGACCATTCTCCCCGCCCACTACGTGGTAGTAGGGAACCATCCCGCTGGCCAGCGTCTGGCTCGTCCAGATCACGGCTTCGGCTGCCGACTTGGTCACCTCGCGCCAGCGAATCGGCCCGGTCGTATATGCGCCCGTCAGGTTGGTCGCCATTTTTCCATCAAGCACTGCGTTGCACACCCGTCCCTGCTGGGCCGCGCCCCACACCGGCGCATCCTGCCGATTGCGCCCCTGGTTGTCCCCCTGGAACCACTGACAGAACTCGCCCAGTTGCGCAAGATTCGGCGTGGCGTGAAAGCCGCCACCCATATTGTTGATGTAGAAACTCGACGCTTTCTTTTCCTTCGCGATCGAATCGTACAGCTTCCATAGCGTCGTGAACCGTTCGTTGAACTTGTCCCAGTAAGCGGGCGTCTTAGCCGGCGGCAACTTGCGGCATTGTTCGCAGTAGCACTCCGGCAATGTGAACGACGGCCAGCCATTCGTGTAGTGCGCATCCATGTCGTAACGCGAGTTCACCTCGCGCATCACCGCAGGAAAATAATCGGTCATGTAAGTCGTGAACATGCAAGTTTGGTAGAGCTCGGGAGCCTCAACTGACGCAAGTGGCTGGCCGTGTTCATCGCGCATGAACCACTCGGGATGCGCAGCCAGCGCATCGCCCCAGTTCAAATCGGGGCTGTAGCGCGCAATCGTGCGCAGCCCGCGCTTCTTCGCCGCATCGTTCAACTCGCCTGTGAAGTCGCGCCCATTCAGGTACTTTGCGGGTCGATGAAACGGAACCTTGCTCGGATAAAATGCGACAATCCCGGTGATGCTGACAAAAACCGCCCCAACCTTCACGCTCGCCCAATAGTCCGCCCACGCTTCTACGTCCAGCACCGCCGGATCGTGCTCGGTGATGTTGGTCTGGCCAATGCGGCGCAGCGTCTTCTGCCACGGCACGTCCGTCGTCCCGCCGGGGGCCGCCGCCGCAGCCACTCCAGCCGAGCTCAGGCCAAAAGATTCTCCCATTCGGACCAGTGGCACAGTTGCCGCCGCTGTTTTCATAAATCTGCGCCGATCCATGGTGACCATGACCTCCGTTGCGATCGTGAAATGTGAACAATATTTGAAAACGCAGGCCCGGCCGCGCTATTTTCCGTGAGCGTTCAGCTCATCCAGCACTTTCTTCAGATCGTCGAGCTTTTGTCCGGCATCGGCCAGCTTGCCTTCCGAGGTCAGGCGCTGATAGTCCGCGAAGTCCTGGCTTGCCTGGCTAATGAGGGCACTCTGGCTCTCCGCGGGCTGCGTCGTGCCCGCAGGCACAGTCGCTCCGGTCCCATTCCCGGCCCCTGTCGTAGCTTGCGGTGCCTCGCCGTTTGTAAGCGACGGCGCCTCCGATCCGAACAGCGAACTCAAGGCGGCCTCAAAAGTCGGGCCATAGGCCAGACGATCCTGCAGCGCCAGCACGACGAGGCGCAATTCCGGCATGGGGCTCCGCTGCGCTTGCAGGTAGATTGGCTCCGCGTAGAGAAGCGCCTGCCCACACGGAATCACCAGAAGACTGCCGCGGATCACGTGCGAGCCTTGCTGATTCCAGAGCGTGAGCTGGCCTGAGAGCTGCGCGTTCTGGTCGATGCGCGCTTCAATCTGTTGCGGGCCATCCACGAGCCGCGTCTTGGGAAAATCGAAGACTACCGCTTTGCCGTAGTTTGCTCCGTCGCTGCGCGCGGCAATCCAGCCGATCAGGTTGTTGCGGTTGGTCGGCGTGAAGGGCAAGATCTCAACGAACTCCAGACCACTAGACTCGCCGGGCAGAGTCATCAGCACAAAGTTTGGTTGCATCTCCTGTGTCGATTGGTCGCCCTGGCTCGATCCCGTTTGCGTGGCCACGCTCCACTGATCCTCGCGGTTATAGAACACCTCCGGATCGGTCATGTGGTACAGGGCGTACACATCGGCCTGCAGGCTCAGCAGCGTCTCCGGATAACGAATGTGCGCACGCAGCCACGCGGGCATTGCCGATTCATCCTTGAACAATCCCGGAAAAATCCCGCGCCACGCGGCGAGAATTGGATCCTGGTTGTCGAACACGTAGAACGTCACCGTGCCGTCGTACGCGTCCACCACCGCCTTCACGCTGTTGCGAATGTAATTGACGGGTTCGTTTTCGAGCGCCGACGGCGCCGAGTAAGGATAGCTCGCGGAAGAAGTGTAGCCATCGATGATCCATGAAAGACGTCCGTCCGCGCCGACCACAATATATGGATCGTGATCGAAGGTCAGGAACGGAGCCAGCGTGGAAACGCGCGCCACAACGTTGCGCCGCATCAGCAGGCGGCTCTCTGCCGTGATGTCGTCGCTGAACGGAACCTTGGTCAGGTCGCCGCGATCGAAGGCCAGCAGCGCGCGGCGCAGGAAGCCTCCCATCTCAATCCCGCCTGTGCCCTCATACGAAGAAAGATTGTTGCTCTGTCCCTGCGGATAATTGAACTCTTGCTGGTGCGTCTTCACGTACACATCGCTGTCGGTCAGCTCGCCAAAGTAAATCTCCGGACGCGAAACGCTCAGCCCCGGCACCGTGCTCTGCACCGGCATATTGCTCAGGTAAAGAATCGGCAGCCCCTCCGGCGAAAAGCCGTTCACCGGATTCATCGTGATGCCGTAGCCGTGGGTATAAATCAGCTTGTCATTGATCCAGTTGCGGCTGCTCTCGGGCAACTTGTCCACATTCAATTCACGCACCGCCAGCATCACCTGGCGCAGCGATCCATTGATCTGGTAACGGTCGATGTCGATGCCGGGAAAATCGTAATATGTGCGAATCTCCTGCACCTGCCGCAGTGTGTCTTGCAGCGCATTCACGTCCCACAGCCGAATGTTTTCGAGCGTGGCCTGATTATGTTCCGGATCGACAGCTGCAACGGTCGTGTCTGCGGGAAACTCGCGCTGCGCAAAGCTATCCAGGCCATAAGCCTGCCGCGTCATCGCGATGTTATCGGCGATGTAAGGCCGCTCCTTGTCGAGCTGGTTCGGCTTCACGATGAACGTGCTCACATACCATCCCGCGACCGCGGCCACCACATAGCAGACCACCGCGGGAATCACCGCCGCAACCAGCCAGCGCGCTCGCGGCCGGATTACGCCGCTGGCGATCGCGATTGCAGCGCCCACTGCCAGCGCCACCGCGATGAACAACATTCCGATCAGCGTGACGTGCGCGTCGGTGTAGGTCACGCCGTCGAAGATCGTGTGCTCCCCGAACAACAGATCGAAGCGGCCGACGTACTCCCGGATGGCCAGCGCAAACAGCACAAACCCGCCCGCGATCGAAACGCCGCGCCAGGGCAGGGAAGCGGCTCCGCCGAAACGCCCGCCCAGCGCGCGTCCTCCGCCCGCCGCGATCAGAAACAGCACGGCCAGAACGCATACGATCACCGCCAGCGTCAGCAGCCATCCCGCGATCATTTCCCATGCCGGCAGCGTGAACAGATAGAAGCCGAGCGGCCGTCCGAAGATCGGATCGGTAACGTTCCCGGCGCGCGGCGCGTACCAGTAGAGAGCCAGCGTCTGCCACTGCCCCTCCATGGCGAAGCCCGTTGCCACCGAGATCAGCAGCGCCGCGACCACAGCGATCGTCCGCAGGAACTTCTTGAGCGGCAGCTCGATCGGCCTGCCGCCGAAAAAAATCGTGTGCGTGTCGGGCAAATCGGCGGCATGGCTGTGGCGCAGCACCAGAAACGCAGCGAACAGGATCAGGAACGTGAGCCCCGCGAACACCGCGAAGGTTCCCCATTCGAGGCCAAAGCTCTTCCAGAAGACGCTCGCATAGCCGAGCGAGCGAAACCACAGCAGGTCAACCCAATAGGAAATCGCGGTGCGGCCGCCAACAAAAATCAAAATGACGGCGGCGAGGAAGAGATAAATCACCAGGCGCGGACGCTGCCGTTTACCGCGCGCCGGCCAATCGATCGTTTCGGGCATTTTCCACCCCACTCAGGCGACAAGTGCGCGCTGAGTTACCCAAGAATTGTACAGCGGTGGAGCAACGTGCTTGTTGCGGGGTTCGGGCGATGTTAACATTTGACGCAGGCAGGAGAGGTCTTCCTTCGATGAGTGAGATCATCTTTGAGGTGCGTGAGGACGAGGTCGATGGCGGCTATACCGCTACCGCCCTTGGATACGGCATCCACACCCAGGGCGATACCGTCGAGGAACTCCGTGCGATGGTCAAAGATGCCGTCAACTGTTACTTCGATGAATCCATGCCGTCGCCCAAAATCATCCGCCTTCATTTTGTGCGCGACGAAGTCCTTGTCCAGTGAAGCTGCCGCGCAATGTTGACGGACCGCAGTTGGTCAAGGCGCTGGGCATTTTGGGTTATCAGGTAACGCGCCAAAAGGGATCACACATTCGCGTAACCACGCAGCGAGACGGCGAGAACCACGAAGTGATTCCCTCTCATAGCCCCATCAAAACAGGCACGCTCGCCGGCATCCTCAGGCACATCGCCGCCCACCACCGGCTGAGCGTGGACGCACTTCTCGAGATGCTCGATTTGTGAGCGGCGCATGGAAGCGGCAGCAAGCGAATCGAAGCTAGATCAGCTCGCTCCGCCCCGTGATGCTCAGCTCTTTCACAATCTTGCCCACGTCCTGGGAGTGGTCGCGGTGGGCAATCAGCAGCGCGTCTTCGGTGTCCACGATCACCAGGTTCTCCACGCCGACCAGCGCGACAAACTTCCTCGGGCTGAAGATATAGTTATCGCTGGCTTCAATCGAGATGTGGCCGCCGGTATCGGCCACGTTGCCTTCTGCGTCGCCGCGCAGCCGCGTCTCCACCTGGTACTCGTAGAGCGATGCCCACGAGCCGAGATCGTTCCAGTTGAACTCCGCGGGAATGCAATACAAATTCGACAGATGCTCTCCCTTGGCCGATCGCGGCTCCAGCACGGCATAGTCAACTGAAATGTTCTCGCACTTCGGATACGCTGTGCGGAACACCTCGTCGAACGCAGGCGTGCCCCACGCGGCGGCGATCGCCTCCAGCAGCGGAGCCGTCTCCGGCACATGCTCGCGCACCGCGTTGGCCAGCGTCCGCGCCGACCACAGAAACATCCCCGAATTCCAGTAGTAGTTTCCCGCCGCCACAAACTCGTCGGCGCGATTCTGGTTGGGTTTCTCGATAAAGCGCCGCACATGTAGCGCCGAATCGTCCTTCGTCAGGTCGCCGGTTTCGATGTACCCATAGCCGGTTTCGGGGCGGAACGGCTCAATGCCCAGCACGACGATGTTCTCGCCCGCTGCGGCCACTGCGATCCCCTTTTGCAGCGCCTTCAGAAAGCGCGGCTCGTCGGCAATCACGTGGTCCGATGGAAATACGCCCAGCACCGCGTCGGGGTTGTCGCGCTCGATCAGGAATGCGGCCAAACCGCAGGCTGGGGCCGTGTTGCGCGCCACCGGCTCCTGCACAATTTGCGTGGCCGGCAGGCCGGGCAACTGGTCGGCGATCTCGTGAGCCAGGTACTCGTTGGTAATGACCCAGGTCTTCTCCAGCCCCGCCAGCGGCTTCAGCCGCTCCACGGTCTGCTGGATCATGGAGCGTTCGCCGTCCAGCGCCAGAACCTGCTTGGCGTGCGCGCGTCGAGAGCGCGGCCAGAACCGCGTGCCGCTGCCCCCGGCCAGAATCACGGGACGAAAGTCGATCTTGTCTAACATTTGAAGGACCATCCTACTCGACAAACACAACGTTTGCACAGAGAGGAACGAATAAATTTGGCAGCCAGCCTTTCGGCAGCCTCATTTGCCACACCGGCCAGACCATTTGCCAACCAGACTATTTGCCAAATTGACTGAAGCGCTCGACCCCCGTGCGTTCCGCACCCGCTGTCCCCGCGGCTCTCAATCCCGGGCTTTCCGGCCCACGCGCACCGCATCCGCTCGTTCCCCCAACCCTGCAACTGTCGTAAGCTATCTGCAATGCCAGGTCTGCGTCAGGGCTCCATCCATCTCGGTCGCGTTGCGGGAATCGATCTCTACCTGCATTGGTCCTGGTTCGTCGTGGCCGTCATCGAGATCGGCAGCCGTCAGGGCCGCTACGGCTCCCTGGTTTGGAGCGCCCTCGAGTACCTGGCCCTCTTCGCCATCGTTCTTCTCCACGAGTTCGGCCACGCCCTGGCCTGCCGTCAGGTCGGCGGCACTGTCGACCGCATCATGCTCTGGCCGCTGGGCGGCGTCGCCTATGTCAATCCGCCGCAGCGCCCCGCCGCCACACTCTGGAGCCTCGCCGCCGGGCCCCTCGTCAACGTCGCTCTTCTGCCCGTCTTCGGAGCCGCATTTCTAGCGGCGCGCGCGCTCGGTTGGGCCCATTCCATGCCCAACGCCTACACCTTGCTCGGCTGGGTTCTGTGGATCAACGTCATCCTGCTGGTCTTCAACATCCTGCCCATCTATCCGCTCGATGGCGGCCAGATTCTTCGCTCCCTGCTTTGGTTCTTCATCGGGCGCGCGCGCAGTCTCTATGTCGCCACGATTCTTGGATTTGTGGGTGCGGCAGGCCTGGTCTGCCTCGCCTTGTGGATGCACTCCACCTGGTCATTGCTTATCGCCGCCTACATGCTGCTCAGCTGCTGGGGCGGATTCAAGAGCGCCCGGACCATGATCCTTCTGGAAAAGCTTCCGCGCCGCGAGGGCTTTACCTGCCCCAGTTGCGGAGCCCGCCCGCCGGTTGGCGCGCTTTGGAAATGCGCCGAGTGCAAACAGACCTTCGACACATTCCAATCCATGGCCGTCTGCCCGCACTGCGGCTCTCAGTTCCCCAACACCATGTGCGGTGAGTGCCAAAAGATGCATCCCATCAGCGAGTGGGCGACCGCCGCAAACGCAAGCCACGCCGAGGCAATCGGCGCATCTCTCGTGAATCGCTAGTTCCGTCTGAATGAGTCGGATCCTGAAAGCGCCCGGCGCACGCCGGCTCGCCGATCACTGACCCCCGCTCCCTGACCACTAACCACTAACCACTAACCACTAACCACTGCCTTTGCTTATTTCAGCCCCGTCAGGAACTCGCCCATCCGTCGCGTGCCTTCGTCGATGTTCTCCCGCGTCACCGGGTACGAAATGCGGATGTGCTCACCCGTCCCGAACGCCTCGCCCGGCACGGTGACCACATGGCCCTCGTGCAGCAGTCGAGTCGCCAGCTCCGTCGCCGTGCGAATGCCGCCCTTGCCCAGGTACGCCGAGATATTCGGATACACGTAGAACGCGCCCTCCGGCTTGGTGCACGTCACGCCCGGAATCTTCTTGAGCGCGGCCAGCATATAGTCGCGCAGCTCAATAAACTCCGCGCGAAACTCCGCCACGCACTCCTGCGAGCCGCTCAGCGCCGCAATCGCCGCCTTCTGCACAAAGCTCGTCGCGTTCGAAGTCGACTGCGACTGCAGCTTGCTCAGGTTCGCCGCCACCGGCTTTGCCGCCAGCGCATATCCCGCGCGCCACCCCGTCATCGAGTACGTCTTCGACAGCGAGCCCAGAATCACAATGTGTTCCTTGGCCCACGTGAACGACCCGCTCGAAACAGGCTTCCCTGCATAGTTCAAGTACACGTAGCACTCATCCAGAAGCAGAAAAATCCCGCGGTCGTGCGCCAGGTGAACGATCCTCTCCAGATCCGCGGCCGAAACCACAGACCCCGCCGGATTCGACGGCGAGTTCAGAATGATCGCCTTCGTCCGCGGCGTAATCGCCTGCTCAATCGCGTCGGCCGTAATGCGGAAGCTCTCCGCCTCGCTCGTCTCGAGGTACACCACCTTCCCGCCCGCGTACTGAATGATGTCCTTGAAGCTCACCCAGTAGGGAACCGGCAGAATCACCTCGTCGCCGTGGTCCACCAGCACCTGGATCGCGTTAAACAGCGCCAGCTTGCCGCCGGTGGTAAACACCGCCTCGTCAATCGAGTAGTCCGTTCCGAAGTCGCACGCGTGCCGCTGCACAATCGCCTTGCGCACGTCGGGAATCCCCGGCACCACTGTATAGCGCGTGAAGTTCGCCTCAATCGCGGCAATCGCGGCGTCCTTAATGTGCCGCGGAGTGGCAAAGTGAGGCTCGCCGGCCCCAAAATCCACAAGGTTCACGCCTTGTGCGCGCAGTTTAGTCGCCTCGGCGGCCACAGCCATCGTCGCAGAGACCTCGATCCGGCCAATGCGGTCGGCAAATACTTTTGCAGGAGCTGTAACGGTCATATCTCTTCCATCTTGACAGATTTCGCAGTGCGCGCAAAGTTCAGCCTGTGGAGTTCACGGTGGGTGCCCCATCCTTCGCCCAACCAACCCACAAAAATGGGTGCCCCATCCGTCGCCTTTTTTCTGGCGAAGGGTGGGATAGCACAAACCCAACTCGGCTAACGGTCCACTTTCAACTAAGCCACAAAAAATGGGTGCCCCATGTCCTTCCGCCGCGGCGGATGGGACATGGGATAGCACGAACCCAACCCCCGCGCCCTCATCCGCCGTTCTTGATCCGCGCGCGCAGCTTCTTCACCACGTTCGGCGGCACCAGCCCGCTGATGTCGCCGCCAAAGCTGAACACTTCCTTCACCATCCGCGAGCTCACAAACGAGTAGCGCCCCGCCGGCTGCAGGAAAACCGTCTCAACCTCCGGCGCCAGCCGCCGGTTCATCAGCGCCATCTGGAACTCATGCTCGTAGTCGGAGATGGCGCGAATCCCGCGCAGCACCGCCATCGCGCCCTCGCTGCGCGCGAAATCGACCATCAGCCCGTCGAAGGTCGCCACTGAAACGTTGCCCAGCGGCCCGGTCACTTCTTCGAGCATCTCCACGCGCTCCTCAACGGTGAACAGCGGATTCTTCACCGGATTCACGAGGATCGCCACCGTCAGATGGTCAAACAACTTCGATCCGCGCTGGATCAGGTCCACATGGCCGTTCGTCGGCGGGTCAAACGTCCCGGGATAGAGCGCTTTCACAGGCATTTGGGCTCCAAGTGGATTCTAGCAGCGGAAATCGGACTGAATCAGCGTGTCGTGGTACCGGCTCAATCGCCTCTCAAAATATTTTGCCGTCGAGACCGGCAACCAAGGGAAGACCCGGCACTTTTTGTTTTCGAAATTCGAAATCATTGGTGACAAACAGATCGGCCTTGAATTCAATCGCTGTCGCCGCATGGATCGCGTCAGCGGCCTTCAGTCTGGTTTGGGCCCGGACGGAACTGTATTTCTCCGCCGTGTCGGCGGTAAACGGCAGCAACTCGACTTCGCCCCCGCGCATGAAGTCCCGGATCGCAGAGCAAACGGCTCCGTCCCTAATCATCTTCGGCTTGACAAGGACTTCCCCAAGAGTGAAGACACTGGTGCAGATCGTGTCACCGTGGCTCATGAACGCCTCGTATGCCTCTCGCGTCCTCTGCCCAAAAACAGGATTTCCCTCCAGGATGTAGGCGAACAGCATGGTATCCCAATAAACCCTGCTCATTCGGCCTGTCCTTTCACACGGCCCGAATCATCGGGAACGATCGATCCGAAATTCTCACGCTGGGAGCGAATGAACGCCTCGGCCCCGCCCGCTTCACGGTACATGTTCGCGCAGATTCCATAAAGGGCCAAGAGCCCGCCTCCTTTTGGAGCTGCTTCTGTAACTTGTGAGATCCCATCAGCTCCATTCAAAACACGGTAGGTAAACTGCCAGGTTGTGCTCGGTCCACCGGAAGGGGGGCCGCCGGTCTTTTCAACCAACTCCACGCCTGCCTCCCGCTGAAATTCCTTCGAAAGCAAAGTCGAAAACACAGACGGCGTTCTGTTTGTCCATCCCAGCTCTTTCTGTACGTTTCCGATCCTGACTTGAATCGTCTTCTCGCCTTTCAATCGCGCAGGCCTTACGTAGGTTGAAATGACATGTGTCTTGGTCTGATCAGTTAATCTCATAATGTAAGTTCTCAATAAACATTCATAATTATACATACATGACTAGAAAGAGTCAAGTGAAGGCCGACTGTCTCACTCAAAGGGTTCACCCCGATATCTTGTCAAGCCCCGCAGCCACGTCTGTTCCAGCGCATCCCCTTGATTCCACGTCAATTAAATTTTTCGCCAAGTTTGCCGGTTATTTCTGCGAATTCTCCATACTTGTATTCAATGGTTGAAGTATCGGATAGGGCGACGTGGCGTTGGTGGTGCCGAGTGACGGCGGTGCCCCTCACGCCGCCCCTTTTTTCCCGCTCATTCAACCTCTCGATCGCACGCCCTCGCGGCGTCAAAAAGGAGTCTTAGAAATGGCACAATCCGAAGAACTCAAAACCGCTGGAGCAGACGAAGTCGAGGCCGACGACCCTGGCCGTCCCAGCGAGAATGCCGCCGTCGCACGCTGCATCCGCGCCTGGCATCGCGCCCAGAGGAGGGAAAGCGCTGCGGGCGGCAGCGACTACAAATCCTCGTGTGCGGGCAATATCGCCTACCTTCGTGCCGTTCCACCCCTCCAGGGCTTCAAAAACATCCGCGACTTCATCGCCTGCGTCACCTTCGCCGCGTTGACTGAAGTGATCCGCCACAAGGACGCCGCGCACCTCCTCGCAGCCGCGAAACTCGCTCTGGCAGCCCTCCCTCAGGAGCCGTCAACCGCCGGCCAACAACCGTCGAAAGGAGGGAAATAATAATTAAAGAATGATTTTGCTATACCCATAAGCAGAAACTTGCCGCTAACTCATTTATCATCAACGAAAGTTGGTCAAAAACCGTTGCGATTTTTGTGGATTTTTGTTGATTTTTATTGCCAAACAGGCCATTTCCCGGCGGTTTCTAGGCACTTTCAAGGGGTCCGCGCAATCTCCGTCAGGTCCGAGACTTACCGCCCGCCCTGCCCGCGCGTGGCTTCGGCAGAGCCCTGCCGCTTCTCCGCCAAACCGGTCGCCTGCTGCCCGCGGCGAAATCGCTCCGGCTTTACCCGCGCTTGGGTCAAGCCGCCGAAAGCGAGCGTATGATGTGGGTCAACTGTCATGCCCGACATTGAATCCCTGCTAACCCGCTGGCAATCCGCCGGCGTCCTCGATGCGGCGACTGCTGCCCGCATCCGCGCGCACGAAGCTCAGCCCACCTCTGCCGCTCCCGCCGGACTAAAGTGGCAAGGCATCACCGTCCTCATCCTCGGCGCAATCCTGCTCGCCTGCGGCGTCGTGCTCTTCATCTCGGCGCACTGGGACGAGCTCGGCCCCGGCGCCCGCTACACGCTGGTCATCGCCATGGTCGCCGTCTTCCACATCGCGGGCGGCCTCGCGCGGCCCAGCTTCTACGGTCTCTCCACGGCGCTCCACGCCGTCGGCACCGTAGCCACAGGCGCGGCCATCGCGCTTGTCGGCCAGATCTTCAACATTCAGGAACACTGGCCGGCCGCCATTCTGCTCTGGGCGCTCGCCGCTCTCGCCGGCTGGGCCCTGCTCCGCGATCAGGCGCAGCAAATCCTCGCGCTGCTGCTCGTTCCCGCATGGATCTTCTGCGAGCTCGCCTTCCGGATCGGTGACCACATCGGCGACAGCGTCTACATGGGCCGCCTCTATTTCATGTGGGCCATCCTCTACATCACGTTCTTCGTTGCCTCGCGCCGCCGGGCGGTGCAGGGAATTCTCTTTGCCGCCGGCGTCGTCGGCACTGTGGTTGGCGTCGTCGCCATGCTGGCAGGCTGGGTCTCGTTCTCAGCCAACCAGAGCTTCATTCCCTTCGGCACGCGCGTCTGGGCCTGGATCGCGATCGCTGCTATCCCGCTTATCATCGCCGCATTCCACGGCCACAAGGGCCTCGTTCCCATCGTCGCCGCCATCGCATTCTGCCTCGCGCTCCCCTCGTGCTACCGCACCTGGACCGAGACCCTTACCTACGCTGGCGCAATCAAGGCGACCTATGTGCGCACCGATCCCAATCTGCTGGCCCATGTGCTCGTGGCCGCATTCGCAGTCCTGCTTTGCTGGTGGGGCGTGCGTCTCGTCTCGCGCGCGCTCGTCAACCTCGGCATTGTTGGCTTCGCCGCCGCCGTCGTTTGGTTCTACTCGAGCGACATCATGAACGAGCTCAATCGCTCGCTCGGCCTCATCGGACTGGGAATTCTCTTTCTCGCGGGCGGTTGGGCTCTTGAGAAGATGCGCCGCCGTATCCTCGCTCGCATGGGGCCGCCGAAACCGCCAGCGTTGGCTGCCGCTGCAGCCGACGTTAAAGGCGGTGCGCAATGAAGATCGGTCGCTTCAATCTCTCCGGCGTATCCGTCGCGCTCCTCGTCTTCCAGTTGCTCATCGTCTCGTCCATCGCAGGCAAGTATCTCTGGCAGCGTTGGCGCTGCCCGAGCGTCTGGACCCGCGCCGCGGCCATCGATCCCGAGCTGCCCATGCGCGGCCGCTACCTCTCGCTCGCGCTCACCGTCGACGGCTGCCAAAGCACGCTGCCTTCGGCCAAGCTCGCCACCTTCCCGCGCGACGTCAATGGCGCCGTCAAGCCCGGCCCGTATGTTCTCCGCCCGCAGCCAGTCGAATTCCGCGCCAACCTGAAAGTCGAGAACAACAAGCTTGTCGCCGTGCGCCCCGAAGGTCAAGACATCGGCGGTCAGGAGGATCCCGCCGCCGGCGAAGAGATCTCCGCCATGCCGAGCGCGCCTTGCAGCCAGATGAGCCTGGCCGATGGCGTCGACTTCTACATCCCCGACACCGCGCAGAGCCCGCTTCCGCTCCTGCCCGGCCAGGAGCTCTGGATCGAAGTGACCGTCCCGCCCACAGGCCCGCCGCGCCCCATCCAGCTCGCGCTCAAAGACAACGGCGCCTGGAAGCCGCTGGCATTCCAATAGAGGGTCTGAAATTTGAGGGCCGCTCGAACCCTCGGGCGCTTCCGCGAGGCGTCACGCCTCTTCAGCCTTGCTCAGATCGACCAGGCCTTCCGGCAGCGCCATCTCCACGCGCTTCGCCTCCAGGTCGATCTTGCGCAAATAGGCTTTCGCAAATGGAACCAGCACTTCGCCCTTGGTTCCGCGCACCACCAGCAGCGGCGCAGCTCCCCCGCTCCGGTCCACGTTCTCGATTTCGCCCACGCGAACTTCCTCCGCGCCGGCCACATCCACGAGTGCGCAGCCGACCAGGTCGCTGACGTAGACCGCGTCTTCGTCCAACTCGGCCCGCTCCGCTTGCAGAATCGCCACAACCAGTCCGGCCAGCGTCTCCGCCTCCGAAATCGAATCCACGCCACCAAAGTGCAGCACTACGCCGCCCTTGTGCAGCCAATGGTTCTTGAGCTCCACCTGCCGCGGCGACGGCGCAGCCGGCCCGGCGCCCGCATTCGCAGACGCTTCTGCAGCGAGCAGCCAAACCTGCCGCCGTTCAGCAAACTTGTCGGGAAAGTCAGTAAGAATCTCGGCGAAGACCTCGCCTTTGCGGCCTTGCGGACGGCGAATCCGCGCCAGCCAAACCCACGCTGCGGGCGGTTCCGGCACGCCTACCTCCGGCTCCGGAATCGAGCGGCGCGGACAAAGGCCATGCTAGCCTTCGTCGCCCTCTTCCAGAATGTCGAGCGTGTAGCGGTGGTGCAGCTTCATGCTCACCGCGCCCAGGATGGTGCGCACCGAGCGCGCCGTGCGCCCTTGCTTGCCGATCACTTTGCCCACGTCCTGCGCCGCCACCCGGAGCTTGAGAACAGTATTCTCATCGCGGCTCACGGCTTCCACTTCCACCGCGGCCGGCTCATCCACGAGAGCCCGCGCAATCTCGCGGACCAGTTCGTCTACTTGCACCATATCGACTTGGGTCATGATCTTGCCTTTGACCTCTTGCGTTGGGGTTTTGGTGATATTGGATCTGTGCGCGAATAGTAACACGCAAACCCGTTGCGAGCAAAGACTTGCACCCAGGCCTGCCGCGCCCCGTCCCGAGTCACGTTCCGCTCAGGCGGGCAAATCAGGCTGCCGCCGGGTCCGGAACCTGGGTCGCGGCCTCGACCACGGGCTCTGCCGCCGCAGTCACCGGGTGTTTGGCCACGAGCTTTGCCAGAATTGGCGAAAGCGTCGCACCCTTGCTGCGCCAATACGCGATCCGCTCGTGCTTCAGGTCGACGCTGGCCGGGTTGGTGCGAGGATTGTACGTGCCGACAACCTCGATGGAGCGGCCATTGCGGGCTCGGTCCTTCTCAATCACGACAATGCGGTAGTAGGGCTGTTTACGGGCGCCGAAACGCGCCAAACGGATCATAACCACGATGGATCGGTTCCTTTCGACTTCCTGAGCTTGAGTGAAGTGGTCCGGAGAATCTCCTGGCCGGATTCCTGTACCGCGTTCGCCCGACTTGCGGGAGAGGTACAGGCAGTCCGGCGCAACAACGGCCAGGCAGATGCGCCCGGCCGCACACATCACAACACCTAAGTATCGCCGAAACAGGGCAGTTGAGGCAAATCCGCGCTGGTTGGCCAGGAGTTTATCGACTATGCCGGTCCAGGATGATCAAAACGTCTTGAATTTCAGGCTTTGAGCTTACCGCTCTCAGCCAGCTCGAGCGCCTTCGAAAGTGCTTTGACTACCTTCTGTCGCTTCGGCTCCTCGAGCAAATACATTGGAAGGCGCTCGAACCATCGCTCAACTTCCCACCCGCGAAGCTCCCTCCAGTCATCGCCAAGATCCGCCGCAAGTTCCTTGGCCGGGACGCGACTGCTCGGATGGGTCTTCTTCTGGTAGTAGGCAAGGCATTCCCGGAGTTGAGAGGTGTCCGCGAACCTAAACCTGAACGAAGCGACGCGGACCACGATTTGATCGCGGGGCAGCAAGCTCTTCGCGCGGCCTCTCCAACGGAACTCCGGTTCTCTTGTTATTCGCGCCATAGTAGTACCTGTCACATCCAGAGCATTCGCTGGAAGACCTGCAACCCGTCGCTGTTACAGTATCAAGAAAACGGCTGGGTTCCAATCCGCCGAGCAGCGAAAGAGTCGATGAATCGCGAGTATCACAAATGCCGTTCCAGCCGGTTGGGCCGCGAGATGGAGTTGCTCGTCTTCGGCCACGCGGGCTTGCCTGTGCTGGTCTTTCCCACTTCCGGCGGACGCTTTTACGAGTTTGAAGACCGCGGCATGATCGCGGCTTTCGCCGGTAAACTTGAGGCCGGCCAGTTGCAGTTCTTCTGCGCCGACTCGGCGAATGACGAAAGCTGGTACAACCGCAAAGCTCCGCCGCGCCAGCGCATCGCGCGCCACATGCAGTATGAGGAACATGTTCTAAACGAAGTCGTCCCGTTCATTCGCCAGAAGAACCCCAACCCGCGCCTCGTGGCGCTTGGATGCAGTCTCGGCGGCTATCACGCGGTGAACATCTCCCTGCGCCACCCGGAGATCTTCACTGGATTTGTGTCGCTGTCGGGCACGTTTGATCTCACCGGCTTTCTCGACGGCTATTACGACAACGATTGCTACTTCCATCTGCCCACCCACTACCTGCCTCGCCTCACCGATCCGTGGTTTCTCGATCGTTTCCGGCGCAACAAGTATGTGCTCGCCACGGGCTGGGACGACCAATGCCTGGGCCAGAACCAGGAGCTCGATCGCATTCTGAATGACAAGGGAATCCCCCACCAGATTGACGTCTGGGATTCACCGCATTCGCACGACTGGCCGGCCTGGCTGCGAATGGCGCAGCAATATTTGTAACAGCGCGCGAAGGTTTGTTCGGTTGAAAATCTCTCAGGAGACAGTGCAATGAGCCAACTCAACCCGTACGACAGCTTCCTTGACGGACGGCCGGTGGATTCGATTCTGGCCTCAACCGCGGATGCCATCGCCGAGTTTCTCAAGACGATTGGCCAAAACAGAATCAACCTGCCGCCCGCGCCCGGCAAATGGAGCGCGGCAGAAATCGTCTGCCACCTCGCTGACTGCGAGATTGTCTTCGGATTTCGTTTACGCCAGACTCTCGCCGAGGATGGGCCAACCATCGAGCCTTTCGACCAGGACAAGTGGGCCGCGCGCTACTCCGGCGTTCCGGCTGCCGAAGCGCTCGCGGCCTTCTCCGCGCTGCGTAAATGGAATTTGCGATTGATTCGCCACGCGCTACCCAGCGCAGCGGCCAGAACGGTGACGCATCCCGAGCGCGGAACCATGACCTTTCAAACGATCGTCGAGACCATGGCCGGCCACGACCTGAATCACCTCGGCCAGTTGCGCAGGATCGCCGGCCAGCCCACATGATCAATCGGCCGCTGCCAGTTCGCTGACTCGTGGGCTCGCGATCTTCTTCAGCAGCCAGGCCATGTTTTGCCCCAGTGTCTTCATGGTCTGGATGCCCTCCTGATCCCGCTCCACATCGCCGGGCGCAAGGCCGACGCCGATGTTCCAATACGATGAGCCGGGCACGATCATCTCGCTGATCAGGAAGAAATGATTCAGCGTATCGAAGGCATGGATGGCGCCGGCGCGGCGGACAGCCACCACCGCTGCGCCCACCTTGCGCCGGAACATCCCGCCGTTTGCCTTCGACACCAGGCAGGCGCGGTCCATCAGCGCCTTCATCTCGGTCGTCACCTCAGCCACATAGGTCGGCGAGCCGAGAAGAATGCCGTCCGCCTGCTCCATCTTTTCAATGTAGGCATTGCCCATGTCGCCTTTCTGCCCGCAGCGGCGGTCTTTCTTCATCGAGCACTCGCGGCAAGACAGGCACCCGTGGATTTTGGCGCCGCTCATCTCAACAAGCTCAGTCTCGATGCCTTCCTTCTCGAGTTCCTTCAACACGTACCTCAGCAGAATCGCGGTATTTCCGCCCTTGCGGGCGCTTCCGTTGAAGGCAACAACTTTCAAGTCAGGTGCATTCAACCGGGCTCTGCCACCTCTCCGCTTTGTTTACAACACTTTACGAGATGCTCTGGAAGTCCTCCGTTTGCTACTGGCAGTTTTGATGGCACTTGCGCCCCCGGAAATCCGCTCCACCGCCGCCTGCTTGTGGTTCGCGCTCAAGTGTGCGTACCGCTTGGTCATCTGTGCCGTCCGGTGCCCCAGAAGTTCTCCGACCGTGTGTAAATCCACGCCGGCCATGACCAGTCTACTGGCGAACGTGTGGCGATTGCAATGCCACGTGTAGTCCTTAAGCCCCGCCCGATCAACAGCTCCGAGGAACCAGCCGCGCGGGCTCTCCGCATCGGGAAACACAAACTCATCTTTCGAGGAAGCGCGCAGCTTTTTGAGTGCCGCCAGAGCGGTCCCATTCAGAGGAACGTCCCGGGGGTCGCCGTTCTTGGTCTTAGGCAGATACAGTTGCCGCCGCTCGCTATCGACCTGCGACCACTTGAGGCCGTACTGCTCGCTCATGCGGATCCCGGTGTGGATCGAGAGCAGCAGATGGGAATGAAAGCCGGGATCGGTCGCCTGGAGCAGGGCGCGCTCCTCTTCGTCGGAAAGAAACCGCACCTTGTCATTGTTCTCCGTCTTCCGCTTGATCCCCGCCGCCGGGTTCCTTGTGATCTTCTCGTTGTCGATGCCAACGCGGAAGATGAGCGAGAAGGCCGCCTGCCAGCGGTTCCGGCTCGAAGGTTTCCAATCGCGCGCCTCAGCCTGTTCGGTAAGCCAGCGGACAATCTCCTGTTTGGTAATCTCTTCGGCCGCCCGGTCACCGAAGACGGGAAGGAATTCATTGATCTTGAGCTCCAGTTCGTGAGTGCTCTTTGAGGCATTCTCCGCCCGCGAGTGTTCGAGGGCATCGGCGCAAAGGGCGCGGAACAGGATCGCCTGACGCGGAGAGGGAAGCTTCCGGCCTTCCAGTTTGGCGCTCCTGCGGATCGCCAACAGGTTGATGGCAGCTTCGCGCTTTCCGACTTTCTCACGATGGCGCCTGCGCTGGGCGTCGAAGTATTGAATCCACCAGATATTCGAGCCCTTGGGGTCCTCGTAAATGCCGCGCAGCTTCTCCCGCTTTCTCGCCATTAGACAACCCCTCCGCCTTTATGGTACCTGACTACCTGAAAAACCATGGTCTGGTACATCCTCGGTGATCACCTTAAAACCGGCCATACGTTATCAGTTCAAAACCGGCCAACTGGATTGGCCGAAGACGTGATTGTTTTACCTCGCCGCAGCGTATTTGGGCAAGGTGTGGTTTGAGCTGTTGCA
>Ga0224555_1001906_pt1 | contig 26413 bp, 19 predicted proteins | sample 714S23034metaG_FD_180687 | JGI IMG/M metagenome (GOLD analysis project Ga0224555, IMG submission 180687) | Peat soil microbial communities from Stordalen Mire, Sweden - 717 S2 30-34 | ecosystem: Environmental > Terrestrial > Soil > Wetlands > Peat | place: Sweden: Norrbotten County, Stordalen...
TTCCTCAGTATTTAAATCTCCAGCGGAATTCGCCGTAAATCTGCCGCGGGTCGTTAAAGTGGAATCCTCCAAAGGTCAGGCTGTTGTCCAGTAACACGCGGCGATTGGTCACGTTCAGCGCGCTCAACGAGATCCTATACTTCTCGTGCTCGCCAAAGCTCTTTCCCAGCGCAACGTCGAACGTGGTGTGCGGGGGCAGATAGTTCCCCGGATATTGCGCGTCCGGGTTCCCATTCGTGAATCCCGATCCGTAATACACATTCGTCGAAGCGAACGCCCGCCAGGGAAGACTTGCATTGGCACCGAAGTTCAACGTGTTTCTCTGATCGTGGTCTACCGGCGAATATCCCGGCGGGATGGCGATGGGGCATGCCGACGACACGGGAACGGGGCAGACCACGCCGCCGGTGATGGGCGATGTCGCCTGCGCGATCTGATTCGAGTAGGCCAGGTGGACTTGAGCGCGGCGCCAAAGGCGCGGCGAGCGCAGGGTGGTTTCCCAACCCTGAATCAGGGCGGCCGTCCAGGTGATCGGCCAGAAGATGTTCGATTCGCCGATATTGTTGTGGTCCAGCCAATTCTGCCCGCGTGTCTGAAAGGTGTCTTCCTCGAGCACCCATCCGTGAAAGGGAATCGAGACGCCGAATTGGTACTCTTCGTCGCGCTCTCCTTTTAGGGGGGCGAAAGTCAGAGTCTGACTGGTGGCCAAATCGAGCAACGGGCCAGTCGCGGTCAGCAGCGGAGGCGGTTGATAAAAGTGGCCGTAAAAGCCATGAAAGACCCAGTTCAGGCGGGGAACCCTGATGGCAACGCCAAAGCGCGGGTCCGTCGCATTCTGTACGACTCCCGGCTCAGTTCCGGCTCCGGGCGTGGTGAAGTGCGATTCGCGAAGGCCGGCGATCAGTGTCAACCACGACGTCGCCTTGAATCGGTCGCTGATGAGCTCTTCGGCCAGGCCGCCGGTTACCGCGGCCGAAGACGGGCCGAAGTTCGGACATATCGCAAGGCAACCCGTAAAGACGTTATTAAAGTAGTTGCTCTGGTGCTGGGCGAATCCGTACACTCCCACCTCGACATTGTTCTTTCCAACGGCTGCGTTCAAGGTCGATTGCAGGCCGGCATAATTGGCGGTCTGGTCCACAGTGGAGATCACTGGCACATCGCCGGGTCCGCCGTTGTAGCTGGCCTGGTTGTAATGATAGAAGGGTGAAACCGTCATCAGCACGTTAGGATTAAATGTGTGGTCCCAGGAGAAGGTTACGTAACCATCGGGCTCGCGTTCGCTATCGCGAAGGCCGTAACTGGGATATACATGATTCCCGGCTGAGTTGGGATCCGGGTCGATGGGGATCTGATAATAATCCTGGCGCAACGAGGCGACCAGACGGAATTGGTTGGAGGAACTGGGGTTGAAGATGAAGGACGCGAATCCTCCAAAACCGTTCTCCGCGTCGTGAACCACTTGCCCGATGGGAGGCTGCAGACCGTAGTCGCTGCGGTTTGCGTTTAGACTCGCGTAATACGCGAAGCGCTCGGTGTGCCCGCTGAAACTGATTTGATCGTTGGTTTGATGCCAATTGCCGAAAGACGTGACGATCTCCGCCTCATTGTCGCGCTCGAAGCCGGATCGTGGCACGATGTTGAACACTCCATAAGTGCGGTCTCCATATTCCGCATCGTAACTGCCGCGCTGGATTTCGAGATAATCGATGTCCTTGGGGTCGATTTGCGGGCCCAGGTTGGTGGCGATATTGGTATTGGGTATGGGTACGCCGTCAATGAGCCAATCGACTTGATGGCCGCCGCGCATGTGCAGCATGTCGTGGGTGACGTATGCGCCGGGAGTGTAGTCGGTGATCATCGCCATGCTGTTGGTGCGGTCGGCGCCGGGAGTTTGGGCTATGTCCTCACGATCGATCAGAGTGGTGGGGGTTACCGAATCCAGGTTCAACGTTTCCGACTGGCCGGAGACAACCGTAGTTTGAGTCAAGGCCGCGATCGCCAGTTGAAAGTGAAGGATCGGCGACGATCCGGAAGCTACTGTGACGGTCCGCTCCAGGGTTTCAAATTTAGACTGACTGACAGTGATTTTGTAGTCACCCACCGGCACGGCGGTGAATGAAAACTCACCGTTACCGTCGGCTTGGGCAGTGCGAGACCAATCCGAGGTAACCGCTTGTAACTTAACAGCGGCTCCAGCCACAGGCCGATGCTGTGGGTCATGTACGATTCCTTGTATTTTTCCAAAACTTGTTGCGTGCAGCGGGAAACTAAACAGACACAAATAACATACGAGCTTTCGCATGCCCCTCCTTAGTAGTTCAAGACAGTAGGACAGGCCGGGAGGACTGTCCCACGTTGTTAGGAAAGGAGAGTAGGAGGTCCGCGCTTCCGATGGGAGCGGTTGGGCGCAACGCGATATCCGGTTACGGCCTGAGCCCGATCCGCAATCTGGCTGACGATCGAAATGCCAGCCGTCTGAAACGCCGCCAGCACAGCCGGCCCGTATTCCGGAACCATTACACCGCCGTTGGGAAACAACGGGCACCTGACCCGCAGCGCATCGATTGCCACACCGGACGCTGGCGCCCCCGCCATATCCCGGTCCATCATGTCGCAATGATGTTTGCCATCGCGGCGGCAACAGGCGGGCAGGTTCGATTGGTCTTCTACAAACAGCGCGGGCGCGATCGGCGAAAAGCCGAATAGGAACACCAGCAAAATGGCCGGGACGCGCCGCATCCTTACCATGCTACTATAATCGCCGCATGCCATTTGTGTTATCCCTCGACGAAGGTACGACCAGCGCGCGCGCCGCGCTGTATGACCAACAAGGGCGCAACGTCGCCATGGAATCCGCGCCGGTTCACTGCCGCTATCCGCAGGCGGGCTGGGTGGAGCAGGATGCCGATGAGATCTGGAATGCGCAGCTTTATGCGGCGCGCCTGCTGCTGGATCATGCCGGCGTGCAGGCGTCGGAGATCGTAGCGGTGGGCATCACCAACCAGCGCGAGACAACCGTGGTTTGGGAGCGCGCGACGGGCCGTCCTGTGGCGCCGGCCATCGTCTGGCAATGCCGCCGCACCGCGCCCTATTGCGCGGAGTTGGCGCAAAGCTCCGCCGCGGCCGAAATCACGCGCCGCACGGGCCTAGTGATCGACGCGTATTTTTCCGGCAGCAAGATCCGCTGGATACTCGAGAACGTGCCCGGTGCCCGGCAAAAGGCGCGCGACGGCGAGCTGCTCTTCGGCAACGTGGATACCTGGCTGATCTGGAAGTTGACCAACGGCGCGGTGCACGTCACCGATCCGACCAACGCCTCGCGCACCATGCTCATGAATCTGGAGACGGGCGACTGGGACGACGATCTGCTGCGCATCCTGGATGTGTTGCGCGCCATGCTGCCGCGTATCGCGCCTTCGAGCGCGGTGGTGGGGGCCGTTCACGCCGAGCACTTCGGCGCGGAAATCCCCATCGCCGGCATCGCTGGCGATCAGCAGGCCGCCCTGGCGGGCCAAGCCTGCTTCCGCGCGGGACTTTCCAAGAACACATATGGCACCGGCTGTTTCGCGCTGATGCACACGGGCGGCCACCTGCCGGTGTCGCGGCATCGCCTGCTGGGGACGCGCGCGGCTTCCCCCGATGGCCTGCCGCAGTTCGCCATTGAAGGCAGCGTGTTCGTGGCGGGAGCGGCCGTGCAGTGGCTGCGCGACAAGCTGGGCCTGATCCAAACCGCGGCCGAATCCGAACCGCTGGCCGCCTCCGTGCCCGATACAGGCGGCGTCTACCTGGTGCCCGCGTTCGTGGGCTTGGGCGCTCCGTATTGGGACGCCGGCGCGCGCGGCATCCTCTGCGGCCTTACGCGCTCGAGCGACCGCGCGCATATCGTGCGCGCCACGCTGGAAAGCATTGCCTACCAGACGCGCGAGCTCATCGACGCCATGCAGGCGGATGCCGGCGAGCGCATCCTGGAACTGCGCGTGGATGGCGGCGCGGCCGCCAACAATTTCCTGATGCAGTTCCAGGCCGATATTCTGGGCTGCCCGATTGTTCGGCCCGCCGACATCGAAACCACCGCTTTAGGCGCTGCGTATCTGGCCGGCCTGGCCACCGGCTTCTGGAAGAGCGTGGCCGAAGTCGAGAATTTTTGGCGCGCCGAGCGGCGCTTCGAGCCGGCCATGGACGAGGCCACTCGCGAGCGCCTGTTCTCCGGCTGGAAGGACGCCGTGGCCCGCTGCATTACCGCTCCCTGACGGTCGCGGCTCGGTAACTCTTGCGGCGTTACCGATTTTTGCGGCGTTACCGATTTTTGCGGCGTCACCGATTTTTGCGGCGTTACCGAGCCGCGACCGTTAGGGAGCGGTTCTCGCGAGGTGCGATAATCGGATCGTCAGAAGCATGAAACCCAAACTGATCGCAGCCGTCCTGGCATTGGCATCCTCCTTATCCGCGCAGACTGCGCAAACTTCCTTGTTTCGCGCCACGATGACGTCCACCAGCGGCGACTCAGGCGTCACAGACCTTCTGCTCCACCTGGTGAAGGACTCGTCGGGCAATATCCTCTCGGGCTCCATCGACCTCAACCTCGCCTACCAATTTCCCGATGACGAGGTCGTGACCGATCTGGGCATCAGCGGCGGCCCTGCCGCGTTTTCCGCTGCCATATCGCCGGTTCAGGCCGCCGCGGGCAGCGGCCGGATCTCCAGACAGGTCCAGGTCACAGCGTCCGATCAAACCGGACTGGCGATCTTGACCGGACTGCTGGCGAATCCCGATCAGTATTCCGTCAGCGTGGGCACCTCCGCTGGCGCCATGACCGGCACGCTCGAACCCGGCAATTCCACCTTCCTCATGGCGTTGTTGAATTCGAGCGCGGGCACCGGCGTGGCTACCGTGATCGTCTCTTACACCGGACCCGCGGATGCCATTACATCCGCGCAAGTGGCCATCCAGTTGACTTATCAATTCCCAGCGCAAGTGACCTTCTCCGGGATGCGCGTCTACGCCGGCCAAGGCGAGAGCGGGCCAATCGCGGTAGCGGCGGACATCATGCCTGGCACGCCGTCCGCCGCCAGCGGCGCCGGTGTGTTGACCGTTCCGCCTACTCAGATCGACATGACCGACTCCCAAATGGTGCAGGCGGCGCAGAGCATGCTGCTCGGCGGCCTTACCGGTTTCTCCGTCGGCGTGGACACCGTGGAGAATCCCTCCGCGCCCCTAACCGGGCAACTGCGCGGCACGGACTTCATGACGTGCCAGGTCCCCGGCTTTGCGGGCGCGGGCGCGGCTTCCGCAATCGGCCTGCACACGCTCCGCCAGGAATCCGGGAGCGTGGCGGCGGGCACCGTTGTCTTCGATGTCAACTATCGCCTGGCGGCAGGCGCGCAGATCGCGGGCATGGATATCGATGGCACTGTGACTGCGCCGCCCGTGTCCATCGACCCATCGGGATCGGGCAACGCATTCGCCGCGGTCACCGTCGGCGGAGGAGCCGGCCTGACATCGCTGAACGGCGTTGTTGCCAATCCGGCGGCGCACCAACTCGACGTCATCACCACGACCACCATGAGCGCCCCGCTGGCGGCTGCGAACCCCGCACTTCCGGTAGTGGCTGCCGTGATTCCGATTGTGGAAGTCACGGACCTATCCACCTTCGCACCGGGCGAGTTAGTGGAAATCTACGGCACTAACCTGTCCCCGGTAACTACCGATCTCAGCGGCTGGCCGGGCGTATCTTTACCCAGCCCGCTGAACGGCGTGTCCGTGCTTCTGGGCGGCCACGGTGCGCGCCTTCTCTACGTGTCACCCGGCCAGGTGGATGCGCTATTGCCCTTCGGCGCTCCCACTGGTTTGCAGGCGCTCACCCTCACCAATGCCAATGGGACCAGCGCTCCGATTTCGCTGCAAGTGGCCGCGGTGGCCCCGGCGCTGTACAACTTCGCGTTCGAGAACGCGGACTTCTCCATCGTGAGCTCGTCGCACCCTGCGCACGCGGGCGACGTGCTGGTGTTCTACGCCACCGGGATGGGGCAGACCACGCCCCCGCTCATCACGGGCCAAATCGTTCCTTCGGCCAATTACGTCACCGCGCCGGTTACCGTAACCATTGGCGGCGTGAACGCCAATGTGTATTATTCGATCGCGGCGCCGCCGTATGTGGCGGGGCTTTACCAGATGGCCGTAACGGTGCCCACGGGGCTGGCGCCGGGTAGCCAGCCAGTGGTGGCTACCTCCGGCGGTCTCCAGTCGAACACCATCACTATTGCGATCCAATAGCGGCTACCGGCGCCAGTTGCCGCGGTAATACCGGTGGCCGAAGTAACGTGGCGCGACCCAGTAGGCGCGGGGATAAGGCCGGCGCGCCCAATAACCACCGACCCAGGCGTAACCGGGACCCGGCGGCGCGACATAGGCAGCTACCGGAGCGGGCGGTGGCACCCCTACGCCAATTCCAACGACCATGCGCGGCGCTGCCACGAGCGCACTTCCGGCCAATAAGAGAACAGCGAGCAATTTGGTTTTCATATCTCCTCCGGCCATCCACATTGCAAACGGTGCGCCACTCCGGAAAAAACATGAAAATAAAAAGGTAGCTGGCCTTCCGCTGGCCATTCTCCACCGGCGTTGGTGGATCTCGGCCAATTTATATAGCGGCGTTTTCTCCGACCCCCCTACTCCGCTGAAGCTGACCCAGGCCAAGCTAATCCAGCTCAGTGGCAGCAGCACCGAAGTAGTGGGCAGCGCAGCGGTAGACAGCACGCCGCGTGAGAAAGCGGCCGTGCCTGCCTATCCTTGCGTATCATGGGAATGAGCCACTCCCATGCCGGCACCAGCCCCGCGCGAAGCGCTTTCCTCTGCCCTTCTCCGGCACATCTCCGTGCAACTCGGCGTGCCTCCCGCCAGCCTGGCGGCCACCATCGGACTGCTGGACGACGGCGGCGCGGTTCCCTTCATTGCGCGCTACCGCAAAGAAGTCACCGGGAATCTGGACGAGGTGCAGATCCGCTCCATTCAGGAAAAGCTGGAGTACTTTCGCGAGTTGGAAGATCGCCGGCGCACCGTGCTTGACTCCATCGGCGAGCAGGGCAAGCTCACTCCGGAATTGCGCGCGCGGATCGCGTCCGTGCTGGAAAAGAACGAGCTGGAAGACTTGTATCTGCCTTACAAGCCCAAGCGGCGGACCAAGGCGTCCATTGCGCGCGATAAGGGGCTGGAGCCGCTGGCCCGCTATCTTTGGGAGCAGCGGGATACCGGCGTGCCGCTCGACCGGTTCGCGCCCACTTTCGTCAGCGCGGAAAAGGAGGTCGCCTCGGCGGATGAAGCGCTGGCCGGCGCGCGGCATATCGTGGCCGAGTGGATCGCCGAGCGTGCCGAGTTCCGCCAAGCCATCCGCCGCATGGTGGCGGAGCATGGTGTGGTCGCCAGCCGCGCGATTGAAGGCGTGGAAGATCCCGAGCGCAAGTATGCAATGTACGCCGCGTACCGCGAGCCGGCGGCCAGGATTCCGTCGCACCGTATGCTGGCCGTGCGGCGCGGCGCCAAGGACGGCTTTCTCACCTTCGAGATCGAGTTGGATCCGGCGCCGCCGGTGGCTTGGCTGAAGAGCCGCGTGATGCGCGTGCGCGGCGCTTGGACGCCGCACCTGGAGCAAGCCGTGGAGGACTCCTACGAGCGCCTGCTGAATCCGTCGATTCAGACCGAGGTGCGGCAGGAGTTGAAGGACCGTTCCGACGGCGAAGCCATACGGGTCTTCCGCGAGAACCTGGAGGATCTGCTGATGGCGCCGCCCGCCGGCATGCTGGGCGTGCTGGCCGTCGATCCCGGCATTCGCACCGGGTGCAAGCTGGCGGTGGTGGACGACACCGGCAAGTTCCTGGAAAGCGCGGTCATCTATCCGCTGGCGCCGCGCAACGACCTGGCCGGCGCGGTGAAGACGATGGCCGGATTGATCGCCCGCCACCAGGTGCGCGCCATCGCCATCGGCAATGGCACAGGCTCGCGGGAGGTATCGGCATTGGTGCGCGATTTCCTGCGGCAGGCGGCCCTGCTCCATGTATTCAGCGTGGTGGTGAGCGAATCGGGAGCTTCGGTGTATTCCGCATCGGATATCGCGCGGCAGGAGTTTCCGGATTTGGATGTGACCATCCGCGGGGCCATCTCCATCGCGCGGCGGCTGCAGGATCCGCTGGCCGAGCTGGTAAAGATCGATCCCAAGTCGATCGGCGTGGGACAGTATCAGCACGATGTGGATCAGCGCAAACTCAAGCAGGGGCTGGAGGCCACCGTGGAGTCCTCGGTGAACCGGGTGGGGGTGGACTTGAACACGGCATCCTTCGCGCTGCTGCGGTATGTGGCGGGGATCAAGGAGCGCACGGCGGAAAAGATCGTGGAATACCGCAACGAGCATGGGCGGTTCCATGCGCGGCGGGAGGCGCTGGCGGTGGCCGGGTTTGGTCCCAAGACATTCGAGCAGGCGGCCGGCTTTCTGCGCATCCGCGGCGGCGAAGATCCGCTCGATATGACCGCGGTACACCCGGAGTCTTATCCGGTGGTGGAGCGCATGGCGCAGTCGCTGGGCGTGAACGTGCCGGAGTTGATCGCGCGGCCGGAATTGCTCGACAGCCTGCGGCTCGAGGCGTTCCGGACCGAGACGGTGGGCGACTACACGCTGGCCGACATCCGGGAAGAACTGCGGCGGCCGGGACGCGATCCGCGCGAGAAGTTCACGGCGCCCGAGTGGCGCGACGACGTGAAGGAGATCGGCGATCTGAAACCCGGCATGATCCTGGAAGGGGTGGTCACCAATGTCACCAACTTTGGCGCGTTCGTGGATGTGGGGGTACATCACGACGGGCTGGTACACGTGAGTGAACTGGCCGAACGCTTCGTGAGGGATCCGCATGAGGTGGTCAAGGCCGGCCAGATCGTGCGCGTGCAGGTGATGTCGGCGGATGCCAAGACCCGGCGCATCGGCTTGTCCATGAAGGCCCTGGCCGCGGCGAAACGCTCGCCTGCCGCCGCGCCACAGTACGGTACTATCTGAAACGGGTACCGTTTAGCAAGACCGCCGGGCCGCCAGTACGACGTCCATTGACTCGACCCGCCATCCACGCCAACATATAGACAAGTTAGACAAGTTATTCGCGCGGCAGGGGCGGCCTGAGAGGCCGCCGCAGGCTGAGAGCCTGCCCCACAGTTCAATTAGATTCGGAGGCAAGAGTAAATGAAGTTATTAGCGACAGCGTTCTTTATGATATTAGCGATGTTGCCGGCGCCGGGTATGGCCGGTACGTTGGACATCGATGTTACTGGAGTGCTTGGCCCGGTGTTGCAGGGCAGCGATGCAATACACCTCTCGGGCGCGACGTTCACGGCTACGGGCGCGATCGATGCAGGCGCTGTTCCCATCGGCATCTCAGGCGGCGCATATGTCTATGACCTGTCGGGCGACGTGCAAATCACGCTGGGCTTACTGACGCTAACGGGCTACAACCCGGAACTGATCTTATCCGCGCCGTCCTCCGGTCCGGATACTGCGATCCTGGACTTTAGCGTGACCGAATATGGCTTCGCGCCGGTAGTCGAGGCGTTTTTGACGCTGCCTGCGGGCACCCTGATTGGGTCTGGAGTTCAGCCGTTTACGGCCAGCGTAAGCGAGCCGGACAGCTACGTTACGTATGCTCTTCCCGGCGAGGAGGACGTGATATATGCATCGCTGGGCATCACCGGCGATGCCTCCATCGGCGGGACCCCACCGCCCAGCGCACCGGAACCGGGGACGGTCGGTTTGCTCGCGGCTGGCCTGGCGCTAGCGATCGCCATGAAGAACATGAAGAAGAAGGGGCACGGCCGGTAGGGGCTATGCGCGCACAATCCCCTGGCGGATAGCGTAGCGCACCAGGCTGGCGGTTTCGTGGACCCCCAACTTCTCCATGATGCGGCTGCGATGCGAATCGGCGGTCTTGTAGCTGATGCCCAGCATGGTGGCGATCTTCTTGGTGGAATGGCCTTCGGCCACCAGCGCCACCACCTGCAGTTCGCGCGCCGTGAGTGGACTGACCACCGCTGCGCGCCCGGGCCCAGGGACCTCCACGCAGGAGCCGAGGTAGCCGCGGAATTGGCCGTCTTTGTCGAACTGGGCCGTCCCTGCGTCCCGAATCCAGCAGTATTGCCCGTCGGCCCGTTGCAGCCGGTACTCCATTTCAAAGGACTGGTGCGCGTCGAACGCCCGCCTATAGGTATCCAGACAGCGTTGCCGGTCGTCCGGATGTACGCCTTCGAGCCAGCCATTGCCCATCTCCTGCGCCATCGTCCGGCCTCGGAATTCGAGCCAGGGTCGATTGAAGAAGGTGCAGAGCCCATCGCGGCCGGATGACCAAAGCATGAAGGGGGACTGGTCGACCAGTTCGCGGAATCGACGGTCTTCCGGTCCGGAGTAGTCTTCGGTCAAGGGGGTAGCCTGCATCGTCTTAATGAAATGTTAATGCCTTTCTGGCCGAGCCGCAATTAGCACTGGTACTTTTCTTACAGTGAAACCCTGAACCTGGAACGGCAGCAGGTAAAAGTTGCCGAGACGTGCCGCTCGGTGATACGATAGGAAAGACGATTGTGCCAGCGTTGTCCGCATCCTCCGGAATCCGTCCGTCTAACCTCGCCACGATCAGGAAAGCATAAGGAGTACACCCTAAACTAATGGCATCCAACAACTATTCCCAAGGCGCCCAGGTAGAGCACGACAAGTTCGGCTTGGGAACTGTGCTCACCAGCAGTGAGGAGCGCATTGTGATCAAATTCGACGATCACGGCGAAAAGAAGTTCGTGACCCCCATGGTGATGGGGCAGTTGAAAAAGAGCGACCGGCAACCACCCGCCGAGAAACGCGCATCCCGCGCCCGGAAACCCAAGGCCGTCGTACCGGCGCCCGTACACTAGAGACGCCAAAAGGAATTAATTTGAACGCCCGAGCAAAGCGCTTATTCGAAGAAGCCCGCAAGAAGAATCCCGATTTCAAGATGCCATCCGAGACGGCTGCCGCCACCGAACTGTCCGATGAAGATCTGGCTCTGATCAAGCAGGGAGTCGGCGACAAGAGCAGCCGGCCCGGCGGGCAGGGCGGTGGGGAAGGCGGAGCGGGGGATGGCCCGCGCGAGCAGATTGGATCGGTGGTCACCTACTTCGAGGCCAAAGGTTTCGGCTTTCTGCGCCCCGACGACGGTGGGCGGGATGTGTTCTTCCACGTCTCGCGCCTGGCTGAGGGCGACCCCACTACGCTGAAGCCCGGCACCCGCCTACACTATGAACTTGGGATGGACCGTACCGGCAAACTGGCTGCCAGCAGCGTGCGCATCGCCCCCCCGGCGGCATGACGCTGCGGGCTGTTCGTTAAGTGTTTTGTTTTCTTTGTTTGGTTTAAAGACCCAACCCTTTCGGGCGCCGGGGAGGTTTGCTTCAGGGGTCTTTTATTTAGAGGTTAGTCTCGCTTTGGTGGGAGTTGCCTCCCCGGCTTATTCCAATAATAGAATATCCTGCCCGAAAAAGCAATAGTTTTTTATACTTTTTGGTAGCTTGCGGGCGCAGGTGTGACGAAACGCACGTAACGGCTACCAAATCACGTAGCTTCAGCCTTCGGCGCTTCGGCCCCTCTTACTTCCACGCCTGCCAGATCCTCCAGCACCTTGATCGTCGCGCAAATGTCCTCCTCGCCATGGCCCTTAGCGATAGCCGCCTGGAACATCTGGCCGGTGAGCGCGGTCAGCGGCACGGGCACATGCAGCTCATTGGCCGACTCCAGCATCAAGCCGATATCCTTGTGCATCCACTTCACGGAGAAGGCCGGATCGAAAGCCCGGCGCAGAACCTGGGGCGCCTTGGCGGAGACCAGTCCGGACTTGGCGGCGCTGTTGTTGAGGATGTCCAGCATCAGGTCGAGGTCCACGCCGGCCTTGGCGGCCAGCACCATGCCCTCGTTGAAGCCCTGCAGGAGATTCGAAAGGATCAGGTTCTGGGAGAGCTTGGCATGCAGGCCCATGCCCGGCCCGCCGCAGTAGTAGAAGCGCTTGCCCATCACTTCCAGATACGGGCGGATGCGCTCGAAAACCTGGCGGTCGCCGCCGATCATGAACGTCAGGGTGCCACCCTCGGCGCCGGGCTTGGAACCGGTGCAAGGAGCGTCCAGGTAATCCAATCCCTTGGCGGCGAGCGCCTGGCCGATCTCGCGGCTGGCGCTGGGCGCGATGGTGCTGGCATCGGCGACTACCGTGCCGCGGCGCGCGCCTTCGAGCAGGCCGCCCTTGCCCAGGATCGCCTCGCGCGACATGGCGGTGTCGCCTACGATTAAGAAAATGACGTCCGCGTTTTCCGCGACTTCCCTCGGGGTGGCGCAGAAGCGGCCTTTCTCCGCCGCGGCCAGTTCGCGCGCTTTCGCCGCGCTGTGCGACCAGAGCGCCACCTCGTGACCTGCCCGCAAAAGATTCCGGGCCATCGGATAGCCCATGATGCCAAGTCCTAAAAAACCTAATTTAGCCATGACTGAATTGTAAGCCGGGTGCGGCATGTGCGACAATTTGCGTTCCATGAAACCTGCCGTATTGGTTACCAAACGCATATTTCCCGAGGCCATCGCCTTTCTGAAGGAGCACGCGGACGTGGACTACGCCGAATCGGACGATGGCATGCGCGCCGAGGAACTGGCCGTGCGCATCCGCGGCAAACAGGCCGTGGTGAGCCAGCTTATGGACAAGTTCACGCCGGAGGTCCTGGCCACCCTGGATGGCATCAAGGTGATCGCCAACGTGGCGGTGGGCTACGACAATATCGATGTGCCGGCAGCCACGCGGCACGGCATCCTGGTCACGCACACGCCCGACGTGCTGACGGATACGACCGCCGATTTCGCGTTCATGCTGCTGATGTCCGCCGCGCGGCGCGTGGTGGAGGGCCACCATTTCGTGCACTCCGGGCAATGGACGAAGTGGCGCGTGGACCTGCTGCTGGGGCAGGACGTGCATCACCGCACGCTGGGCATCTTCGGTATGGGGCGCATCGGGCAGGCGGTGGCACGGCGGGCGGCGGGCTTTTCGATGCGCGTCATTTATCACGACTCGCGGCGGGCGCCGGAGGCGGTCGAAAAAGAGCTGGGGCTGGAACTGGTGAGCGCGGAGCGGCTGTTGCGCGAGGCGGATTTTGTGAGCCTGCATGTGCCCCTGATGCCGGAAACGCGCCACCTGATTGGCGCACGCGAATTGCGCATGATGAAGCCGACCGCCATCCTGGTGAACACTTCGCGCGGCCCGGTGGTGGACGAACCGGCGCTGGCGGAGGCGCTGGAACGGCACGTGATTGCGGGGGCCGGACTCGACGTGTACGAGAACGAGCCACGCGTCGACCCGCTGCTGCTGAAACTGGAGAACGTGGTGCTGGCGCCGCACATCGCCAGCGCTTCGGTGGATACGCGGCGCAAGATGTCGATGATGGCGGCGGAGAATGCGGTGGCTGGGATGGAGGGGCGGCGTCCGCCGAATTTGCTGAATCCGGAGTTGTGGGAGAAGCTGGCGGGCAAGTAGCGCCGGTCTGCCAGCGCTGGCAGACGACATAAAACGATCGTCTGCCCCACCGGGTCATTGCTTGCCCGGCGGGGCTGCGCCGCCTTCGGTGAAGAAGGCTTCGTTCTCGACCTTCAGATTCAGCCCGCGGCCGACTTCATCCATCCACTGCTTGAAGTGGGCCTGCTTCAACTCGTTGAGAATGGTCTCCTGCACCTCGGCGTAAGGCTGCACGCCGACCTCTTCGGCGCGGAACAGATAAAAGCCGTTCGGCTGCCTGACAGGCTCGCTCACCTCACCCGCTTTCAGCGCGAAGATGGCGGTGCGGATGGCATCCGGAAGCTTGTCGGTACTGCGCAGGGTGCCGAAGTCGCCGTCTTTGGCGGCGGAGGTTTGGTCTTCGGAATTCTTTTTCACCAGTTTCACGAAATCCCCGCCCGCGGCGATGGTGGCCCGCAGGCTGGCGATCTTGGCCTGCGCTTCGGCTTCGGTGAGGCGTTTCGGTTCGTTCGCGCCGCCCGCGGACGGATTGGCGGAAAAGGCGATGTAAAGCGCCTTGACCTTAACCTGCGTGAAGCGCTGTTTGTTCCCATCGTAGAAGCTTTGCACCTCGGCGGGCGCCACGTTGATGGTGGTGAGTACCTCGTGCAACTGCGCGTTCATGAGCAGGTACATCCGATTGAAGGCTAGAGCTTCCCGAACGGGACTCTGCTGGTCGAGCTTGGCTTTCTCGGCCATTTCCGACAGGCGGTGCATCATGGCGAACTGCTGCACGAATGCCCTGCGGTCGCGCCGCGCGGACTGTTGCATGTTCGGAGGCATGGCCGCCAGGAAGCTGTTCAGTTCGCCGAGGGTGATCTTCCGGCCATCTTCGAAAGTCGCCACCACGGTGCCCGCCGCGGCGGCGGCGAGTGCCTGGCCGGCGTCGAGAGTTGCAGTCACGGTGTTCGGCGGTGGAGCTGGTGGCGGGGATGCCGGGGACGCCGCGGGCGGCGCGGCCGACTGTGCCCACACGGCGGCTGTAAACAGGAAGAACAGGAATGATTTCATGAGGTTGGTAATGTTTATTTTAGCGTAAAACCGCTCCCTTACGGTCGCGGCTCGGTATACAGGCCCATGCGCCGCTTCACCAGATCCACGGTGGAATTGGCGATGGGGCTGACGCGCGCCGCGCCTTCCCGCAGAATGCCTGGAATGTAATCCGGATCGGACATCATCTCGCGATAGCGCTGCTGGAACGGCTCCAGTTGGGAGATGGTTATCTCGGCCACCTGCTTTTTCAAGTCTCCGTAGCGCATGCCGCTGAAGTGCGCGCGCATCTGGTCGCCGGTCCAGCCCGCGAAAGCTTGGAAGATATTGAGCAGGTTGGCCACGCCGTCGCCCAGATTCTCGAAATCCACCGCCGGGTTGGAATCGGTGGTGGCGCGCATCACGATCTTGCGGATGCGGTCCGGCGGATCGAGCAGGGCCACGGCGTGGTTCGCGCCGGCGGCCGATTTGCTCATCTTGGTAGTGGGATCGTCGAGGCCCATGATCCGCGCGCCCACGCCGGGCAGGCTGGTGGCGGGCATCACGAACGTTTCGCCGTAGAGCGAATTGAAGCGCTGGGCGATATCGCGCGTCAGCTCCAGGTGCTGCGCCTGGTCCTCGCCCACGGGCACGGCGGCGGCCTGGTAAAGCAGAATGTCGGCCGCCATCAGGCATGGATATTGCAGCAACCCGTCGCCCACGGATTCCTGTTTGGCGGCCTTGGCCTTGTACTGGGTCATGCGCTCCAGCCAGCCGACGGGCGTGACGCAGGTGAGCATCCAGGCCAGTTCTGCGTGCGCCGGCACCGCGGATTGCACCATGATGCTGGACTGGCGCGGGTCGATGCCCGCCGCGAGGTACAGCCCCGCGATCTCGATAATCTTGGCGCGCAACTCGGCGGGGTCCTGGTAGACGGTCACCGCGTGCAGGTCCACGATGCAGAAGATGCACTCGTAATCCGCTTGCACGCGCACCCAGTTCTTCAATGCGCCCAGGTAATTGCCGATGTGCAGATTTCCGGACGGCTGCATGCCGGAGAAGACTCGTGCTCTCATGGTAAGTGGGTTTAAAGGAGTAATTTTTATCCTAAGCGATTTCGAGATCACCGTGGAGAAGCTGGTGTACGGCGGCGAAGGGCTGGGCCGGCTGGACGGCCGCGCGGTACTGGCGCCGTTCGTGCTGCCGGGCGAGCGCGTACGCTTGCGGGGCGTTGCCCGGAAGCCGGGCCTGCTGCGCGCGGCATTACTGGAAGTGCTGGCCGCCGCGCCGGAACGTGTCGCGCCGCCGTGCCCGTATTTCATGCGCTGCGGCGGCTGCCACTATCAGCATGCGCCTTACGAGACGCAGCTTGCGCTCAAACGCGCCATCCTGGAAGACCAGTTGCGGCGCATCGGGAAGATCGCACCGCCGGAGATCGCCGTGGTATCCGGCGAGCCTTGGGGTTACCGCAATCGCGTGCAATTGCATATCGCCCACGGCGCGCTGGGATATCTTGAGGCGCAATCGCACAAGCTCTGCGGGATCGAGCAATGCCCCATCGCGTCGCCGGCCATCAACGGGGCCATCGCCATCCTGCGCGAAATGCTGCGCGACCCGCGCTGGCCGCGCTTTCTGCGCCAGATCGAACTGTTCACCAATGAAACGGAAATGCAGCTTAATGTTCTGCAGGCGGACCACCCTGTCGCGCGCCGTTTCTTCGACTGGTGCGCGGAACGCATCCCCGGGCTGGTCTCGGGCGCGCTCGACTACCCCGCAGCGGATCATACGTGGCGCGTGAGCCACGGCTCATTTTTCCAGGTGAACCGGTTCCTGACCGGCAAGCTGGTGGAGACGGCGCTCGACGGCGCCCAGGGGCAGACCGCGCTGGATCTCTACGCCGGCGTGGGACTGTTCTCGCTGCCGCTGGCGCAGCGGTTCGCGGCGGTGACGGCGGTGGAATCGGGAGCGCGGGCGGCGGGCGATTTGCGATTCAACGCGGAGCGGGCCGGGCTCGCCTTGCGCGTGGAAAAGACGGATGCGGAGGCGTGGATCGAACAGTTGGAGACCGCTCCGGACTTCGTGCTGCTGGATCCGCCGCGGGCCGGGATCGGCAGGCGCATGGTCGAGCGGCTCGCGCAACTGCGTCCGCCGAAGCTGGCCTTGGTTTCCTGCGACCCGGCTACGCTGGCGCGCGACCTGGCGGGTCTGGCCGGCGCGGGATACCGGATCGAGCGGTTGACGCTGGTGGACCTGTTTCCACAAACGTATCATCTGGAGACGGTGACGCAGTTGGCGCTATAGAGAAGGCCCTCATCGGCGGGGGACTAAGACAAAGCGGCTGTCTACCCAGTCCAGCACGTAGTCGTAGGTGCTCGGGTCCACATTCACGTGCTGGCCTCTCCAGACGGTCATGCGCTGCACCTCCAGCTTGGGGTCGCCGTAATAGAGCCGCATCAAGAAGTAGACGTCGTAACCGTCGCGCCCTTCGGCGTCGGAGAGCAGCAGAATGCGCGCACCTTTGCGGGGGGCGGGGATCAACGCGTGGATCTGCTCGGTGTAGCGCCGATAGCGGGCTTGCCCCTCGTGCACCGCTCTTTCTTGCATTCCAATATGTTTTCGCTGCCAGTGCGCCAACGCTAGAAAGAGGGCTGCGAGCAGAACCATCTGCAGGGCGTTTCGCAGCCGGACCCGCCTGCCGGTGAGCGATTCCAGGAGCCAGTCCAGTAACCCGCTAACATACACTGCCCAGCCAACCGAGGGCACCAGATAAGCGAAGCCGATGCGCGGGGCGATGAACGCCAGCGGTAACACACCCACCACGATGAATCCTACCCCCCACAGCAGGCAACGCCTCCGAGCAATCGCGGCTACCGCCAGCATCGCAACCAGCAACCCGGCTATCTGCCATGACGAGATTGTCACCGGCCTGTAAATGAGTTGACACAGATAGTGTGACAGCGACTGGAAGTAAGCGCCCGCCGAGTAATGCGGTCGATAGGCGGCTACCTGCCACAACGAATCCGGACCGTATCTCTTGCCAATGATATAAACGATATCGGCTAGTCCGGCGATGGCCGCAAAGCGACCTTCATGGCATGTCCAGCGGCACAATTCCGCGGGCTTCCAACTCGCGGGCGGGTGCCAGAATGACTCGTACAGCGCCACGGCCACGGGCAGGAGCACGGAGATCTCCTTGGCATCCAGCGCCGCCACAAACAAGCCAAACACGAGCGCCAGGCGGCCCCAGCCCGGCAAGCGCCCCGCTTGGCGAAATCGCACATACAACGCGAACGCGCTCCAGAAGAACGTAAAGGCCAGAACGTCGTAGATGGTCGCCGTATCGAAGTACACGGGGCCGAACGAGGGATTGATGCCGACCAGCAGTAAGGCAACGAGCGCGCCCCAGCGCGATCCCGTAAGCTGCCACACCACTAGGGCCAGCAGTGCGAAACTCACCGAAAGCAATGCCAGCGCGGCGATGTGGAAGGGCAGAGGGTGGAACCCCCACAAAGCGTAGATCGACCGGTAGAACAGACCTCCCGCCGGGCGATAGTAGCTCGACCAGAACGCCAGGTTGGCCTTCAGCAAGGCGGACCACGGCCGCGTCCAGTAATAGTGCAGGTTCATCAGATCGTCGGCGTCGAACCAGGAAGCCAGCCCGGGGCGGATCAACCAGACGAACCATGCAAATAGAGCCAATCCCGCGGCGAGGGTTAGTACTCTGCCCAACTTATCCGCGCGCATGCCGGCTATCGCACCTCAAAGGCATCCACGTCGATCCATCGACCGGACGATTTCGGGTTCTTGTCCGGCAGCACGGTAACGACCGCGAGATGGCGGCCGCGGCCGAGGTCGCGGAAAACGGTGCTGCTCTGCCATTGCGTGATTGCGGAATAGAGATCCAGGGTCGCCTTCCGCGCGCCATCGATGGAGACATCCGCCCGCCCGCGATTGGCTGCCTTGGTGTACATATAGGTCAGCGTATCGCCTTGAAAGGCAAACCGGATTTCAGAGCCAGGCACATTGCAGTAAGTTACTGTATGCGCGTGCGTTTGGGACCATACCCGGTCCCGAATCCAGGCCCCGTGGAACGCGATTGCGGGGTCGAAATCGTCGTAAATGCCAGGCTGGACGGGCGAGAGCGGCGCCGATTTGCCGCCTACTAAGATAAAGTGGTTACTTACAAAGTCCAGTACGTAGTCGTAGCTGCTTGGGTCCACTTGCACGTGGTTCTTGTTCCACACGGTCATGCGATACACCTGCAGCTTGGGGTCCCCATAGCACATCCGGATCACGAAATAGACGTTCCAGTCGTCCCTTCCCTCGGCATCGGAGAGCAGCAGAATCTGCGCGCCTTTGCGGGGCGCGGGAATCAACGCGTGGATCTGCCCGATATAGTGCCGGAGGAGAGATTGCGAATCGTGCGCGGCGTGGCCGTGCATCGCAATCCAGTTGCGCTGCCAGGGCATCAGTATTACGGCCAGCGCAGCGAGCAAAAGCACCTGCACGGCGTGCCGCAGCCCAACCCGTCCGGGGGTGAGCTTTTCAAGCAGCCACCCCAGCAGTCCGGTAGCATACACCGCCCAGCCAACCGAAGGTACCAGATAAGCGAAACCGCCCCGCCCGGGGATAAACGCCAGCGGCAACACGCCCACGGCTATGAATCCCACCGCCCACAGCAGGCAACGCCGCCGGGTCGCCGCAGCCACCGCCAGCATCGCCGCCAACAACGCGGCCATCTGCCAGGAGGAGATTGTCACTGGCTTGTAAATGAGTTGACGCAGATACTCCGAGAGCGACTGGAAGTAAGCGGCCACCGAGTAGTGCGGCTGGTATGGCCCCACTTCCCACAACGAATCCGGGCCGTAACGCTTTCCAGCGATATAGGCAATATCCGCAAAGCCGCCAATCAGCGCAAATCGACCCTCCTGCCGTATCCAGCGCCACAATTCCGCGAACTTCCCGTTCGCGGGCGGATGCCATACCAACTCGTACAAACCCAGGGCAACGGGCAGCGATACCGCGATCTCTTTGGCATCCAGCGCCAGGACAAACAGACAACCAACCATTGCCAGACGGCCCCAGCCAAGCGGGCGTCCAGCGTGGCGAAAGCGCACGTACAATGCGAACCCGCCCCAGAAGAAGGCGTAGGCCAGAACGTCGTAAATGGTTCCGGTATCGAAGTACGCGGCGGCGAAGGAGGGGTTGATGCCAACCAGCAGCAAGGCTATCAGGGCGCCCCAACGCGATCCCGTAAGCTGCCATACCACTACTGCCAGCAGCGCGAAGTCCACCGAAAGCAAGACCAGCACAGCGATTCGGAAGGGCAGCGGGTTAAATCCCCACAGATCGTAGATCGACAGGTAGAATAGGCCTCCGGCAGGCCGGTAGTAGCTCGACCAGAACGCCAGGTTAGCCTTCAGCAGGGCGGACCACGGCTTGACCCAGTACCTGTGAATGTTTATCAGATCGTCGGCGTCGAACCAGGAAGCCAGCCCGGCGCGAACCACGAAGACGAACCATGCAAACAGAGCCAGTCCCACAGCGAATGCCAGCGCTCTGCCCAACTTATCCGCGCGCATGACCGCTATCGGACCTCAAAAGCATCCACGTCGATCCATCGACCGGACGATTTCGGGTTTTTGTCCGGCAGCACAGTGATGACCGCGAGATGGCGGCCGCGGCCGAGGTTCCGGAACACGGTGCTGCTCTGCCATTGCGTGATTGCGGAATAGAGGTCCAGGGTCGCCTTGCGCGCGCCATCGATCGAGACATCCGCCCGCCCGCGATTGGGAGCCTTGGTGTAGGTATAGGTCAGCATGTCGCCTTGAAAGGCAAACCGGATTTCGGAGCCAGGCACGTTGGAGTAGGTTACTGTGTGCGCGTGCGTTTGGGGCCATACCTGGTCCCGAATCCAGTGCCCTTGAAACGCGATGGCGGGATCGAAGTCGTCGTATATGCCAGGCTGGACAAGCGACGGCTGGTGCTGACAGTCCTTATCGATACGCGCCAGAAACAACCAGGTTGTCTGGAACTCCGTAGTGACGCAATCCTTCAGAAGGTCCCGTAAAGCCGGCGGATAGAGTGTGACTCCCAGGCTGGGCTTGGGGGCGACTACGTAGTGGACGTTCCATCGATCGAGAATATCGGCGATGTCCCGCTCGTCGCGGGCGCGCAGCAGGCGGATAAACACGTTAAACTGATGCCAGCCATTGGAATAGACTTCGGCGTTGAATGCGGCGAGATCGGCGCCGTCAGCCAGGAACACAGGGGAACCCGGGTGTGCACGATTCATGTATTCGCCGACCTCGCGGATTTGTGAGTGCTTGTCGATGTACACCTGGCGCATGGTCCGCGAGAGAGGGGCCTTCTCATAGAAATCGCCGTGATAGTAGTTTGAAGACGGCATGAACCACGCATTAAGCAGCACCGAGCCCACCGCCAGCGCGATCAAGGCGCGCCGCAGAGCGCCGGGCGCCAGCCATCCCAGCAGAGCCGCCAGCGGCACCAGCACCAGCGGCAGCGACGGATATAGATAGCGGTCATTGGGCAGGAACTTGAGGACAATCAGGGCTCCGCCGAACGACACCACTGCCGCACTCAACGCGGGGCGGCGCCTGACGGCCAGCAGCGCGACCGCGCCCAGCGGCACCAGCAGCAGGTAATGAAAGCCGAGGGAGCCAGGCCGCCCTTCTCCGTAACGATTGGTGTGAAAGGTCAAGTCGTAGGGCTCGCGGAAGGCGATGGGTTGCTTATAGCGGGGGTCCGCGAACGATACGGTGCGGTCCACCAGCGGCGACGGAAACGTCTGATTCAGGAACGGGTATACCGGATCCCCAGTCAGCCGCCAGGAGATCACGTAAGTGGGCAGTGCGGCGGAGACCAACAGGATGGCGGCGATGACACTGGAGAGCGCCGGCCTGGAACCCAGGCGATCCCATTGGCGGCGCACTTCGATGACGGCGACGGGCAATGCGGCCACGATGTACGCCAGGCCGCCCAACTTGATCGCCAGCGTGGTACCGCCCAGTACGGCCGCGGCATAAAGATAGCGCCTCTGGCCGGTGTCTCCGAACTGCCAGATCGCTACGGCCATGCCAGCCACCATGGCGGCCAGGAAGTTTTCCACTAACAGCGAGCCAGTGACTAGTTGCACGAGCGGAGTACTGGCAAACAGGGCCAGGAGTACGAATCCGATCACCGGACTTACGAAGCGGCGCACGGCGCGATAGAGCAGCGCCTCCACCAGCAGTAACATCGCGAAGTTGAGCAGCCGCGCGGCAAACTCTCCGCCCAGCAAGTAGACCATGGTGTAACACCAGTCCGCCCCCATGGGCATCGCGGACCAAAAGATGCGGCCGGGCAGATAGGTGAAGACGTGGTGCAGGGAGATATTAACGGGTACCGCCAGGTGCATGGCCAGGCCGTCGGCGCTGGACTCGGGCTGGGGCACGATCAACCAGTGCATGCCCAGCACGAATATCAGCAGCGCGAAGGCCGCCGCCTGGGGCCGCGAGCGCTTGCGGGATGGCACCAGCGCCTTGGCCCATGACACCAATCGCCGCCCTACGCCGCGGATATCGAGCAGCACCGGAATCGCCAGTAGCGCCAGGTAAACCGCCGGGTAATTCACGGGCAGCCGCGCCATGAAGGTCATCAGAAAGATATAAACCGCGATGCCCAGCATGGTGGCGCAGAGCTGGTTCTCGGGGGACGGTTCGCCGCTCGCGCCCAATAGTTTCGATCCCAAGGCGCACGAGGCGATCAGAAAGGCCGCCACCGCCAGCACCGCGAGCGGTCCGATAGCGAGCGCCGTAGCCACCGCGACAAGAAGGGCGACGATGGGCGCAAAGGCAGTGGGAACGATCAGCAGGATGGCGAGGCTCGCCGCCCAGAAGATTTTGGCGTAGTGAAGAAAGCGATATTGGCCGGTCGGCGACCAATTCGCATTCGGCCACATCCGCTCGACGCCGAAGCCGTGCAGGACACTCGCCAGCAACAGGAGGGCGAGGGCCGCCAGCACCGCGCGCGGAATCCAGGACGGCAACCCGTCGATCCAGGCCGGCCGGGCGCGCTCCGGGCCGGACCCCTTCGGGTTTCTGCCGAAAATGAAGTCGCGTTGTATCGCAAAATTGGCGAAGAAGAGGAGCATTTCGACTAACAGCTTGGCGGGGAGCAACTGGAAATGAAAACGCGAGCTCAACAGTTGGATGCCGGCATAGGAAGCGACTCCGCTTACGCACACCAGCAGGAGATACTCCGGCAGCACGGAAGCGTGCCGCAACTTAGAAAAGAAGACGGCCCGCCGCACCATCGAGTAATTGAACGCCACGGCCACCAGCCGCCCGAGAGCCTGCGATGCGGCCACGTTGCCGAAGCGGCGGTAAGCCAGATAGAAGACCAACGCGTCGATGGCCGCGGTCATCAGCGAAACCGAACTGAACCGCAGCAGCACGAAGTAGATCTTCATCGAATCGATGAGCGGATTGAAGTGCGACGTGCGGTTGCCCGGTTCGTAGATGGTGCGGATGGGCACTTCGGCGATGCGGATGGCGCGCTGCCGAATGGCGATGAGCATATCCAGCTCGAAATCGTAGCCGTTGGCCTCCAGCCGCAGCAGGTGAGGCAGCAAGGAAGCGGGGATACCGCGCAAGCCGGTTTGCGTGTCCGAGACATGCTGGCCCACCAGCGCGCCCATGACGGTGCGGGTGACGATATTGCCCACACGGCTGCGCAGGGGGACGGCGGCGTTGAAGGTGCGGGCCCCCAGGATGACGCGATCCGGCTCCGCCGCGAGCGCATCGGCGACGTGCTCGATATCGTCGGGATGGTGCTGGCCGTCGGCATCCGCGGTGACCACTCCCTGCAATTCGGGGAAGGCGCACAACGCATAGTTGAAAGCGGTTTTCAGCGCGGCGCCCTTGCCGAGATTTACCGCGTGGCGCACCAGCCGGACCTTTTCAAACTCCGCGGCGCGGCGGAAGATATCGCGGTAATCGGGGCCGCTGCCGTCATCCACCAGGACGATGGCGGGGATGGGCATCTCCGACAGCGCGCCGATTAGTTGGAGCAGGCTCTCCTCGGGACGATAGGCGGGAATGATTACGGCGTAACGGACAGTTTCCGAGGGCATCGGTGTCGCTGGTCTGGCTAGGTCCTCACACTGCACTGTTATGTGGGGCAGGCTGTTGGCCGATTGACAATCGGCCGCAGCTCACCAAGCTGCCCCACAGAGCAGCGTAGCCGCAACCAAAAGAGGCGGCCTGAGAGGCCGCCGCAGGCCGAGGGCCTGCCCCACGAAAAATCGGAATACAAAGGCGCCCTCCACTTTCTTGTCACGCACACACGTAATCTAACAGCGTATCGCGTCTTGGCACGACTCTGCTAACTTGGAGGTATCGGAATGCGGATCGGGTTGCTGCTATTGGCGTGCGGGGTGCTGTCGGGGCAGGTGGACACCGGCGAGCTGCGGCTTTCGGTCAGCGACTCGACGGGCCTGGCGCTGCCTTCTTCCGGAACGTTGGTGAGCGCCCTATCCCAGACCCGGCGCGAGTTCAAAACGGATGACGCCGGACGGTTCACCTTCCAGCATCTTCCCTTCGGCATGTACCGGCTGAACGTGGAGCACGCCGGTTTCACTCGCTCGTCGTCGCTCGTCGAGATGCGGTCGGCGGTGCCGCGCGAGATCCATTTGGAATTGAAGGTGGAGGCCGCGGCCACCGAAGTGGTGGTTACCGACGCGGCCACGCTGATCGATCCGCACAGCACCGGCGTGAATTACGCGGTGGGCGCGCAACAGGTCCAGGAGCAGCAGTCCGCGATTCCGGGCCGCGGCTTGATGGACCTGGTGAACATGCAGCCGGGATGGCTCTTCGAAGCCAATGCGGTGTTGCATCCGCGCGGTTCGGAGAACCAGACGCTGTTCGTGGTGGATGGCGTGCCGATGGACGAAAACCGCTCACCAGGCTTTGCGCCCGACCTGGAAACCGGAGAGGTGGAATCCATGAGCGTGCTCACCGGCGATTATCCGGCGGAGTACGGGCGCAAACTGGGCGGCGTGGTGGAAGTGACCACCAGCCGAGACATCCGGCCGGGGTTGCATGGCGAGGCTGAGATCGGCGGGGGCAGCTTTGGCGAAGCCACCGGTCTGGCGTCGGTGGTGTATGGATGGAAGCGCAGCGCGTTCACGCTGAGCGCTTCGGGCGAGCACACCGATCATTATTTGGATCCGCCGGTGCTGGGGAATTACACCAATACCGGCACGCTGGATGGCGCCACCGCGGTCTACGACCAGGATCTTTCGGATTCCGATCGCATCCACCTTTCCGTGCATCGCAAGCAGGCGGCCTTCGAGGTTCCCAACGAGAATTTGCAGCAAGCCGCCGGACAGCGCCAGGACCGCACCAGCCGCGAGGATCTTGGCCAGGCGGCGTGGACGCATGAATTCTCGGCGCGGCTGCTGCTGAGCGTGCGCGCCGCGGTGGAGGATCTTGCGGCGAACCTGTGGTCGAACACGCTGTCGACGCCAATCGTCGCTTTCCAACAGCGCGGCTTCCGGCGCGGCTACGCGAATGCCACGCTGGCCGCGCATACGGGACGGCATGAGATCAAGATTGGCGCGGATGGTTACTATGCGCCCGTGACCGAGGCTCTGCAGTATCAGATCGCGGACCCGTCCTATTTCGATCCGGGCACGCCGCCGGCCTTCCGCTTTTTCGACCATCGGCTGGACCGCGAGCAGGCCGGTTTCGCGCAGGACACCATGCGATTGGGCAACCTGACGCTGAGCGCGGGCGTGCGCTGGGACCATTACTCGCTGGTGGTGCGCGACCAGGCCTGGAGCCCGCGTCTGGGCGCGGCGTGGTATTGGCCTAAAGCCGGCGTGGTGCTGCGCGCCTCCTATGACCGCACGTTCATCACGCCCGCCATGGAGAACCTGCTGCTGGCCAGTTCGCCGCAGGTGGATAGCGTGGACCCGCTGGTGCTGCGCATTCCGCTGCGGCCTTCGCTCGGCAACTTCCTGGAGACCGGTTTCAGCAAAGCGCTGTTGGGAAAGGCCCGGCTGGACGCCAGTTTTTACCGGCGGACGTTCGCGAACTACGCAGACGACGATGTCTTCCTGAATACCGGCATCAGCTTCCCGATCGCGTTCCAGAGCGCGCAGATTCGCGGCGTGGACGTAAAGCTGGCCGTGCCGCATTGGGGCAAGTTCTCCGGGTTTCTGAGTTATTCGAATATGATCGGCATTGCGCAGTTGCCCGTCGCCGGTGGCCTGTTTCTGGGGGACAACGCGGTGGGTGTGGTGGGGGTGACCGGCGGGTTTCCCATCTCCCAGGATCAGCGCAACACGGCGCGCGCGAGGCTTCGTTACCAGGTTCATGCGCGCCTGTGGGTGGCGATGGTTGCGAGCTACGGGAGCGGATTGCCGGTGGATATCGACGGCGCCGTGGATCTCACCGCCCTGGTGTCGCAGTACGGGCAGCAGATTATCGATCGCGTTAATTTCGAGGCGGGGCGCGTGCGGCCGAACTTCACGTTGGACTTGAGCGCCGGTGCGGACTTATGGAAACAGGAAAAGCGGACGCTGCGTCTGCAGATGGTGGTGGAGAACCTGACCAACCGTCTGAACGTCATTAACTTTGCCGGGTTGTTTTCGGGCACAGCCATTGCGCCACCGCGCGGCGCGAGCGTCCGGTTGCAGTACGATTTCTGACGATGCATCGCTGGCTTCCAATTACCGCGCTGCTTGCCGGGATCGCCGCCGCTGACGCGGCCGATCCGCAAGAAGTCTGGGAGCAGGCCGTCAAAGCCAAGGGCGGGCGCGAGCGGCTCCGCGGCGTGTATTCGCTGGCGATCTACATGAA
>Ga0224555_1001907_pt1 | contig 26395 bp, 12 predicted proteins | sample 714S23034metaG_FD_180687 | JGI IMG/M metagenome (GOLD analysis project Ga0224555, IMG submission 180687) | Peat soil microbial communities from Stordalen Mire, Sweden - 717 S2 30-34 | ecosystem: Environmental > Terrestrial > Soil > Wetlands > Peat | place: Sweden: Norrbotten County, Stordalen...
GTGTGCGCAATCCACAAAAGCTCCTGCGTTTGCTGATCTTCCCGCCTGCCCATCGCCATACTCGTTAGACGCTTTGAATCCAGTCTTGTGCTGCATCAACCGCCGACTTTAACCACGGGCTGCTAGGGTCCGCAGACGGCGGCTGCGCGACTCTGGAGAGTGGCTTAAGAGTGCGTCAAATAGGCCAAACAACGACTTCGATGTGGCCAAAATAGAAACGGTTTCAGATTTAGTTCATGCTTCGTATTTGTCTTGACAGTTGTACTGGGAATCATGCATCGTTGCTGGCTGAGTTCTCACAACCCGCCGCTTGCGTGCTCAATTCCCGATCATCCGACCCAACTGCGCGATGCGGTCGCGGGAGGCCCCCAACTGGCGTGATGAGCCAAGACAGACCGTTCCCTTCGGGAGCAGGTTGGGGGAGTTCAGAGTAGCGGTCAAATTACTGGGTCGAGGGTGTGCGATGTTGAAGATGGAGAAGTCGGACGTTCTGCGCGGTTGCGTGAGTGAAAGAGACGGTTGGCCTCGGGTGGCGGTTGTACGGGCAGTAGTGGCGCTCATCCTGCTCGTTGGCTACTCCATCATGGCTCTGGGCCAGGCGCAGAACACCGGAACGATCTCCGGAAACGTGAAGGACATTCAGGGCAGGGTAGTCGTGGGGGCGGAGATCACGCTGTTCAATACCGCAACCAGCGCCAAGCGGGTTGAAAAGAGCAATACCGAGGGCGAGTACCTGATCAGCGACGTGGCCGTCGGAGATTACGTGCTGACGGTGACGGCGCCGGGCTTTGGCACCACGGAAGTAGATTCGCTGCATGTGGACGCCGACGCCAACGTCCGCACCGACGCGCAGCTGCATCCTGCTTCCGTCAACCAGGAGGTGACCGTCGAATTGCAGGGCACGACCCTCGATACCCGTTCCGCAACGCTGGGCACTCTGATCGACCGGACCGAGGTTGAGAATTTGCCGGTTGACGGCAATAACGTGGTATCGCTGACGGCGCTGCTACCGGGCGTCTCCAACGTGAATGCTCCCACCACGTTTACCAGCGACACCGGCGGACCGACCTACAACATCAGCGGTTCGCGCAACAACCAGAACCTGTTCCTGCTGGATGGCCAGCTCTGGAACAACCTGTTCTATAACACGGGCCTTAACTTCCCGCCGGTGGAGACGCTGCAGGAGATCAGCGTCCTGCTAAACAACTATAAGGCGCAGTACGGGCGCAATGTAGGTAGCATCATGAACGTGCTGACGCGCTCCGGCAGCAATAAGATCCACGGGAGCCTCTGGGAGTTCGCGCAGAACAAGGCGTTCAATGCGGCGGATTACATCTCGCAGGTGAATCCCCACCTGGTACAGAACCAGTTTGGCGCGACCATCGGCGGACCGCTGAAGAAGGACAAGATCTTCTACTTCCTGGGAGTGCAGGACCTGCGGGTGGCGCAGTCGGTTTTCTCGTCGGCGGAATTGCTGACGCCACAGGAGCGCGGCTGGGACGTTGCGCCCACGGCGACCACACCGGGTACGCCGCACATGTGCCAGTACCCCGGATTCACCGGGATGCAGTGCGCCAACTTCGCCATCGACTTTCCCGCATCCCTTCCCAACCCGCCCAACACGAGTGTGCCCTCGACGGTGCCGTATTACAACCAGTACCTGAGAAATCCGCTGGAGAACTCGACCTATGCCGGCGGGTTCATCTCGCAGATGGACGCCGCGTGGCAACAGGCCGGCAATACCGGGCCTTCCCCTTGCTACACGGCGCTGGCCGGCCTCTACGCCAATCTCGGCACCGGGCCGACTTACTACAAGAACTATCTGCCGTATGAAGAGCTGCCCTCTATCTGCTTCAACCCGGTGTCGGTCGCGTTCCTGAATAAATACATCCCGTATCCGAATGCGATCGGGGCGAATGGGCTCCCGGTCTCGAACCTGACCGCGCCGCAGCCGCGCAACGACTGGGACGGCCTGGCACGCATGGACTTCATTCTCGGGCGGCATACGGTGGACGCGCGCTTTTACGTCACCAACGCCAACGATGTCACATCGAATAGCGCGTCGAACGGGGGCTCCGCTCCCGGCGTCGCAACCTACGAGCAGAACTTCAACTCCGGCGGGACATATTACGGCAATATCGGCGATACGTTTACGCTGACTCCCAACCTGCTGAATGTGGTTCGGTTGGGATATAAGCGCTACGGCTATCTGATCTTTCCAAGCGACCAGACCACGATACAGGACCTAGGTTCATCGCTGTATCAGCCGGCGGTCGTGCCCTCGTTGCCGCAGATCGAGGTGGAGAACCGCTTTAGGGTGGGCAGCGCGAACTCGACGTGGTCCTGGACCGTGAACGAAGATGAAGAGGCCGACGACAACCTGAGTTGGACGCACGGCAACCACAATTACCAGGTGGGTGTGCAATACCTGCACCTGCAATATCTGCACCGATTCGATTCAACGCCGTTTCTTGAATCCGGCCTGTCGTACACGCAGTCTGACGCGTCCGACTTCATGGCGGGCCTTCTGGCGAGGGAAACGGTAGGGAATCTGACCAACCTGGGCGCGATCCAGAACGATGTCTACCTCTACGGACAGGACGACTGGCGCATAACGCCCAAGCTGACGCTGAACTACGGGGTCCGCTACGAGCTGCCGTATGCGTGGCACTCCGCGGATAACCAGGGCATCACCTTCGCCCCCGGCTTCCAGTCGCGGGTGATTCCGTCGGCGCCGCTGGATCTTGGCTATGAAGGCGATCCCTCCCCGGGCAATGCCGATGTGCGGACGCGGTACAACAACGTGGCGCCGCGGTTCGGTTTTGCCTACGACGTGTTCGGCAATGGCTCAACCCTGTTTCGCGGCGGGATGGGCATTTTCTTCGACGCGTTGAATGCGGCTGTCATTGGTGTGGGCTCGCCCTTCCACTACGCCGCCACGTATGAGGACCCGCAGGGCGGCATATCGCAGCCGCTGTACGGCGAATCGCCCATTGCGCCGAACTACACCAAGGGCAGCACCTTCTTCGGATCGCCGTTGTCCGCTAACTTTGTCGATCGCAACCTGGCGGCGCCCTACACCATGGCAATGAACCTCGGCTTTCAACGGCGAATACGCGCTACGGGCATGCTGGAAGCGAATTATGTCGGTAAACTCGGCCGTCATCAGCTCGTTCAGTTCGACTTGAACCCTGGGATCTTCGACTGCAGCGGCGCCTATTACGCCTCCAGCCCCACGCTCTACTGCCCGGGCGGAGTCGGCAGCCTTTCCTCAACCACCGCGAGCCAAAACGAACAGGCGCGGGTTGTGTACCCGGGATTTGCTTATGGGGGAATCGGGGCCGTCGACAACGCCAGCGTTGGGACCTCGAACTACAACGGCCTGCAGGTGATGTACACCCAGCGGGCGCGGAAATCCATCAACCTGAAAGCTTCTTATACCTATTCGAAGTCGCTGGACATCCAGAGCAACGGCCAGACCACGGCGTCGGCGGTGCCGAATCCAAGCAACCTGCGCTCGCAGTACGCAGTGTCGGACTTTGACGCCACCCATATTCTGAATATCGGCTGGGTATATGACCTGCCGAAGACCACGCGGTTCGACGCGCCGATTCGCGCGATCGTCAACAATTGGATTTTTTCCGGAATATACAACGCGCGCACCGGCACGCCGGTGAATGTGACCATTGCCGGCGATCAGGCCTTCACCGGAGAGCCGCACCAGCGCCCAAACGCAACTCCCGGGGTGAGTGAGTATCTGCCAAGCAACCGTCACAGGTCGTGCCCGGCGGTTACCGATTCCCTCACGAATTGCAAGGTGCAGGCCTGGTTCAACAACGTCACCGTGGCTCCAAGCAGCGTCGACCAGAACGACGGCAGCGACACGGTGTGTGTGGCCCCCGCCGCTTTCTGCACGCCGGGCTTCGGGACATTGGGGAACGTGGGCCGCAATTCGCTGCGCGGGCCTGCGTTCATCTCGACCAATTTCGCGGTGGGACGCCTGTTCCCGCTGCCGCGAGAGGGCGCGACGCTCGGGTTCAAAGCCGAAGCGTACAACGTGTTCAATACGCCGAACCTGGCCAACCCGGCCTCCGTGCTGTCGAACTCCACCTCCAATTCGACCATCAACACCTTCGGCGTGGTGCTGGCGACCGTGGGAACGAACGGTAATGTGGGCACCAACGGGCGTCGTATGCAGCTATCTCTGGTGTTGCGGTATTAGCAGATGCGGATTTGCGATCACGGATAGCAATGCGGAACATGGGAAACGGATTTTAGGGGTAAGGATATGATTCGACAAACGGGGAATGCAGGGCAAGCAATCAACGGAGTCCGGCTGCAGACTGGCCTGCGTCTTGCCGCGGTAGCAGCGACGGTCGCATTGGGAACCACGCACGGAGTTGTGCAAGCGCAGACAGTGGTGCCGGTGCCAATCATCTCCAACATCATCGGCCTCGCGCCCAACGTCCCGGCGAGCATCCCCTGCTCGACCGACATCCCCACCTTCAACTTCGCTCCAGGGCCGATCCATTACGGCGACGGCTGCACCGGCAACCAGGCGACACTGAGCGCGCCGTACAGCGTCTCCACCGATTCGCTCGGCAACATCTACATCAGCGACTACAGCCACTTCGCCCTGCGCGTGCTCTACAACGGAGGCGCCGCGCTGGCTGCCGCAATCGTCGCCGCCAATCCAAACGTCAGCGGCCTTGTGCCGCAGCCCGGGCTTGTCTACACTCTCGCCGGCGGCTCGCGCCAGGGATCGATCAGTAAGACCGGTTCGCCCTTGGCCTACTACTGCAACAGCTTGGGCAGCGGTCCGGTTGCGCTGAACTCATCCGGCAATGGTTGCCCCGGCACGGAAGCCGAAGTCAAGCCGCGCGCGGCCGCCATAGACGCCAGTGGAAATGTCTTCTTTCCGAATATCTCCGGCGGTTCCGAGGTCAAGGTCTTCTTTGTTGGAGGCACAGCGGCAGCGAACCTGATTGAGTTGGAGAACCCGGGTGTCACTCCCCAACCGGGGTACGTGTATGACGTTGCAGGAAGCGGAACCCAGGGATACAGCGGGGATGGAGGCCTGGCTACCGTCGCAACTATCAACCAGTTGCGCAGCGTTGCCGTGGATGCCAACGAGAACCTTTACATCACGGACGGCAATTCGACCGGAAATGCCGCAAACCAGAATGTTCGCAAGGTTACAGCGGCGACCGGAATCATGACGACGCTCGCCGGCAGCGGTGGATGTGCGTACCCGGTGTCGGGTACCACAGGTTGCACGCCGGGGGCTATCGGCGGCAATGACGGCGACAATGGGCCGGCTACCAGCGCAACCTTTAACAGTCCCTACGGCGTTCTCGTGGACGCGAATGGCAATGTCTATGTGGCCGACATCTACAACGCGCGCGTCCGCGTGGTGTATGAGGGAACAGGCAGCATCATCAATGTCAGCAGTCCGCAGACGGGCTACATCTACACGGCCGCGGGCGGAGGTGCAACCAGTGCGGCGTCCGCATCGGCGTCGGGAACGCTGGCGACGCAACTCGCGTTTAGCCAGGTGCAGTCCATCGGTATGGATACTGCCGGCAATCTCTATCTCTTCGATGTCACCAACAAATTCCTGTGGGAGGTGAACGCAAAGACCGGGATCGCGACAATTGTGGGAGGTTTCGGACCTGCGACTGCTGCCGCGACAGCAGGAAACTACTGTTCCGGCACCGCAGGGCCCAAATCGGTTGATACCAACGCAGACGCATGCCCGGCGACCGAAGCGAACATCAATTGGTCCGGCGAGATCACGCTGGATGCACAGGGCAACATCTACGATACGGAGAGCACCAACGCCGTGGTGCGAAAGCTGTCGCTCAATACACAGTTTCCCGCCACCGCCGTAGGCTCCTCTGCCACCCAGCCCGTGGCTTTCGCCACAGTAAGCGCGACGACAGCGACAGCGGAGAACTTCTCGCTTCAGGGCGGCACAGCCTCGGAGTTCTCAGACGCGGGCGGCGATACCTGCGCGCTCAATGCCTCCATTGCAGCCGACACGACCTGCGTCTTCAACATCAAGTTCGCACCGTTGGCGCCTGGCTTGCGCGAAGGCTCTGTGTCTTTCAATGGATCCACGCTCCAGCAGGAATTATTGAGTGGGGTAGGCGGCGCGGCGAATGTCTCGATCGACCCGGGGACACAGACGACCATCGGAACAAGCCTTAAGCCAAACGGCGTCGGGACAGATCTGAACGGCAATCTCTACATCTCCGATGCGGGCCAGAACCTGGTATTGAAAGTTGCTTCCACGGGCGGCGTTCCGGTCGCTACAAGCTTCTCCGGGTTGAAGGCTCCGGCGCAAATAGCCGTGGACGGAGCCGGCAATATCTACGTAGCCGATTCCGGCAACAACCGCGTTGCAGTCTTGACCACCGGCAACTCAGTCCTCTCGCTGGGGGCCGGTCTTTCTGGACCGAAAGGCGTTGCGGTAGACGGATTGGGCAATGTCTATGTATCGGATACAGGCAACAACCGCGTGGTGCGCATCTTCGCCAACGGAGGCCAGCAGACGTTACCGATCACAGGCCTCAGCTCTCCCGCCGGCCTCGCGCTCGACGCAACGGGCGATCTGTACGTCGCTGACAAGGGCAACAGTCGCGTCGTCGAACTGGGTATCAGCTCGAGCCAGGCGACCGTCAACCTCGGCACAGCCACCTTCACTCCCTCGGGCATTGCGGTGGATGCAGCGGGCGATCTCTACGTCACCGATGCAACCAACCTGCAGGTCCTCAGCTACGCGGCCGGAAGCACCAACAGCAACCCCATCCTCACCGGGCTGACGGCTCCGGTCGGGATCGCGGTCGATGTCAACGGCAGTGTTTACGTTGCCGATACGGGCGCTGCCGGCGCAATCGCGCTGAACCGCGCGCTGGGCAACATCACCTATCCCGTCACCAACGTACTCCAGATTAACCCCGCCCCGATCAAGTTCACCGACACGGGCAACCAGCCGCTGATCTTTACCGGAACGACCTACGCATCGAACGTCACGGTCCCGTTCTCTCTGGCGAGCGCTGCGTCGAACGGATGCCTGCTTGGGTCTACCAACGCCATTCCGGTAGCCGGCAATTGCCTGGTCACAGCCAACTTCGCTCCTACGGTGGCGGGCACCGACACAGACACGATTGCGCCGATCACGAATGCAGCCAACAACGCGAACGTGAGCGCGGTGCTGTCGGGCCTCGCCATTCATCTCACTTCGACGTCCACCACCATCAACGTCACATCCCCAACCACCACTTCGTATTCCTACGGCCAGACGCTTACGGTCACCGCGACCACCACCCTGAACAGCAACGTCGGCATCCCGACTGGGAGCTTCATCTTTACCGTTGACGGAAGCCAGCAGCCGCCGATTCCATTCGGCTCCACAAGCACCACAACGACCACGCTTACCGCTACGATTACACTAGGCAATCTGACGGTTGGTGCGCACTCCGTCAGCGTGAACCAGATATTTACGGCCCCGCCGTATCTGTACGCAAGCAGTGGGGTTTCGCTGAACTTCAGCGTATTGAAAGCGCAGACCACCACCACGTTGACGGCAGTTCCGTCCTCCTCGGGACCGAACGTGTCTACCACGTTTACGTCGACGACCACGCTGGCCGCAGGTTCCGGCGCAACCGGAACGGTCAATTTCTACTCGGGCACAACCCTGGTGAACCCGTCGCCAATCGTGATCAACTCGGCCACCGGCGTTGCCAGCTATGTCGCCACATCCACGTATGTATTTCCATCGAACAGCTTCACCGCGGTCTATAGTGGCGACTCCAACTTCTCCGGGTCCACCTCCTCAGCGCTGCAACCAACCGGCAATTTCACCCTGACCACGCCATTTACAGTGGTCAACATTCCCCAGGGCGGCAACGTCACCAACAGTATCGTCTTGACGCCCTACTTCGGATACAGCGGTACCATCACGCCGACGTGTTCCGGACTGCCGGCGTACGCGACGTGCAACTTCCAGCCCGTGAGTGCGGTCGTCAGCGGAACCGCGCAGGTGCCATTCACCATTTACATCTACACGAGCACGGCCGTTACCGCGGAGAACCATCCGAATATGGACGGCTCGCGGCTGACGTTGGCCATGCTTTCACCGCTTGGATTGCTGGCGCTTGCGTTTGCGCGACGACGAAGACTCCTGGGCAGCCATGTGCTGATGACACTTGCTATCGCGCTCTCGCTCGGTGCGGCAGTAGGTCTGAGCGGATGCACAAATCCTGTGGGGCATCCATTCACCCCTGTTACGCCGGCGAGCTCGGACACCGTGACGGTGACGCTGAAAGACAACAACACGCCCCCGGTCAGCCGTTCCATTAACTTCACGCTCAACGTGTGCAACATCAACGTTGGAACGAGTTGCCAGACCTTCTAACCTTGCCGTGAAGAAACGGGCGCCCCAAGGCGGTTTGCGCTGTGTCCGCTTCATGCGGACACAGTCCCGCAGTTGCCCCTGTGGGGAAGTCGTGCGGGTTCTTAGGAAGGCGGCAATCCGCCCAGATAGTCGTAAGGCTCTTTGGGTGTGCGGCTCAACAGCGCATTCAGGCCTGCGTCGGGAAAGCGCCGCAGGTACGGCGTCAGCCAGATGACGTCTGCGGACTTGATTTTCCCCTTCTCCGGGGTATCCTGCAGCGCACCTGCCTTGGTCGAGAAGTAGTGGTTATCGGCCAATCCGCCAATGCTGCGCGATATCAGCAGACGCAAGCGGGAGTGGTTGTAGGAGTACAGGTCCTCGCCGTTGACCGTGCCCAGTTCTGCCATGGTGACCAGCGGTGCCAGCGCAAAGAGGTGGTAATGCAAGGCGCGCTGACCGCGGGCCATCTCCAGCGGCAGCGTGCCGTCGGGGGCAATCTCATCGACCCCGTCTTTATAGGTGCTCACGCCCCAGGCATACAAACTGCGGTCGTTGGCTGCTATACCCGCTGACATCGCGGCGAACCCGGCCCAATACAGATGGTTGTTGCGCCCGTCATTGGTTCCCTTCTCGCGGCGGGCGGCAAAGTAGGTCTCGACCTGGCCGCCCACCTTCTTTATCCACGCCTGCAAGGCCGCGGTCTGCGCCGGTGTCGCGCCCAGCACGCCGGGGCCGGCCTGCCTGACCTTGAGATAGGTAATGGCCAGCGAACCGAGTGTCCAATTCTGCACGTAGTTTGCCTGGTTGGATGACATGCTGCCCGTAAGCGCGTCTGCTTGCGCCTGCTGCAGCAGAATCTTCATCACGCAGGCTGCGGCGCCCGTGTTGCCCGTGTCCTGGAAGTGATCGGCTGCCCGCTCGGCGGCGTCGGTCAGGCCGGTGTACTCCTCCTTGACAGCAGTGTAGGCAGCGTATCTCTTCTCGTCCTTGATGGAATGCTGGGCGTCGGAATAGTAGTCGGTGGCCTCTACATCGTGGGGCAGCGTAGCAACAGCCGGGCAGGAGTATCTCTCGTCCTTGATCTTCACCGGGTGCAGATCCCAGGGCGAGAGCAGCGCCGCCGGAGCAGATGCAACCGCTCCCGGCTCTGCCCCACGCATCGCCAACGGCACGCTGATCAGCAGGCAGAGCGCTGGCGCGCTCACGCTCTGCCCCAAGAAGAAGCGTGGAACGCCGTGTCCCACGCGGATGCGATACGGAAAGGTCATGCCCGCTGCTCCTGTTCGAAATGCTTCAATTTGATCTTAATTGCCGAGCCCGATGATTGCCGATTCGGCGGTCGTCTTGCATTCAAATCAGCCGGCCTGGGGTACCAGTCGTGCTTGTCGCCGCTGGGAGGGGTTTGCTTCTTGTCCGTCACGCTGTGCGGCTCGGTCTTCATGGCCTGGTCGGCGTCGCGAATTGCGACGGCAAGGAGTGCTTTGTCCGGATGCGCCCTCAACCTGGCAAGAGTGGCAGGATTCATCTCGAACACGCGGGGCGGTGCTGCAGTCTCCGCTGCGAGACTGCCCGAAGACACCAGCGCTGCGAAGCAACAGGCGGCAACGCGAATCGGCCGGCAACAAGGGGTCGCGCTCAAAACGTCAACTCCCAGATGAACCGGGCGGCATTCGCAGGATCGGCCGTGGACGCTGCGAGCCTTTCTCCTCGCGTCTCGGGTGTTCCTTTGTCGACGGACCCAGGCTGTCCGGGGCCCATGACGACGTTGGGCTCGATCTTGGTCGACGCATCGATGGGTGCATCCAGACTCACATGCAGGGCGGCATCGCCAACCGGGAAGGTGAATCTCCCCTTGCCGGCCGGTTGGATCGTTGTATCCGAGTGGAGCATCTCCGTGAAAACATGCGGAGCAGAGCTTTCAATGCTGTCGGTCACAGTGAGTTTGCTGGCCTTGTATTGCAGCGTCCGCTGGAACTTCGTTAGCCCCACACTCTCCGCATACACGGGCGCGCCTTCGCCGGTAAACTCGAAGCCGTTCCCGTCCGCGCGCACGGACGTCAGCCGCGTGCGGTTCAATTGCGCATAGGGAATTCCGCCCCACACGTCGTGCGTTCCCTCGGCGCCCTGGCCATGCCCGTCGACCAGAAGGGTGTTGTGCTCCACCGTCTTCGGTGTCCCCGCATATCCCGAGTCTCCGGTCAGGTACTCGCCGTGCGCAAACAGGATGAAGCTGTTCACGTCCGGATGGACATGTCCATCCTCCAGGTGCCAGTCCGGATACTTCACCACAAGCTCCGCCGTCTCATGTCCCTCCGGAGGTCCGCACTTGAAGCCTACGGCCGTTGCCTTTGCGCTCCAATCGCTGCGCCAGAAGACCACATCCGCATCCTCAAACCGGTGCCAGGGAGGAAGCTTTGTGATCGGTGTCGACGCTACATGGTTGTCGCGCCACACCACCGACCACCATTCCTCGGCGTTCGCCTGCCCGAGATCGTTCTTCATCCAGTCGGCCACGCCCTGGATCTGGGGATCGTGAAACTCCGCGGCCAGATCATAGAGCACGTTGTAGTTCGTCAGAAAATGGCCATCTGGATGGCTGCGTTCATAATCCTCGCCTTGCTTCGCGCGGGTGATGGGCCCGTCGTAGACATCGCTGAAGTCGAACATCGACTGTCCGCCCGGCAGCAACGAATGAGCCGCATACAGATCCATGAGCCGGAAGCCGGGCCGATCAAACAGGTCTTCGCCCGTCACGTGCTTCTGCGCGTCAAGGTAGTGAATGATCCACGGCGTCGCAAAGATCCAGTACTCATAGCCCTCATAGTAATAGCCGTCGTGCGAGTAGGTCTCAAGAACGCGGTCGTAGATGGCGCGGGCCTCTCTGGCCCACTCGGCGGCCTCCGGGACCTCGCCATAGACGGCATACGCTGCGATGCCCAGCCCCGCCATCGGAATGAACGTGTGGTTCTGGCTGTATGCGATCGTCCTGCCGGGCTTCGTCTTCCAGTACACGTACATCAGGTGGCCCTGCGTGGCGAGCTTCTGGCGATAGCGGTCGCGCTCGGCGAGCGTGAGGTCGTTGTAGAGCAGGTCGTACCCCACGCCCAGTCCGTACAGCAGATGCCCTGCGGCCAGATCCGTATTCGGCTTGTTGAAGCTGTACCCCCAGATGTCGTAGCTGACGGCCGCATCCATATACTCCTTCGCCGCCTTCAGATACTTTGGATCGCCCTCCATCTTGTAGGCAAACGCCGCCTCGGCAATCCCCATGGCAACCTCGTTCTGTGCGCGCCGCTGTTCGGCTGGCGGCGGTGGCGCCGGGACCTTCAGCGCGCGGATGTTCGTCAGTACGCGCTGCCACTCAGCCTTATCGCTGCCATGCACCCTGAGCCGCAGCGCAGCCAACTCCGCGTCCGTAAAGTAAACCCGCGGATGCACTCCCGCCAGTTCAGCCTTTGGCGTGGCTTTGACCGTGGCCAATAGATCGAGCAGCGGGGCCTTGCCCTTGGCGCCGGGACTGTCCTTCGGCCCCAGCGACTCGTGCGCGTCCTGCGCCCCCGCCGAACCCGCTAACACCAACCCCAGAGCCGCTGTCGCCGCGAAACTCCATTGCCCTGTCTTCATCCGTCTCTCCTCTGCAACTCGAGCCCGCGAAACCACAGCTTAAGGCTGATAGAAGCTCCTAATGCCCTCGCTGCATCCGATCTGTTATTGTTAGCATCCGGATGACGCTACCACACACAACGCACGTTGGAAAAGTTGCCGGGAACCACGGTTTTCCCGGCCTTCGTTGGTGGATCATCTCCCTCATCTTTCTCATCACCTGCATCAACTACATCGACCGCAGTTCGATCGGTCTGCTGGTGACGCGCTTCGGTCCCGATCTCCACATCACGACGCGGCAGTATGGTTTTGTCAGCAGTCTGCTCCTGCTGGCCTACACCATCAGCCAGAGCGTGAGCGGACGCCTCTACGACCGCTTCGGAGCCCGCATCGGATTCAGCGTCTCTGTCGTTGTCTGGTGCGTCGCGGCCATGGCCCACGCGTTCATTACGGGCATTGTGAGCTTTGCCGTCTGCTCCTTCTTCCTTGGCCTGGGTGAAGCCGGCAACTGGCCCGGCGCGGCAAAAGTGATCGCCGAGTGGTTTCCTCAGAGGGAGCGGGCCCTCGGTATGGCAATCTTCAATGGCGGCGCGTCGATGGGCGGCGTCATCGCTTTCCCGCTGGTCGCCGGCTTTCTCGAACCCCACTTTGGCTGGCGCAAGACGTTCCTGATCATTGGTTCGGTCGGCATCGGATGGCTGGCCGCGTGGCTGGCAGTTTATCGCCCACTGATGCAGCATCGGCGCGTCACACCCGAAGAGCGCGCAACCATTTGCGACGGCCAGCCCAGGAGCGATGCCGGCAATGCTAAGTCCCTCTCTCCGCGAGTTCTACTTTCGCTGCGACAGACCTGGGGCATTCTGTTGGCCCGCTTCTTCGTCGATCCGGTGTGGTGGCTCTACATGCTGTGGCTGCCGACGTATCTCAAGGAGGTGCGCCACTTCTCGCTGAAGGACGTTGGCGCATCCGGATGGCTGCCCTATCTCGCTGCCGCTGCCGGCGCGCTCTTCGGCGGATGGGCCGCCGGACGCCTGATCCGGGCCGGCCTCAGCGTAAATGCCGCGCGCAAGACCGTTGTGGCCGTCGCCGCCTGCATGATGCCGTTCGGCATCCTGGCCGCGCGCGCTCATTCGGCCCACACTGCCCTCGCCTGCATCACGGTTGTGCTGTTCGGCTTTCAGATGTGGATATCGAACGTGCAGACCCTCCCCAGCGACTTCTTCTCGCAGGCCTCGGTCGGCGCCGTCGCAGGCATGGGAGGTACGGCCGCAGGCGTTGCCAGCCTTCTCTTCAATCTTTCCACTGCGCCGCTCGCCCGGCACTTCGGCTACGGCTTCGTCCTCACCACCGCCGGGCTGCTCGCGCCTATCGGCTTGCTGCTCCTGTTCCTGATGGGCGGCGATATTCATCGCCTCACCCCCCGGGAGGCGCGCGTCGAGCCGCTTCCGGCGTAACCTTATTCCAGAACAATTTAGAACAGAAAGAGATACTCCCACCCCATGAATGATTTCAGCAATAAGCTAGCCCTCGTCTTTGGCGGAGGCCGCGACATCGGCGGCGCCATTTCGATTGCCCTGGCCAGGCGCGGCGCGCAGGTCGCGCTCAGCTACAACAACTCCAATCCTCAGGAGACCATCGCCGCGATTGAAACCGCGGGCCAGAAGCCCCTGATGCAGAAGGTCGATGCGCTCGACATGGCGGCGGTGCGAAGCTTTGCTTCTTGGGCGCAGAAGGAATCCGGCAGGCCGATCGGCGTGCTGGTCAACGTGGTCGGCGGTCTGCTCGCGCGCAAGAAGATGGAAGAAATGGACGACACCTTCTGGGACACCGTCTTCAGCCTCAACGTAAAGAGCGTCTTCGCGATGACGCAGGCGGCTCTACCATTGATGGAGGATGGCGCTGCCATCGTCAACGTCTCCTCGCAGGCCGGTCGCGACGGAGGCGGTCCCGGCGGCATCGCCTACAGCGCATCGAAGGGCGCGATCATGAGCATGACTCGCGGACTCGCCAAGGAACTCGGGCCGCGGAGGATTCGTGTGAATGCGGTCTGCCCGGGCATGATCGCCACCAAGTTTCACGACGATTTCACCAAGCCTGAAGTTCGGCAGCGCGTCGCCGGCATGACGCCGCTCGGGCGCGAGGGGCAAGCCTCGGAGGTCGCCGAACTGGTTGTGTATCTTGCGTCGGAGCAGGCGTCGTTCGTCAACGGCACATGCGTCGATATCAACGGCGGGATTCTCTTCAGCTAGAGGCGGCCAATCGAGTTGGAGAGGGGCGGAGAAGTCATTCGCAAACGTATGAACCATCGGACGAAATTGTTTCAAATCGTTCTCGCTTCTCTGCTGAGCGCGGCGCTCTCCTGCTACGCGCAACCGGCGCCTGCAGCCGGTGCGCCCGGCCAGGGCGTCGATGCGGAAGCAGCCGCATCCAAAGTCGACACGCTTCCGCCCGGCCTGCCGAAGATCAAGCCCATCGAGCACAAGGACATCGTGTATCGCCAAATCGGCGGCCAGGATCTGAAGCTCGATGTCTACGAACAGCCGGACGGCAAGCCCGCCCCGGTCGTCGTCTACTGGCACGGAGGCGCATGGTGGAAGGGCGAGCGGCCGGCGACCTACGGCAGCTTCCGCGCGCTGCTCGGCATGGGCTTCTCGGTGGTCAGCGTCGACTATCGCCTCACCGATGTCGCACTCGCGCCAGCGGCTGTCGAGGACGTCCGCTGTTCGCTCGCCTGGGTGAAGAAGAACTCGGGCGAATACCACTTCGACACCAGCCGCATCGTCGCCTACGGCACCTCCGCCGGGGGCCACCTCGCGCTGATGGCAGGCTTCCTGCCGGCGAAGAACAGCATCGATCCGCCTGAGTGCGGCGAGGTGCCGCAGGTTGCCGCCATCATGGACTACTATGGCATCCCCGACGTCGAAGCCGTCATCACAAGCGGCATTTCGTTGGCCAAATCCACCGTGCGCTGGCTGGGCGATGGGCCTGATACGCTTGCCCGTGCCAGCCGGATGTCGCCCGTAACCTACCTGCGTCCCGGTTTGCCCGCGGTGTTTATCGCGCACGGCGATGCCGATCCGACCGTGCCGTATCAGCAGTCGATTGATCTGAGGAAGTCGCTCGAATCGCTGCATGTACCCGTGGAGATGGTCACGGTGCCTAGCGGCGTCCACGGCCAGTTCTCGCCGGATCAAACTCCAATAATCAACGAGGCCCTGCAGAAGTTCTTCGTGGACCGCCGCATCATTGCGGCCGCTCCGAAATAGGGCTGGTGTTGTGCGGCAGAGTTGGTGAAAAGCCGCGCTGCCGGCGCGCCGCCCGTTACAAATCACCTTTCCACGAATATAGTTCACAGTTTCGACAATAGCGGATAGGATGGAATGGACTTTAGTTCGTGAGTTGGCTAACCTGCTGGATGGCGCCTAGTCACTCACGATCGTCGGCTTGCCGACGAATCCTTTTCACCTTTTACGAGACCAGGTATGGCACGTAATTCACCCGCCCGCTTTGCCTTCACAGGGAACCGGAGCGCTTCCAACAAGACGCCGCGCGAGATCAACCGCAACTTGGTCTTTAATCTGATTCGCACCCATCAACCGCTCTCGCGCGCCGATGTCGCCCGGCTCTCCGGCCTGCAGCGCAGCACCGTCTCCCTCATCGTCGAAATCCTCATCCGCGAGCGCTGGATCCTCGAGGGCTCGACCGGGCGCTTGCCTCGCGGCAGACGCCCGACCTTCCTGCACCTCAACGATCAGCGTGCCGTCGTTGCCCTCGACATCCACACCTCTCAGACCACCATTGCCGTCGTCGATATGGGAGGCAAGATACTAGCTCAGAACATCGTGACACTTCCGGAGGATCCAGGCAAAGCCGTTGTTACGATCATCCGTGAGGTGAAGAAGGTCCTCGCGAACAACGGCCGCTCCTTCGACGGAATCGGCATCAGCGTTCCCGGGCGTCCTGAGCCCAATCCCGCCCATCCCATCTTTACGCCCAGGATCAAATGGTCTGTACTGAATCTGCAGACACGGCTGCAACGCGCCACCGGACTGCGCGTCAAGATGGAGAACGTTGCCAATGGCTGCGTGCTCTCGGAGGTTTGGTTCGGCGACAGCGACGGCGTTCACGACCTCGTCGTCGTGAACGTATCCGACGGAATCGGCGCCGGCATCTTCGTCAACGGCCGCATTCTGAGGGGGAAAGATGGCATGGCCGGCGAGTTCGGCCACATCCAGATCGAAAGCGACGGTCCGCCCTGCGCGTGCGGCGGTACGGGCTGCTGGGAGAGTTTCGCGTCCAACCGCGCAGGCCTGCGATATTATCAGGAACTCAGTGGCAAACCGATGCTGCCCACCTTCGATTCCCTGTTGCGATTGGCCCAGGCCGGAGACGCCATCGCCATTAGCGCAATCGAGAAGATGTCTCAGTACCTCGGACGCGGCCTGCGCATGATTGCAGCGGCCATTGCACCCACCGAGATCGTGGTGGTTGGGGAGATTACAAACGCCTGGTATCTCTTTGGTCCTACGATCGAGGCAGAGATGAAGCACAACTCTCTGCCCGGACTTCCCAGGCTGCGCCCGTCCGTGGAGGCGAGCACGGCTCGCCTGCGCAGCGCGGTTGCCATGGTTATGAATGAAGGTTCCATCTGAGGGCGTTGGAAAATGCCTGACTTTCCGGGATTCCGCCTCACGCGAGCACAGCACTGACGGCACCACGCTGCTTACACGCGCAGCACTGGGTCCACCCACAGCAGAGGCTGCCGGATTGGCATGTTGCGAATCACCTCTGGTACCTTCGGGTCCGCATCCAGCCGCCGCCACACCGCGATATACTCCGGCCGCTGCAGCGCCTCGCCCGCAAACAGCAGGCTCGGCCGCCGCGCCGGCAGGTCGTCGAAGTACTCGACATCCTTCGCAAACGGCCACTTCGATTTGTCCGCGATGTACGGAAAAACAAACGCCACCGCATCCGCCACGCCCTTGCCGTTCGGCCCCTTGAATAGCCACAGGTCCTGGTCCTTGGTAGACAGCGACTGGCAGATGCCGCTCAGCACATCCGTATCGAACAGGCTGTAGCTGTATGGCTTGGTGCGCGCCAGTTCCAGCGGCAGGCTTCCATCCTTGGCAATCTGGTTGGGAACGATCACCGTCTTGAACCGGTCCCGGCACCGCGCGGTCAGGTCGGCGCGATGAGCAAACTGCGAGAACTCCGCAGCCTGCAGCACCCAGCAGGTCCCGTGATTGTTCTTCTCCGCCTCTTCGTCCTTGCCGTTCTGCGACGTCGTCATCCAGTCTACGTACGCCGCGAACCACGCGCGCACCGGCTCCAACTCCGCCGCGCCGATGCCGCCGGCGGCCTCCAGCACGCGCGCCGCTCGCACCACCTCCGCCAGGTGCAGCGTGTCGATGATGCCCGTCCCGCGGCCCTTGCTCACGCCGAAGATCGCCTGCGCGTACTCCAGGTTTGCGTTCATCCTCGTCACCGGATCGACGAACCACGCGCGCACATGCTTCATAAAGTGCGCCGTATACCGCTTGTCTTTCGTCAGCCGCCACGCCGCGGCCAGTGCGGGCGTCATCATGCTCATCCGGATCAGCGCCAGGCGATGGTCGTTGAAGTTGTCAGGGTTCGAGAACCCATCACGGCGAATATACGGACCGCCCGGATTCTTCGGGTCCGGCCACCAGTAGTCGCCTTCGGAGAAATAGTCGTGCGGTCCGCCCTGGCTCCGCTTGCTGTGCGCCGCCGTCACCGTCACCGGCTCCTCGGCAAGATACCGCTCGGCCGCATCCAGGATCCGCGCGCGGTCGACCTTTGCCACCATGGCATAGGCGTCCTCCGCCGGTGCAGCCAACGCGCGGCTGACGGCCAGCGCCCCGGCTGTCCCCGCCACTCCGGCCACAAACGACCGGCGAGTGATTCGACCGTTGCTCATGTTCTTTTCGCTCATCGTCCCGCCTTTTGTGTTGCTGCAAACTCCTGCTGCAACAACAGCGTCTTCACATCGTTGTTACCCATTGCCAGCGCCGCGTCTTCGTACCCCGAGTCACGATAGTGCACCGCAGCCATCAGCAGGGAATCGCGCAGCGCCGTCGGCGTTACTCCTTCGATGTCCGGGTGCTCCCACCTCTTCGGTTTCTCCGTGTAGGGCAGCAAGTAGTCCAGCGCCGCGCGCATCGATCCTCCATCCGGCCCCTTGTAATCCCACAGATCGATACCGACGCTCTCCGCCTCGGTAGCCAGCCGCGTCAGCGCCTGCAAGTTGTAGGCGGAATAGTGGAACGAGCGTGTCCGCGCCTCCTCCAGCGGCTGCTGCCCATCGTGCTGGATCTGCGTGGCGATCAGTTTGGTCTCCGCCGCCTCGGCCAGGTCGTGCGCAAACTCCGTCTTCCCGAGATACAGCGCAATCGCCACGGCCTGTTGGTCGTACCAACTGCCGTGGTTGTTCTTCGCCGCCGCTTCGTGCTTCCCGTTCGCGCTGGTTGTCAGCCAGTCGAAGTATGCCTCGAACCACGCATGCATCGCGGCGCGGTCGGACGGCTTCCAACTGTTCGAATTCGCCAGCAGCGCCAGCGCGTCCACTACGTCCGCCAGTCCCTCGGCATCCAGAACTCCGGCCCCGCGCCCCTGGTTCACACCCAGAATCGCCTGGGCGTAGTTGAGGTTCGGATTCATTCGTGTTGCGGGGTTCAGAAACCAGACCCGCAACTGCTGTGTTGCGCGCTCCGCATACCTCTGGTCACCGGTCAGGAAGTACCCCAGCGCCAGCGCGTGGACATTCGCCTCCATGTGCGATAGTTTCGCGTGGTCTTCCACCGCAGACGCCTCGGGATTATGCACTCCATCCTTGCGCACATACGGCAGATGATTCGGGGTCGCCGGGTTTGGCCACCAATACGGCGCCAGGCTCATGTAGTCGTGCTTGTCTCCGCTGGGCGGTGTGGCCCCGTTCTCCGTCACCGAAAGCAGCGGCGCCTTCAGCGCTTTTTCCGCCTCGGCACGCGCCGCACGCAGGATCTCCGGATTCCCCTGCTGCCTCACCCGCACCAGCAGCGCACCGTCGGTGAGAATCGTCTTCGGCGCTGCCGCAGGTCCCTGTGCGCCCGCTGCCGGGACCACGCCTACGGCGCACAAAACTCCCGCCGCCAGCACGGCACCGCTAGATTTCCCAAAAAAGTTCATAGATCGCATTATTCTCACCCAATCTTTCTAATCTCTGCTCTGCATGGTGGTCAAGGTCGATGCCTGGTATACGACTCAGGCCATCCCGGGAACAGAAACGGCGGCCCGAAGGCCACCGCCGGTTTCGAACAAGTTTGACGTTTACTGAGGCTTGGTGGCAAAGACGCCGTAGGAGATCTGCGGCCAGACAGGAGCGCCGGGACCAAGCATCTGGACGACGTTGCCGGGTAATGAAGCAGCAATCCAAAGGGCACCGGTACTGTCCACCTGCAACACGCGCGGCGTGTTGGTGGAGGTGCCGTTTGCGGAGCAAGTAGTCGCACCATTCGGAGCGTAGCAGCCGTAGAGTTCAACGGTAGGCGGGGTGGATGAGCCGGAAGTGGTCTGCGTGCCCCAGATTTGCCCTGAGCTGGTAGCGCTTGGGAACCAGAACTCGCCTGCTCCGTCAACTTGGCCGGGGTAGGGTTGGGATGCGGCGCTGGAGCCGCTTTCGACGGTGAGCGTGGTGGGAGTGCCTAGGGCAGTGATCACGCCGGTCGTGACGGTTGGGGCGATCTCATCCCACTCGCCGGTGGCGCCGCCAGCCCAGATGTTGCCCGAAGCATCAAGCCCGATCGCTCCACTGTGTGTAGCCGTGGACTGGAGTCCCTGGGTAAAGTATGTGGCAGCGCCTGTGTAGCTGGGTGTGCTGGTGGGGGTCAGGTTGGGAATAACATACACCGAGCCAACCACCGAGGAGTTGTAGTTCGATACGTACAGGTTGGCGTTGGAGTCGATGATGATATCGAAGAGATAAGCCATCGTGCCGGCTGGGCTTCCAGTGGAGCCGTTCCAGGTTACCGAAGCGGCCACTGAGCTGGTATTTTCATAGGGGCCAGCCCCGCCGTTGTACGGGAACTCATACAACATGGGCGTGCCCGCGGAGGTACTGCGTCCGCCAAAGAGGTTGTTGTACCGGTCGAGCGCGATGCCCTGTAGCTGACCCGGGAGCGTCCAGGGTGCTGCGGTAGTCATAATCAAGCTCGCCGCACCGCCGGAAGCAGCACTGCGTTCATAGACGGAATTTGTGCAGCTCTTGGCGGACGGTGGTGCATATGAGTTCCAGACGTTGCCGTTGGTGTCGAGAGCAACAGTACCGGGATAGCACCCGTTGACGCCATCGATGGTGGAGGCGTTTGCCCAGAGTCCAGTGCCATTTGAACTCATAGCTGCCATGGTGCTGGTAACTGCACTCGCAAACGCACTCGCGTTGCCGGCCAGGACGTATACATCGTCGTTGGCGTCGAGGGCCAGCCATGTGGGATAGTACGTGCCGCTGGTAGAACCCCAACTGGAGCTGGTGCTGCTAACGACAAGGCCGGAGTAGACGATGTTGATCGTCCAGTCATGAGGTACGGCGGAGAGCACGGGTTGGAAGGCCGCGCCTGAGCTTGGCACCAGGCAGAAGAGCCCACCCGAACTGCCGACACATGTTCCGCCCACGCTGGTCGACGGGTGCCGGGCGACGTTGATCATGGCCGAAAGCGTGTCCACCGGAGCCGTGCCGCCGGAAGGCGTCGCATCGGCAAAGAAGTAACCGCAACTGGAGCCGTCGCCGGTCACGCCACCCGAACTATTGGTGCAGACTTGCATGATGTCGCCCAGCGCATTGATCTGCGCCTGCGGGACCGAACCCAGGCTGTTGCCGGGGACGGTGGTCAGAGCCGCGCCCGTAGCCGTTGTGCCATCATAATGCACTACATCTACCAGGTTGGCTGCATTGGCAAACGCGTGTGCCAGGCCGGCCGCCACACAAGTCATGCTGGACCCCGTGCCAGTGCAGGAACCCGTTGCTGCATTGTTTTTGGCCGGAGCGCCAACATACACCAGTTGATTCCCCGCGGTGTTCTGATTCACAGTGATGAAGTTGCCCAGGGTGTACGCTGCGGCTACCGTGGAGAGCTCATTGACCAGGATGTTGACCTTGCCTTGATCGGTGGCGTTGTCGAAATGTGAGCAGCTGCCTAGCGCGGCCATCAGCACCACATTGTTATTAGTGATCGGGCTGCTTGGATTGTCGGCCACATCGCCGCCGGTCGACGTCAGGTAAACGTACTGCCCGCCGGCGCAGGTATATCCGGGCGTAAACGAGAAGCGGCCGCCCACGGCCGTTGTAGTGGTGGCAAGCTGCACTGCGCTGCTCGAGCCATATCCGCCGCTACTGGTCTGCCACAGGATCACCTTGGCGCCCTCGATGGGGGTATCACCGCCCATCACCGTGCCGCGCAGATCCGGTAAGGCAGTTCCCGAGGGCAGGGAAGTATCTTGCAGATTGCAGCCGGCGAGACTTCCCGCAACAACCGTAACCGCTATGATTGACAAGGGCTTAGACAGAAAACGTAGGGACACAATATTCCTCCATGATGCTCCGACACGGCATGCCGCCGGCGAGTGAACTTTAATTGCTTGGAACTTAAAGTGTCAAGCTCAAACTTTAAGTGGTCTGACCGGTTGCAACGCAGAGGTTGTTTCTGCAAAGTCCATTTGCAATCATCTACATCCAGGGAGACCAGGAGAATGAGACCTGCATCGTGAGGAAGATACTGGGCAGGGCGGGCGGCGTTCTCGAAGCGTTTTCCGTCGCGTTTCCGCTGACGCTTGGGCGCCGCTGGCCCGCTGGCCCGCTGGTTTGCCAGACCTCTTCGAATCCAACTAGTATTCCCTTGTCTGCGATCACACCGGGGTTTTCGTCTTGATAGTTGGTTCTTGCAACAAATGTTTACGCCGCACCGTCGTTGCGCCCCTCTTGCTCGCCATGCTGGCGCTCTCCCTCACCGGATGCGGGACCGGGCTGGAAAGCAGGCCCGCTTCCCTCCCGCAGACGCACACGCTGCTCTCCGGGCGCATTATGGGCGGGCAGCAGCCTGTCGTTGGCGCAAGCATCACCGTGTGGCAGGTCAACACCAACGGCTCTGGCGCAACTTCGATGCTCATCAACCCCGTCACGTCGGATGCGAACGGCAACTTCACCATTACCGGCGACTATCCCAACAGCAACTCGAGCTGCACTTCGTCGACCCAGGTTTACATCATGGGCACCGGTGGCAATCCTGGCCTCAGTCCGGGCACTAACAATGGCGCGCTCGCGCTCATGGCCGCACTGGGCCCATGCTCCGGCCTCGCCCCCACCACCAACATCGTGATCAACGAGGTTACGACAGTCGCCAGCGTCTGGGCGCTGCAACAGTTCGTGGGAGTCAGCGAAGGCACACCCTTTGCGGATGACATCGCAGTCGGTACTACCCCGCAGTCCGTCACCGGTATGGTCAACGCGTTCGCCACCGTACCCAACCTGGTCTCGATCGCCACCGGAACCGCTAACTCCACTGTCGGCAATGCCTCGCTTGACGCCAGCAAGCTGAATACCATCGCCAACATCCTCTCCTACTGCATCAACAGCGATGGCACCACCAACTGCCAGGGCCTGTTCGCGGCAGTCACTCCCTCAGGCCATATCAACCCCAGTGACACGATCCAGGCCGCGCTGTATATGGCGCAATACCCCTCGAACAACATCGCAGCCATCTTCAATCTCCAGGCCGCGTCGCTGCCGTTCCAGCCCGCGCTCGCTGCCGCCCCCTTTGACTGGTCGCTCGCCATCACCTACACCGGCGACGGCCTCAATCTCCCCAATCTGCTGGCGGCCGACGCCGGCGGAGATATCTGGATCACTGACTCTGCCGCCTCCAACGCGGAAGCTCTCGTCGAACTCGGCCCCAGCGGTACCCCTGTCGGTTCCAGCCCGTTCCTCTCCGGCGCCGGTGTCGCGTTCGATCAGCCGCAGGGAGTCGTACCCGACACCCTTGGCAACATCTGGGTCTCCGCGCACGGCACCAGCAACAGCACCGGCAATCGCCTCGTCGCCTACAATCCGACCACTCAAGCAGCGACCGCTCACCTGGCAACCAGCGGCTGCGACCCGTACGCCTTGGCCATCGACGGCGCGGATAACGTCTTCTTCGCCTGCAGCGCGCTCGGCTATCTGTACGAGTACCCGAACCTCACCAGCGGCAACCCTTCCTTGACCAATCCGCCCGCCTATTCATCCTCACCAACCCAGTTCGGCGCACTTGGTACGGAGAGCTACGGCATGGCGATCGACACCCTTGGCAACGTATGGGTCGCCAACACCCAGACTTCCAGCTCGCCCACGGTCACCGAGTACGCCTCCGGCAATTACTCCACTGTAGCCAACACCTTCACCCTCGGCTCCGGTCCCGTCGGCATCGCCGTGGATCACAGCAACAACGTCTGGGCCGTCTCCAGCAACGTCCTCAATGAGTACGTCTTCGGCAGCGGTGGCTACACCACCACTGACTTCACCGGCGCGGGCCTTGCATCGGGACGCTACCTCGCGGTGGATGGCAACGGCAACCTCTGGGTCGCCAACGGAACCCCGGCCACGATCTCCGGCGCGACCTATGTCACCATCAGCGAGTTCAGCAACAGCGGCTTGCCGCTCACCCAGGGGCTCTCGGTCGCTCAGCCCGGCGGCTTGGCGAGCGCGACGGCCATCACTAATCCTGTTCCCCGCGGACTCGCCATCGATCCCTCCGGCAACGTATGGATCGCTGGCTGCGGTCTATCGACTAGTTGCAGCAGCCCGAATGGCCCCTTCGTAATGGAGTTCGTCGGCGTTGCCTCGCCTCCGGTTACGCCGCTCTCCCAGGCCATTGCCAACAATCAGCTCGGCTGCTGCGGGTTCACACCGGCTGTTCCGTCCGGCACCTCGCCCACGGACACCGCCGGGTACGTCTCCCTGCAATCCAGCAGCTCCGCCGTCACGCAAAACTCCGGTCAGTTCGCCTTCCTCGTCACTCGGGTCGGCGGATTCAAAGGCGCCATCAGCGTCAAATACTCGACCGCCAACGGCACGGCGGTTGCCGGCACGGATTACACCGCCGCCGCCAGCACGCTCTCCTGGGCCGATGGCGACAGCTCCGTCCGCACCATTACCGTGCCCTGGCTCGACACGTCGAACTACTCCGGTACCAAAACCTTTAGCATCAATCTCACCTGTTCCTCCAGTTGTCCGGCAGCCTTGAGCCCCTACGCGTCTGAGTTGGTCACCGTCACCGACAATCTGACTCCACCGTCAACCAGGTTCAGTTTCAACGGCTCCACCATCGCCTACTATCTCGGCCTTCCGATCGATGAGTACGGCGGCACCGGCGGCGCCAATGGCGATCAGTTTGCCGAGCAAAACATCAATAGCTCCACCTTGGCAGGCGGCTTCTCCGACCCGTATTTCTACCTGAACAGCAGCAACCAGATGGTCTTCACCGCTCCCTCCAACGGTGCCACCAGCTCACCCGGCGTCGGCACCAACGACGTGCGTTCCGAACTACGTGAGGAGTACTACGGCGCCGGCTATAGCAACGGCAGCGACTGGGACAGCACCATCGGCGGCACGCTAACCGCAAGCTGCGTCGTCAACGCAACCTCGGTCGACACGGATGAAGCAACCATCGGACAGATCCACGGTCAGAACCAGCCATTCGTCCTGTTGAAATACCTTCCCGCCTCCAACTCGATTGGCGTCAGCATCCTAACCACCAACACCACCAACAGCGGCTCGACCACCACAACCATGGCTACGGGCATCACCCTGGGCACAACCATCAACTACAAGCTGCAGTTCTCCGGCAGCACGGTCACGGTCACTGTAAACGGCAACACCCAGAGCTTTACGGTAGACAGTTCCTGGACCGGCGCGGGCAACGGCGTCTACTTCAAGCTCGGTGCTTACAGCGGCGCGCCCAACACGGGCAACCCCGCCGGCGACGAAACTCAGGTCACGTTCTCGTCCTTCTCCGTCACGCATCCGTAATTCCACGCGCGGGAACTCGAATCTCGCCCGCGGGAACACTACGCCGGACGCACCGCCTCACTCGGCGAGGCGATCCATTGGCCTGGAAGTTGGTTGGGAATTCGTACGAATAGGAGATCGGACTTGGGTTCAGCTCCCGCGACAGCAACGGCGGAGCTCAACCAAGCCTAGCGCGAAGACGAATTGCGGCGAGCCTTCAAACGGGCACGAATAGAAGAGAACAACGCGCCCGCTGATCCGACCACTGCCAGAACCACGGTCGGATTCTCCGGGGAGTCCGTGCAACCGGTCTGGGCGTGAAGGGGGACGGCAACCGAGAGTAGGAACACAGCCCAGAAGAGCCGCTGCAATGACTTGTCCATGTTGATCCTCGCAAACGAATCTATAGAACAGGACCGGTAGAAGTCAATCACGCTTTAGTGGTGTGTGCCGTCTCCGGCACGAAAATTGGTCCAACCTTGCGCAGTCTGCCCCGCTGCTCCCTTATGCCAGTTCGCCGCTCCCAAACTGGCCGCAAGGCCGCCAACTTTCGGCAAATTGATTCGTACCCTCGTTGAAATGATGGAGCGGATGAACGGATTTGAACCGTTGTGACCTACTGATTACGAATTCAATATCGCTCAGGGCTTTTGTTCTCTATAACATCAACCACATCCATAACTTACAGTGTCTTCCGTGAACGTGAGGTCGAGGCGGACGGGCATACTTGCCGCGCCAATCTTAGCAGAAGGTCAAAAAAAAGGTTTGAGAAAAGGCTGACTGAACAGCAGCGCGAGCGAGAAAGCCGAGAACGGTCTGAGGCAATTCGAAAGAGAGAGAAAGAGCTGGATGCCGAGGTCGAAGCGCGACCCCACCGCTACCAGGCCGTGATGGAACCCTTTACCTGCGCCGTGGAGCTTGGATGTATAGAGCTGATACCTTTACACTCTATGAGTCGCCCGTGCGTATGAGAACAGATCCATCCGGCTCTGTGTGGCTTGCGAGATATTCCCGGTGCGCCATTTCTTCAATGGCTGCCCTTTTGCTTCTGAATACTGCGAGTTTGTCCTTGTCATCTCCGCCGAAGTGGTCGTCCAGCGCTTCTCTGCTGATCTGGCAACGTATCCGGGTCTCTCCGTCGAGCCCCCAGAACACGACGGCTTGGCGGTCGAGATCATACTTCTCGTCTGGCGCTGGAAACCTCAGATCATATTGGTTACGCATATTCACCCGTTCAGGAAACAATCCCGGCATCCATCGCGACGCAAGCGCGGCCGGAAAGACAAGGCGTAGCGGCGCACGCGAACTGTCGGAGGCGAGCACCCCACGCTCGACCAGTGCCGAGACGGTACGGCGCGCGT
>Ga0224555_1001911_pt1 | contig 26363 bp, 11 predicted proteins | sample 714S23034metaG_FD_180687 | JGI IMG/M metagenome (GOLD analysis project Ga0224555, IMG submission 180687) | Peat soil microbial communities from Stordalen Mire, Sweden - 717 S2 30-34 | ecosystem: Environmental > Terrestrial > Soil > Wetlands > Peat | place: Sweden: Norrbotten County, Stordalen...
GCGCTCCAGCATCACACCCGGCGGGCCAAACGCGACCCCAGGCGCTGGAACGAGGCCTGCGATTATGCGATCAACCCGCTGCTGCTCGATGCCGGTTTGAGCCTACCAGACGATGTGCTCGTCGATCCACGCTTTCGCGGCATGAGCGCCGAGCAGATCTACAACCTGCGCGAAGCTGAGGCGCAACCACAGTCCGATGATCAGAGCAAATCGGAGCAGAATTCAGGCTCCGATTCGAACGATTCGGCTGACGGCGAGAAGGGCGGCGGGACACCGTCCGTTCCAGAAAGCCAGGGCGGCATCGGTCAGGTGATCGATGCGCCAGAGGCTGGCGACGATGCGCCAAGCATCGAGGAACAGGTGCGCGATTGGGAGATCGCCGTCAATCAGGCGGCGACCGTCGCCCAGCAGGCTGGCAAAGTTCCCGCCGGCCTCAAGCGAACTCTTGAAGGCGCGGCGGAAGCCCAGGTCGACTGGCGGGAACTGTTGCGCCGTCTCTGGTCCGACACCATCCCGGCCGATTCGAGTTGGATGCGGCCCAACCGCCGCCACATCTGGTCCGGTCTCTATCTCCCCGGCGTTGTGCGCGAGGGCACGGGCGAAATCGCGATTGCCGTCGATTGCTCGGGATCAGTCAATGCGCGGCAGTTGCGGCTGTTCGAGGCGGAGATCCGTTCCATCATTGAAGGCCAGCGGCCGGAGCGGGTGCATGTTCTCTACTTCGACGCCGAGGTTCACAAGGTCGATACCTACATGGCCGGTGAGATGCTCCATCTCGAACCGGTAGGCGGAGGTGGCACCGATTTCGGTCCTTGCTTTGACTGGCTCAATGAGCACGGAATCCACCCACAGACAATGGTCTTTCTGACCGATCTATATGGGAGTTTCCCTGAGTCCGCCCCCGATTACCCCGTGATCTGGGCCTCGACCGGCAGTCGCCAAGCGCCCTTTGGCAGCGTCATTCCCATGCGCGCGGCGTAGCCAATGCTTGGCTCATTGGAACTGACGCGCGACGGAGCACCCCATGAACAAGCAATTCTTCATCTTTACCGATGGCTCGGCCATCGGCAACCCCGGTCCTGCCGGCTGGGCAGCTATCGTGATCCACGGGACAAGACGGCAGGAGATCGCCGGATCGGTTCCGTGGTCGACCGTCTCTGAAATGGAACTGCGCGCCGCGGTCGAAGCGCTACGCCTCACGCCATCCGGCGCCCGAATCGAGTTGCGCTCGGACTCGGAACTGTTGATCCACGGAATGCGCTTCCGCGTCTTCCGCTGGAGACGTTACGGATGGCGCAACAGCCGTGGCTTTGACCTGCAACACCAGGAACTGTGGCGCGAGTTGCTCCTGCTGAATGCGGATCGAAGTATTCGTTGGCTATGGGTCAAAGGGCACAGCGGCCATCCAATCCAAACCCGTGCCGATGCGATTGCCTACCAAGCCGCCAGAGCAGTTGCCGTTCAGGAACAAATTGCCGCCTGATGCTGCTGGCAGACCACAACTCCAATGAGGAAAAGAACCATGTTAACGATTGCAGCAACAAATTCGCTTTTTGAGATCGACGTGGAATTGGATAGCCTTCTTGATGAGATCGAGGAGCAGACCGCACAGGGCGGCGAACCATCCGGGGAACTCGTTGCACGCTTCCAGCAATTCTGCTCGGCACACGACGAAAAGGTGGACAGGATAGGGCGCTTTCTGCGCCAGATGGAAGCGCGCGAACAGTTCTGCCGCAGCGAAGCTGCCCGGCTCAGCGACCGGGCCCGCACCGCAGCCGGCAAGGTGGAGCGAAGCAGAAACATGGTCCTCTACTACCTGATGAGCCGCGATCTCAAATCCATTGAGGGACGCGAATTCACCCTGCGCGCACAGAAGAACAGCCAAGACTCTGTGCGGATCACCGATGAGGCGGCGCTACCAGCCGCCTTTCGCAGGATCGATGCGCGTATCGGCGGCGTCCTCTGGGAAACGGTTCTTGCGAATCTTCCCGACGAGCTTGGCAAAATGCTCGAGAACACAGTGGAAGAGTCGAGGCCGGACACGGATTCAATCAAGGCGGCCATCCTGCACGAGGAACAGGTTCCAGGGGCAGAGCTGCGGCGGGGATGGCATCTGAGAATCAAGTAGCAGCGATCCAGTCTCTGAGAGTTTCATGTTCTCAGTGGCTGGGAGTAGCGAGATGACACTGAGACTTCCCCATCAGTAGCACCGCGCCAAAAGCTCCGATATACTTGTTTTCCGCTTTGCTTGTCTGCGATTTGTGTGTATCGTTTGCGCCGTCGAACTCTTTCCGTTGCTCCTGGACGCTGCAAACGTTTCAGAGGACTAAACTAGCAGTGCCGGGATTTGAATAAAGCGAGTGAAAATCCGGTGGATCAACGCTTGGGGCTTCTTGTGCCACCTCAGATTAAAACGTGAGCGCTTTGGAATCCTGACATTTCATGTGAAGTATTGAAGCAGGGCGGGTAATCACGTAATCTTTCAAGTACTTATACCATTTTCAGGAGTACCTCGATGCAGCCAGAACGGCAATCGGTCCACGTCTGGCAGGACAATGAAACGGCGATAGATTTGCTCGGCTTTGACGTCCACGCTGACCTTATTTGTTCAGTAATTACCGACCCGACTGTCCTGCCAGTTACGGTCGGTATTTTCGGAGATTGGGGCGGCGGGAAGTCGAGCATCATGAAGATGCTGCAAAGGGAACTTTCCGACGAAGAGAAATATCCCGAAATTGTCTGCCTCTACTTCAACGGCTGGACGTTCGAGGGCTATGAGGATGCGAAATCTGCTCTGCTGAGCTCGATCCTGATCCAATTGGGCGAACACAAGAAGTTCGGAGCAAGAACAAAAGACTCGGTTGTGAAACTACTCAAGCGGCTGAAGTGGATGGAATTGGGTAAGCTGGCCGTTAAACACGTTGGAATTCCCGTGGCCGTGGCGGCTGCTACTGGCGGAGTCGCAGCAGTTCCCATCGCAGCTGCGGGCATCGCCAGCGCGGTCGCGAGCAGTGCGCTGGGCACGAAGGACAGTGGAGACGGCGATGCTTCAGGGAGTATCAACTGGTCTTCTCTCATCGAAGCTGATCCGGAAAAACCGGACCTGATGGGAGTACGAAGATTTCGGGAAGAGTTCGAGAAAATGCTGGCGAAAACCGGCATTTCTGTGTTGGTAGTGCTTATCGACGATCTCGACCGTTGTCTGCCGGAGCGGCTTATCGAGACCCTCGAAGCAATCAAGCTTTTTGTCTCGGTGCCACGGACGGCTTTCGTCATCGGGGCCGATCCGCGAATTGTTCGTCATGCGATCTCGACGCGATATTTCAAGCGACAGCCTGAATACTCCGGGAATCCTGGTGAGGTGCGGCGAGAAGAGGAAGGCTTCGTACAGGACTATCTGGAGAAACTCATCCAGGTGCCGTATCAGCTGCCGCGACTTTCCCCGAGCGAAATCGAGACCTATGTAAACCTTCTTGCCTGCGAGAAACTGCTGGACCCTGGGCAAGTTCCGGCCGTGTTAAGAGCGTGGAGAGATTCGCGCGCCCAGAATATCTATGCTCCATTTACAGCCGACGCGATACAGAAGGCGCTTCCGGGCAACGCAGAGCTGCCCACTAGACTGAAAGAGCAATTGGACTGGAGCAAGGCGGTCGCCTCCGTAATTACCGAGGGTTTGAAGGGGAATCCGCGGCAGGTAAAACGAATGCTGAATGCGATGTCGCTTCGCAAGCAGCTGGCATCCGTCGCTAAGATTTCAATTAAAGAGGAAATCCTCGCAAAGCTGATGGTGCTGGAATACTCCAATCTTCCGCTCTTCCAGGAGCTCAACCAATGGCAGGCAGCGGAAAAGGGCGTCCCTTCCAATCTCAAAACCCTTGAAAACGAGGCGCTGAAGGAAGAAAGTGGCGCCGAAACGCCGCCGCCCGACGACGGCCTTGCAAAGTGGCGCACTCCATCAATGCTATTGTGGTTGCGAATGAGACCGCCATTATCTGACGCGGATCTCAGGGATTATTTCTGGCTCGCACGCGACCGGACCGGGTCCACGTTATCCGGCGTCACGATGATTCCACCAAATGTCCAGGTGGCTCTCGGCAAATTACTCTCTGACAACGCAGGAAAAAATGCGCTGGGCGTCAAACTGGTTCCCGGCCTGGCTTCTGCTGAGCTGCCTGTCATGCTCGACCTGCTCAAACAGGAAGCGGAACGCCACCCGGATCGTCTTACGGCGGTTAATGCCTTACACAAACTCGGAATACAAAAGATAACCGGAGCTGCTGCAAAACTCCTAGAAGTGGCTCGGAGCATACCGGCGGAGTCGCTTGTGCCGTCGGTTCCGCAGAATATTGCCGAGCTTGCGCAGCATGAGCCGCAGTTGCGTGCACCCTCGCTAGATATCCTGAAGGAAATTGCGGGACACGACAAAACGAAGGCTGGCAAGTCGGCGGCGAAAGCGTTGGAAACGCTTCAAAAGAAGGCATAGGGATGGGAACTTCGCGCGGGTACAAAATGCCGAAGGGCGGCAACTGGACGCCCCTGAAGAATGATGCGACCGATTTCGTACAGGGAACCGGCAGCAAAGATGTGACGCCGGGTAATCTGGTCACGGATTTTATTCGTGCAACCGGCGGCCTTAAAGGGTTAATGCGCGGAAACGGCGGTAGCGCGCCTTCGGTCGTTGGAGGCGGCGTCGCGAGAGGATCAGGTAAGCGCGGCGGCAGCGCAGGATCTGGAGGCAGCGGAAGCGGAGGTGGAGGCTCAGCGGCTATTGGAACGGCCCGGAATCTGGGAGGATTCCTTTCCAGCGTCAGCGAGGGTGGGCTTGAGAATGCTCTGCGGGAGCGGGGGCTTGGCGACGTTGTAGGAAAATCCGCCTCGGAAGTTGCCGATACCCTGCTCGACGAATTCGCCGGCCCTGCAAGTACCCTCGATAATGCGCTGGCCAGAGAATCACTGGCGGAAATCAGAGACGAAATTCTAAAGGACGCGGTGACTTTCGAAGATGTTGAGAAACAGCTGAATACCGCGCTTGATGAACTCGGAGTTTTCGGCATTCTCGCGAGCTTCTTTGGGCATTACATATTCAAGATGTTCTGCCGCAATTTTTACGAAGAATGGGTGAAGAAAGTCGGCGAGGCGAAGGCATCTAGCGGCCTCAGTCACATAAAGAACTACATTACATCGTCGCTGCGGTCAAAGCTGGCCGGCCGCAAGGTCGAAAAAGTGGATTGGAAGAAGAACGAGGGGCGCCAAATCGCCGAGAATGTCCTTACGGAGACACTCGAAGTTTTCGGGGTGACGGGATGAAAATCTCTGCCCATATCGAAACCGGCGCTCGCAACGATGACGGGCTGGCCTCAGTCGCGATTCGGGGAACCGACGTTGAGGGCCTTGAATTGGACTTGCCATTCGCAGATCTGTATCGGGCGTTTGGCACGCCGAATCCTACAGCCCTCGATCTATTGGCAGTAGCGGCTGTCTGCTACGCCGTTGATAAAACGACCGCTCGTGATGGGACTTCGGATGAATGGACGCGTCAGCTGGAAGTCAGTTTCCCCGTTTCGGAACCTGAACGCTGGGCCAGCGTGGCGCAGGGCTTGGATGTCGCGCTCACATTTCTGACTGGCGATGGGTGGCAGACTTCCTTCCATCGAGCGGAAACGAATTTATTCGTTGCCCCGAAAAGAAGGCGGCATTTGGCAAGAAATCCTCATGAGCCCGAAACATTTGAGGCCGTTGGGTTGTTGTCCGGCGGTCTTGATTCTCTGATCGGGACCATCGATTTTCTCGAAGAGCATCCGAAGCGCAGGATGATGCTGGTCGGACACTACGATTTCGCGGGCCCTAAGAGTCAGCAGGATGGCATTTACGAGTTGCTTCGGGCAAGATTTCCAGGGCGCACAAAGCTGGTTCAGGTGCGGGTATCGCAACGACCTCAGAAAAATGCTGAAACATCCCTTCGTTCCAGGTCGATCGTTTTCCTCGCTTCGGGCATGTACGCGGCTGTTGAACTTGGGGCTGATGTGCCGCTCCTGGCTCCGGAGAACGGCATCATCGCCGTCAACATGCCGCTAACACCCTCTCGGTTAGGCTCATGCAGCACCAGAACCATGCATCCTTTTTACTTGACAGTGCTGCGCGAGGTCTTCAAAGATTTGGGCATACAAAACGCATTGGTGAATCCCTTAGAGCTAAAAACCAAGGGCGAATGTGTCACACAGTGCCGGAATCTCAGCCTTCTGAAGAGTCTCATCCCGCGAACCGTTTCCTGCTCACACGCTACCCGGCGGCAAAACTGGAAGAGAAAGAGCGCGCCAAACTGCGGGTATTGCTTCCCCTGTCTCTGCCGCCGCGCCTCCGTCCATGCTGCAGGCCTTGACTCTGGAGAGGATTACGGGATCGACGTCTGTTCGAATGAGCTGACGGTTGATTCAAGCGCGATGAGCGCCGATGATCTCCGAGCTGTCACCAGCGGTCTTAGGCGTTTCAATACGGACACCAGTATCCGCAAGGCGATTACGGGTGTTGCTCCGGCTGAACCTCTTGATGCCTATGTGAATCTGGTTCAAAGGGGACTTACGGAATTGCGGACCTGGATTGCGGAAAAAGGTTCTGCTTCGTTGCGAGCAGCGGCGGACATTCCTTAGGGTGGCCATGCTTGACGCACATTGCCATCTCGACCTCTATCCAGATCCCTCAAAAACCGCGGCCGATGCGGAAAACGCGGGAGTATTCACTGTCTTCGTCACTAACCTTCCTTCCGCGTTCGATGTCGCCTATCCCCACACTGCGCGCTTCAGAAAAGTAAGACTTGCCGTGGGTTTGCACCCGCTCAATGCCGACTTGCATTCGGAACGCGAACTGAGCCGGTTTAGGCAGCTTGTGCGGAAAACTTCGTTTATTGGAGAGGTCGGGCTTGATTTCTCACGGGATGGCTTGGCGATGCGAGACAAGCAATTGAGGTCTTTCAGATTCGTCCTACAATGTCTTGAGAACGCGACCAAATTCGTGACGATTCACTCAAGGCAAGCCGAATCGACCGTGCTCGATCTGCTGGAGGAGCACTACGCGCACCCTATTGTGTTTCATTGGTACTCGGGCACTGTCAAGGATTTGGATTTGGCGATAAAGCGGGGACACTTTTTCTCGATTAACCCATCGATGTTCAGGAGCAAAAAAGGCAGGAGTCTCATTGAGCGGATTCCGCGTGACCGGATACTGACAGAGTCCGACGGCCCTTTTATTAATGTCGGGCGCAGACGCATAGTTCCTGCGGATGTTCATCTTGTAGAGCGCGGTTTGGCTGAGGTCTGGGCGATGGACTTTTCGGCGGTGAGAAGCACGGTGGCGAAAAACTTTCACCAACTGTTGAAGCCGCTGCAAAATGGGGCAGCCGCGTAGAGTGTCCAATTAATCTTTCCTCCATGCACATTTGTTTTCCTATCATGTTCACAAATAGCAGCTTCAAACGTAGCCGGGTTTCGATTGTCAATATGATCGGTTCCACGGTTCCCCCCAGCGGGCCAGATCACCACTCACTAAGCGCCGGTTGGAATCAAGTTCATAAAGAGATGAACAGTACAGATTATTGATGACGTTGGGCCAAGCCGACGATCTCGTTTACGAGTTTGCCACATACCGCATCGCCACCCCGGGCCGCGCAGCTTAACGCAAAGAGGAGGCGGGTATCGAAACCTCAGATTGGTTCCTTACGAGTCGGCATTGCGCCACGAATTTGCAGCTATTCGAATCTACTCGTTAAGGTTGTCGTCCAGGCCCAGCTCGCGAAGAGCGCTCTTGATTTCATCAACCTTTTGCGGCGAGAGGCCTCCCTGGGGTTTACATTTGACGCTGACATTGAGGCTAAGATCGTTTCCAACCCCCAACTTTGTCAGGAACTTGGTATAAAAGTTCATCCATTTCTGTGACGGAACCTCTCCAGACCAGGTAAGCCCCAACGCAAGCTGGGTGAGATCTGGACCGCTCTTCGAGTCTGGAACCACAGGCATCGGCACTGGCTTCGGTTGTCCGGGCCTCAGGTCGGGTGTAGCCATCCCGTCGATCCCCGGAAGGGAGGGTTGCGGAGGAACAGGGCTGTCTGGCCGAGTTGATTGTTGCCGGTATGCCTCTGCCCTCTCCTTGGTGAGGATGAACATATCGTCGGAGACTTCGACATCGAAAGCGGTGAGCGCGCGTTCGAAGTTAAAAGGGAGGTATTTCCCACTGGCCGCTTTTCCAACGTAAGCGATTTGACCGTTGGAAACGCCGCGGGCAATTGTCTCTTTCACTGTTTCAGGATTGAGTAGACGCGGGAACAGCGGCGACGCATAGAACGCATCCCGCACCGCTTTCGTGCTCCATTCGGGAAGGGCAGGCGGCCAATTGCGCACCAGTAAATTGGGCGTAATGCCCTTCTGAACCTCGTCGACATTCATCAGCTCGTTGAGGATGTACTGAATGATGGACGAAGCCGCGCTTGAGTGAGCCTTCCCCAGGTCAATGAAGCGGACCGTGTTGTCTTTCCCCAGAAGCGCGACGTTGTTGTAGCTTCTCCAGACGGACTCCTTCAAGTCGCGTCTCGCCTTCTTGATGTTCTCGCCAAGCTGCGAGACCTGCGTGTTGTCTACGCTGATCGTTGGTAGCTCCTGCTCAATCTCCTCCCATGCAAGCAATCGTCTCGCGTCTTCAGATATCGGGTTAATAGCGCTGCAAATGACGAAAACAAGCCCACTTTTGTAGGTTCTGCCCGTCGCTCCATGCTCGCGAATCGCGCTTTCGATGAACGTCCTCGTGCGCTTTTCGTCGTCCGTATTCTGCTCGGGCGAGAGGACGACGAAGCCCAATACTGGCTTGTCTGGGATCTTGCTGCTGTTTTCTGGAAAGTAAATTGGCGTGATGCCGAGGCTGGACGCAAATACGGTTTCAATCTCAGTGCGAACCCGATCATTGATCGCGCTGTCCTTGATATTTGCCCGGCGGTCCGCATAGCGCTTGTTAAGGTTTTCCTTGAAACTGAAGTGATAGCGGTTCCGCTCGACGGTCAGATAGTAGCAAGCGTCCGTCAGGGCTTCCAGGACGGTTTCCACATGGCCGACGTCGAGTTCAGGGTCAGCGACTGCTAGCCGGATTTCAGGAGCGGTTGCTTCAGTACGTGACATGCCGCCGTTTGACTCGAAGAAGATCGTGGTCGCCACCTTGCGATGAAGCCGAGTTTTCTGGATTGCTTCGACAGCCTCGTTGTCCAGGCGGACCGCATGTGAGTCCTTCTTCCCGCAGATGTCGGTTGTGACCGCGGCTTCCAGGCGGTGTTCGCCAAGCTGCTCAAACATCGCAGCCCGGAACTGGGGATCGTCCAACGGCGCAGTGCCCAAACCAATCAGAGCGTCGCGGTGGTCGCCTTTGAAACCGTCTTGGAATGCGTGCGAAACCCACAATGCCAGCAGCCGAAGCACACCGCGCGTCTGTTGAAACCTTGGCAACGCCTGCCATTTTCGCTCGAATACCGAAAACACTGTTGGGTGGAACGGGTAGGTGGCAGCAAACGCCTCGCGCGCTGAATCGAGGGGAAACTGTTCCGGCACCTGCTGCCGATGGTCCTTCACCCAGTCGCCAAACTCGTTGCAGGTACTCGTCGCATCGCGGTTCAGCAGAACCCGGCCATCGCTGGCCACTGCGTTCTCATCCCATTCGAAGAGACGCCGACGGATGATCTCCGAAGTCTCCGACTCCGCCGACATGATCACGGCTTTGCCGACCCGATTGAGGAGATGCTTGAAGCGCTCGTATTCTAACTGGTCGTCGGCGCTCATCTCCATTTCCGATGCTGGGATCGAGACAGCTAAAACCATGTTGTCGCGCCCGCGCGCCTCTTCGCTCAGGTTGTGCAAGAAACTGTAGAGCTGGCTGGCCATACCGGTCTTGCGGCTGCGGCTCACAAAGTTCATCAGCTCGTCCATCAGGATCAGCACTGGCCGGTCCTTGGGTATAAACGCGCGGATCACGTCCCCGCCCGGAGCTACGCCCTGACGCTCGTGTTCGGCAAGGACCGCGAGGGCGCTCTCCCCGCCAAGCTGGTACGCAATCTCGCCCCATGGAGTTTTACGGTTCGTGGTGCCGTCGGCGCCGCCGCGGCCGGCAATCGGATCGAATTCCGTGCCCACAAACACCGCCACCTTGGCGGTCGGCACGGCATTCAGCCCCGCCACTTGCAGCAAACGAGAGACGCCCTGCCAATCCTTGGCCTTCGGCCCGCTGTTGGCCAGGTGATACAGAAGCGTGAGTGAGTGGGTCTTGCCACCGCCAAACTGGGTCGTCATGTTGAAGACCGCAGATGTCTCGGTCGTGGTTCCTGACAGACGGCGCAGCACCTCAGCGGCAACCCCTGTCAGCCCTTTGGTGAGAAAGGTACGCTCAAAGAAACGTTCAGGATTCTGATAGACGGCGGGCGCGCGTCCATCCCGGACCTGGTCCAGGTGAACGGCAAATTCAGATGCATCCAGCGGCTTCCCATCGCGCAGGTCTTCTCTTGGCGTGACGACTTTGTACCACGGTTTGAGCGCCATTTTCTGCTTACTCCTTGCTGGCTGATTACTTCATTAGAATCCGAACTGCTTCTTGCGCGCCAAAACGCCCTCCACCCAGCGTCTCTCATCCGATCCGGCAGGATAAAGCGCATTCAGCGCATCGGCCAACCGCCAGAACTTCCCATCCTGTCCCACGCCGTCTTGAACCACAAAGCGCTTCAAGGCTTCGCCGCGCCCGGCGGCAAACAGAATCATCGCCTGGTGCACGCGGTCGAGAGTGGTCTCGCCAACCCGCTTTACGGTCTTCTCTTGCCAGGCGATCTCAGCATCGTCGCTGCCGGTCAGCTGTGCAAACATGTTCAACTGGGCAGAGGCCTTCTTCCGCGCTGTGCGCGCGGGCTCTTCTTCCTCTTTGCCGAAGAGATGGCGGGTACGCTCGGAGACTGGCAGCAGGCGCGCTTCATCGCCCTTCACTTCCACCAGATGCGTCATGCCTTCGAGCACAGCACCAAGCCCCTGAGCAATTTTGCGCGCGGCATCGTATTCAAGCTTGAAGCCAGCCATCTTCGGCTTCGGCGTCTCCGGCTCTTCGTCCGCTTCGTCCTCATCCTCCTCGCCGTCGGCGTTGGCGTTTTCATCGGGCGTTTTCAACGTCCAGAGCCAAATGGCCGTCAGGCGGGCATCGGGCTCAAAGCCCGTAGCGTCTGCCCCCTTAAATACTTGGGCGAGCGCCTCTTTTGCGACTGCCGCCCAGACGTGTTCCAGGTATTCTCGAAGGGAAACCGCTTCGCCGTTGGCCTTCTCCACCCTGGAGTGGCGAGAAAAGACCTCCAACGCGGGGCCAAGACAGGCGAAGATCGCATCTGCTCCAACCACGCCCTCGTCCGCAAGCCGCGGCATCCATTCGCGGATGCGGCGTGGCAACTCTTGCAACACATCGCGCCAGTCGCCGACGCCAACCTCTGTTTCTGCTCCTTCGCTATTCCTACGTGGGCGACAGACCAAATGAACAGAGGATGCGAGCCGTGCTTGGCCTTGAGCGGCAATGCGAGCTTCGCGTTCGGTATCTATGGGCCAGGAGCCGGTAATTATCCAACCAGCATCCGCAACTGCCTTCAACATCGCCTCCCAGCTTGCAGTGGTTTTGCTTGCAAACACAATGGTGGCGATTCCGTCAGTGCGAACAACCCGGCAACTCTCGGCAAATGCTTTCGTCAGCTCGCGCTCGTAGAACTCAATGTCATGTGTAGAATTGCTCAATTCGTGCGGGCGATCGACGACAATTTCCTGCTCTTTTGAAACGTGCGATTCAGTAAAGAGCTCGGGGTAACACTGGCCGATACTCCTTCTCAGCCAAACATAGAAAAAGTCCGAAAGATGAGCGTAAGGTACGGCGTCGTAGTAGGGTGGGTCAGTAATTACGGCTTGGGCTGATTCATCTGGCAAGGACTGCGCTGTTGCCGAGCACTTGCTTGACTGGCCCACGTGCGAATGGGAAGCAGCCTCAGTTGCACAGACAGCCGCGGTCCACTTAAAAGCTTCATGCCAAGCGCAGTGGAAGTTCGCAAGTGGATTTGCCTCAACAAAGTCCCACGTCATGGGGATAGCTTGCCTGGCAAACCCATGACCAACAGTGCCCCGAGGCATCCATGAAGCGATAGTGTTCCAATAATCAGCGCACTTATTCAGACTGAGCGCCAGACAGGTTTGTACCGCGACTGTGAGTTCTGTATCAATCTTGGATGGCTGGGAACCTATCTTTTGTATTAGGGATGCAATCGTGGAGAGAGCCAAACCCTGACGAGAAGTGAATAGATCTCCCCACCTCTCCATCCCATAGATCGGCACGCTAATCCGTCGAATCTCATTTAGGCAAATTTCTTCGTTCGGTAGAGCTGATAAGCCACGCTCGACCGCGCTTTCTCGTCTCTGCAACTCCAACTGCGCATGGTTCGCGGCTTTCATATCGTTGCTAGTCGCCGCGCGAACGCGCATCTCACCAGCTGCACCCACAGTGACAACACATAAAATGCGAGCATCGTTGGCTCCGCCCCGGCGCATCCCCAGTTGTGCCCGAATTCGGGCCACAGGCGTTGTGTACCCGCAACAAGGACATGTTGCAGAACCGCGCTTCATAGTTCCATCGAACTTCGGGTTTGCTATAGTACCTTGCGGAGCGCCTTGATTTGACCATCGGCCACTCTGTTTGACAATGATCTGAAACTCGACATGCTTTCTGTTCTTGTGCGGGATTAACTGAAGTCCAGCCCACTGCTTAGATCTGGCAAGGACCAGCAAGGTGCGTACTAGCGGCACTTCAGCGCCGCAGCCAGGTCCTTCACATTGAATTGTCCTCGCCCATAGATATGCGACGGGGGTCGCGCCGTCAGCGTCCGTGGGATAGAACTCGGTAAGCTCCTTTTCCGCTTCCCCTCTGATCCAGTTTCCCCATTTGAGAACCTCATCGGCAAGGCGTTGACCGTACTTGGGAATGTATTCGAGAAGGACCTTGTTGAGCAGCACCGGGATCGGATTCAGGTCGCTGGCGAAGGCATCAGCGCCCACGCGCAGGGCCTCCAGCGGAATCGATCCACCGCCGGCAAATGGGTCCACGACCATCGGGCGTGTTCCGGGCTCGCCGCCGAGAGCCTCATGCGCTGCCTGCGTCAGAGCGCGGCTTGCGTCGAGGTACTCTTTCACCGTCGAGTTGTCCCAGTTTGCGAAGTCGGCGATGAAGTCGAGCAGCGCAAAACGCAGGATGTTCCAATGCCCCTCATTTTTGCTGTCGAGTCCCCCGGTCTTTGCCAACGCCTGCCACTTGATCCAGGTTTCCGGATCGCAGCTCCCGCCGAGTTCTTTGCTCGCCACAGCAGCCCTGGCAAAATCAGAGATGATCTTCGACGCCTTGTCGCGAAAGCTCTGCGGGCAGAGCGGATCGACGGGGTCTGGCCAAAGCGACGCGCAGATGACGGCACGACACGCAGCAAGCGGCCGGCGCGCCCACCAAATATGGAGGGTGGAAATGTGGCCATGCCGGATGGACTTCTCGCGCCGGGCGTGGGCGGAGATTCGCTTGATAGGTAGATCCACTTCAATCAGCCGCTTGGGATAGCTGGGCGTCATCGCGCCTCCCCCGGCTCCGAACTGGCATCCTGAGTCTCGGCAACATCCAGAATCGCCTGCGGCTTGACCAGGTAATGCTCGATCGTGACAATCGGCTGCCAGTCCATCTGCGCCGGGTCACGCACAATATGGATGCTCGGCGTGTTGGCGCAATCGAAGACGGTGTAAAGCCAGTAATCCTTCTTGAGCCGTTGCGCGGTGCGATACTCGTTGCCCGAGAGTGCTACCTCGCCAACACCGGCGCGGCCTTTGACCTCAATGAAGCGAACCTCCAGGGCGGTCTTCGGGTCCTCGGGATGCGGACGCCGCGAGATGAGGTCGAATCCGCGGTTGTCCTTCTCGACGCTTTCGACCTCAAAGCCGCGCACCTGTTCGAAGGCTATGACGGCAGCCACGGCGATGCGCTCAATTTCGTCGTCGCGCACCATGCCGGCAAATCCCGGCTTGGCCCGGTCAGGATGTGACAGCACCCACGCCGTGCCGTGGCGCACAATCTCGCCGATTGTGCAGTTGCGCTCCTTTTCAAGGTCGCTATGCCGGGTTTCCAGCCTCCCATTCAATTCGTCCAGCCGGTCTTCAGCCTGCTTGAGGTTTGCGGCCATCAGCGGGCTCGTGTCGCCCTTTTGTTGTGCCTCATACAACTCCGCAAACTTCAAGCTCTGACGGTGAATGAGTTCTCCCAGGCTGATGTCAAGATGACGCGCAACCGTCTGGGTCTCCTTTACCCGCTCCGTTGTGACCTCGGCGAGAAACGGGATGAGTGCCTGCTCGACTAGAAAGTGCTCCAGGTCATTCTGGTTCGCGCCGGGGTCCGCGGGAACGGCGGTCCCCTTGGGCGCCGGTACCAGGTCCAGCAGAAGCGTTGGCTGGCGAACCGACAGGGTTCCATCGCTTTCTTCCTGCACGATAAACAGCCTGCGGTGTAGAACGTGACCCAACCCGTCCCGAATGGCCGCAGAGTAGATGTTGAGCCTGGCCGGACTGCTGCGATTGACGTCGAAGAAGACGGCGCCTTTTTCCAATTCTCCGCGAACCGTATCCATCAGATCTTCGCGAACCGTCTCGAAAAGAGGATGGCCCGGAGTCACCCAATCGCATGTGGGAATCCTCTTGAGGATTTCCTTGTCGAACACGAATTGCTTGTAGTCACGGCCGAGCTTGCCGAACCGAGGCTCAAGACGCTCTCCGGTTCGCCACAGATGGCGTGGCATGCGCAGCGCGCTGTATGTGTGCGTCCCCTTGCCCTGCTCGCTCACAGCAAGGCCAGTGACCGGAGCGGCCTGGAGGAAGAAGTCTTCAATGACCTCCGGAACGAGCCGCCGCTCTCTGGCCTCAGCCGACTTGCCAATGATGGCGGAAAGATTCAGCTCGCGCTTGGCTAGCCCTTCAAGAGTGGAATTCGTGATGTTGCGGAAGTGCTCAGTGTCGACCTGCTCGATGATGCGCTGCTTGATCAGGTCTTCCGTCATTTGGTTGCCCGCGTACATGTCGCGCAGCATTTTCTCCAATTGGTTGGCGGGGAAAATCTCGCCCAGAACGTTGAAGATCTTGCCGGTTCGTTGCGGATCGAGATCGTCTTCGATTTTCTCGATGCGCTCAAAAAGCTTCTCGAGAACGCGGCCCTCTCGCGTGTTGGTTGTGACGAAATTGAAGATGAGGCAGTTCTTCTCTTGGCCATAACGATGGATACGGCCCATGCGCTGCTCAAGTCGGACCGGATTCCAGGGAATGTCGTAATTGATCATCAGCCAACAGAACTGAAGGTTGATGCCTTCTCCCGCGGCCTCTGTGGCGACGAGCACTTGGCAAGACTCGCGAAACTCGCGCTCCGCGTAGATTCTTGTGCCGGGTGTGTCGCGGTCCCCAATCTTCATGCCGCCATGAATTTGGGTAACGGAAAGACCCCAATCGCGCAACCTGCCGAGTGGCCTGCCGTCGCGGCCGTCGCCAACCAGGAAGTCGAGCGTGTCCTTGTGTTCGGTAAAGAGCAGGAGTTTCATGGTGGGATCGGAGAAGAGTCCTCGATCAGTCAGCAATTGCCGCAGTTTGCGGACTTTGACTTCTGCTTCCTGGCCTTCGAGGACCTTGGCATCGCGAATCAGCTTGTCGAGTTCGACGATTTCAGTGCGTAGGTCGTTCGGATCGTATGAGGCAACCGTCTCTTCGAGTTCGGCAAGAAGCTCCTGCTGCTCTTCGTCGGGCAGATCGTCGAAGTCGTCCGGCAGGCGCCGGTTGATCTGCTCCTGCCGGTACTTGGCTGGGTCAGACAGGATCTTCTCACGCTTCTCCTTCATGCGCTCAAGGGTTCTGCGCACGGCATAGATGCTTGAAGCAAACCGGCGCTGGAGCATGGCCATCGTAAAGCCGACAGCGCGGGCGCGAGCGGAATCTTCCTGTGCCGCCTTGATCGATTGATCCTCGACGTAGCGGGTGAGCTGATCGTAGAGTTCCAGTTCGCTGTCGCTGATTTGGAATGGAGTCGTCTGGACGATTCGCTTTGTGAAAAGCGCCTTCACTACGCCGGTGTCTGGGTCAGGAAAGGTGACCAATGCCTCCTTGAGGCGCCGGAGATAGAACGGAGCCTCGTGTTCTTCCATGGCCTTTTCAAGGCTCTTGATGTTGCCGTAGACATCCTTGTCGAGCAAGGAGAGAAACAGACGGAAGTTTTCGGGATCGCCTTTGTGAGGGGTAGCTGTCATCAAGAGGAAGTGATCTGTCATCTGTGACAGGGATTCACCGAGCTGATATGCAAGGGTCTTCTTGTCTGCGCTGTATGCGCTCATCTTGTGGGCTTCATCCACGATAATGAGATCCCATTGGCTCCTGAGCAGTGACTCCTTGGCATCCTCGATGCGCGATACCCATGAGACCGAGGTGATGACCTGGTTCTTCTCCTGCCATGGGTTGACTCCGTAATTCGTGCGAAGCTCCTCGCCGCGAATAACCGAGAACGTCTCGCGAAACTTGTCTTTGAGTTCGCGCTGCCACTGAAAAGACAGATTCGCGGGTGTAACGATCAGAGTGCGCTTTATCAGGCCGCGGATTTTCAGTTCTTTGATCAGGAGACCGGCCATGATCGTTTTGCCAGCCCCAGGATCGTCGGCAAGGAGAAATCGAATGCGGGGCAGCTTGATGAAGTAGTCGTAAACCGCTTCCAATTGATGTGGGAGCGGGTCCACGCGCGCAATGGAGAGAGAGAAATACGGGTCGTATTCATAGGCCAGGCCTAGGCGCATGGCCTCGACCCCAAGCCGAAATCTGGATGCATCCCCATCGAATGGTTCCTGAATGGGGGAGGCTTGGAGCTGATCTAGCTGTTCGGCACTCAGGATCGGTTCATAAACGCTGTTTGACCGAAGACCCTTTCCAATCAGCTTGATGGAACCGCCCATCTGAATTGCAAGGATTATCTGGACGGGCTCTGGAAACAGCGGTCCATAGACGATGACGTTTTGTCGGAGGTCGTCAGGACGCATAGGACCTCAAGTCTTTTCATTTGAATCGTTTGTCTGCAAGTCACTGCACATTGTATCAGACGTGTGTGAGCAGGCGTTTTCCTGGCTTGGACCACCGACGCTGAGGCCAAGATCCGCCGAGCCACCGAATCGTTTTCGTCGGGTCGCCGCACCGGTAGCCGGGGCTGGAATCTCCTTGCCCGTCGATTAGTGTTCTCGCCTCCCGTCTTAATAAATCCTGCAAAAGATCCCCTCAATCGAGCCCCTCAAATCCAACCTGGAGAGAAACCATGAGACTCCGCCGTAATCAACTGTGCCCACTTCACCGTTCTCTCTCCTGCTGCGGAAGAGAGGTAATCCCAAGAGAAAAGCGCCAGCGCCAGATGGGCGTTCGGCGCGTCGAGGATCAACATCACCCCCGGGGATACCGGGAACTACGCTCGAACGGCGAAATGCGGAAACTCCTCGACCGGAAGATTGCCGCCCAGAATGGCATATGCGCCCTCTGCAAGGAGAGGTTCACCGATTACGCCGACGTCGTCCCCGACCACATCAATCCCCGTGGTATGGGAGGAGCATGGCGAGACGACCATCCTGAAAACATCCAGGCTGTCCATTGGTGGTGTAACGGGGAAAAGGGATCGAGCAGAGGGTGATCTCTGGCCAGTGCACTATATTTCTCTCGCTCCATGGCCGGATAGATCCAGAAACCCGCAAAAGTGATCCACATCACGCTGGGATAAAGGAGTTGCCTGCGGCGTTTACCCTTACTAATCTGCCAGAGTGCGCGCTCGTTTCAGAATCTCAGTGGCATCTCCGATTTCGCAAAGATTGAGGCTGGGCGCGATGGAGCCATTGCTCCTCAACTCCCAGCCTCAGGGTTCCCGAAGACCTTTCTTACTGCACGGTAAGAGTAACTGTTGTCGAAGCCGTGATCTTGGCGTTGACCGAGTCGGTTGCGGCTACGGTGAATGAATAGTTACCAGAGGTGGTTGCGGGTGTGCTAGAGCCACCTCCGCTCCCACCGCTTGTGCCCTTGCTGCTAACACAACCGATTGCCCCGGCAGCGGCAACGAACAGCAGCAGAGCCAGCATCGAGGTCCAGCGGCGGCGCCTAAACGGGATACCGAAGAGCAGCAATGCCGCCAGCGCTGCGCCTCCACTACCCAGCTTCCAAAAGTGCTGTTCGGTTGGCCGCGCCAGAGCAGTGGTTGAGGCTGCGGTCGTTTTCACCGTCAGCGTCGACGTACCGTTGCCACCGGAGGCGAGGGTGACGCTCGCCGGATTCAGCGCGCAGGTGGGAAGACTCTGCGCGCCCGCCGGAGAACTGGTCAGCGTACAGGTCAGATTCATCGTGCCGGAGTAGCCGCCGCTTCCGGTCAGAGTTAAAGTCGACGTGGTGCTGCTCCCAGGGTTTACCGCCGAAGGCGTAGTTGTCGAGATCGAAACCGGTTCGACTGTAACGGTGGTCGTCGAGCTGGCAACCGAGTAGGTTGCATCCCCCGAGTAGCTGGCTGTCAAAGTATTCGCGCCGTTGCCGAGCGTTCCGGCTGCAATGTTGAAGCTGGCCGTGCCGCTGGCCAATGTCTGTTGTGCACTATAGCTTCCGCTGCTCAGTGTCACCGTTCCGGTTGGCGTCGGGTTGCCAGTTCCGCCGTTGACCGTCACAGTCACCGTCAGAGGCTGCGCCGTGGTGATGCTAGACGCAGAGGGCGTCACCGTTACCTTGGGCGTGGCCTTGGCCGGAGTGGTTACCGTAACTGTCACTGATCCGGAAGCACTGTTGTAGGTCGAGGAACTGGACGAGTCCGGGGTATAGCTGACTGAAAGCGTGTCGGTGCCTGCACTCAGTGAGTTGGCCGGGATGTTGATCGTGGCACTTCCGCTGCTGAGAGTAATAGCTGCCGAGGTGTAGCCGCCGCCAGTCAGTGTCACCGAGCCGGTGGGTGTCGGGTTACCCGTGCCGCCGTTCACCGCCACCGTCACCGTCAGTGCCTGTGCCGTGGTGATGCTGGAAGCAGAAGGCGTCACTGATACGGTCGGCGTGGTCTTGGCCGGACTGGTTACCGTGACGGTGACTGATCCAGAGGCGCTGTTGTAGGTCGAGGAACTGGACGAGTCCGGGGTGTAGCTGACTGAAAGCGTGTCGGTGCCTGCACTCAGTGAGTTGGCCGGGATGTTGATCGTGGCACTTCCGCTGCTGAGAGTAATAGCTGCCGAGGTGTAGCCGCCGCCAGTCAGCTTCACCGACCCGGTCGGCATCGCGTTGCCGTTTCCGCCGTTCACCGAGACCGTCACTGTAAGAGGCTGAGTTATGGTGATGCTGGAAGCAGAAGGCGTCACCGTCACCGTCGGCGTCGTCTTCGCCGGAGCAGTCACGATTACTGAACCCGTTCCCGTCGCGCTGTTGTAGACCGATGAACTCGTGGAGTCCGGAGTGTAGGTGGCCGTGAGCTGATCGGTGCCAGCGGCAAACGCCCCGGCAGGCACAGTGATAGTAGCAACCCCACTTACCAGAGTCCCGTTGAAGGAGCCTGTTCCGGCCACCAGGACCACCGAGCCGGTCGGCGTCGGGTTGCCGCTGGTGGCGTTGACCGTCACCGCCGCGCTCAGTTGCTGCGCCGTGGTGATGCTGGACGGCGTCGGAACCACTGTCACTGTCGGCGTCGTCTTCGCCGGAGCAGTCACGATTACCGAACCCGTTCCCGTCGCGCCGTTGTAGACCGATGAACTCGTGGAGTCCGGAGTGAAGGTTGCCGTCAGTTGATCGGTGCCGGCGGCAAACGCCCCGACAGGTACAGTGATGGTAACAACCCCACTTACCAGAGTCCCGTTGAAGGAGCCCGTGCCAGCCACCAGGACCACCGAGCCGGTCGGCGTCGGGTTGCCGCTGGTGGCGTGCACGGTGACCGCCACGCTCAGTTGCTGCGCCGTGGTGATGCTGGACGGCGTCGGCACCACTGTCACCGACGGTGTCGTCTTCGCCGGAGCAGTCACGATTACCGAACCCGTTCCCGTCGCGCTGTTGTAGACCGATGAACTCGTGGAGTCCGGAGTGTACGTTGCCGTCAGTTGATCGGTGCCGGCGGCAAACGCCCCGGCGGGCACAGTGATAGTAGCAATCCCGCTTACCAGAGTCCCGTTGAAGGAGCCTGTTCCGGCCACCAGGACCACCGAGCCGGTCGGAGTCGGGTTGCCGCTGGTGGCGTTGACCGTCACCGCCACGCTCAGTTGCTGCGCCGTGGTGATGCTGGACGGGATCGGAACCACCGTCACCGTCGGCGTGGTCTTCGTCACAGGGTTCACCGTGACCGGATTCGATCCCGTTGCGCTGTTGTATATTGAGGAACTGCTGGAATCTGGCGTATAAGTTACCGAAAGCGTCTGGTTGCTGCCAACAGGCAGGGTCCCTGCGGGGATGTTAAACGTTGCGCTGCCATTTGTGAGAACCGAACAACCTGAAACATTTGTAGCCGTTAGGCACACAGTACCGGTCGGCGTCGGGTCGCCGGAAGGGACACTCATCGTAACTGTCACGGTCATTGCCTGCGCCGTGGTGATGCTGGACGGCGTCGGCACTACATTCACTATCGGCGTGATTTTGGCCGGAGTGGTCACGACTACGTTGCCGTATACGGTCGTGCTGTTGTAGACCGATGAACTCGTGGAGTCCGGCGAGTACGTGGCCGTGAGTTGATCGGTGCCAGGGGCGAACGTCCCGGCGGGGACGAGGATGATCGCGGTGCCGCTGACCAGAGTCCCGTTGAAGGAGCCTGTTCCGGCCACCAGGACCACCGAGCCGGTCGGCGTCGGATTGCCACTGGTGGCGTTCACGGTGACCGCCACGCTCAGTTGTTGCGCCGTCGTGATGCTGGCCGGGGTCGGAACCACCGTCACTGTCGGCGTGGTCTTGGCTGTCGTCACCGTGACCGGATTCGATCCTGCTGCACTGTTGTAGGTTGAGGAACTGCTGGCGTCTGGCGTATAGATTACCGAAAGCGTCTGGTTGCTGCCAACAGGCAGGGTCCCTGCGGGGATGTTAAACGTTGCGCTGCCATTTGTGAGAACCGAACAACCTGAAACATTTGTAGCCGTTAGGCACACAGTACCGGTCGGCGTCGGGTCGCCGGAAGGGACACTCATCGTAACTGTCACGGTCATTGCCTGCGCCGTGGTGATGCTGGACGGCGTCGGCATTACATTCACTATCGGCGTGGTTGTTGACGAGGGAGTCAGTATAGATATCGAGTTGCTGGTCTGGTTCGCAATGTAGACATATCCGGTAGAGGGATCGGCTACGGCCCCTGTCGGATCGTTTCCAATTCCGGAAGAGATCGTCTTTACAATCGCATTTGCAGTCAGGTCAAGAACGGAGACCGTGTAGTCACTCGAATTCGGAACGAAGGCACACCCGTTAGCCGCCACAATTCCCATTGGGTCGCGCCCGACAGAAACGGTGGCTCCCACCGTATTGCTAGTCGTGTTCACCTCAACGATCTGCCCGGTCTGAGTTGTCGGGAGATCACCCACTACAAAAAGCGTGCCGTTGACCACAATCCCTGCCCTCGGCATCACCCCTAAGGAAATCGTGGAAGTTACAGCATTGGAGGTCAGATCAATCGCGCTGGCAGTCGAATCGCTATAGTTCAGGGCGTACAGCCTGTTGTGAGCCGGGTCGCTGACGAGCGCCTGAATCAGGTGGCCGGCGTTAATGCTTGCTGAAATTTGGCCGGACACAGGATTGACAACGAAGACCTGGGATGGGTCCCCGTTGCTAAATTGGGAAGCGTCCCCGATATAGAGCTGGTTGCCGACCACAAGACTGGCAAAGGGTTCAGTGCCTACGTGAAAGTATCCAGAGATTGTCGCGCTGCCTAGGTCCAGTACAGCAACTTCCCCTTGCGACAAATTGTAGATTGGCACAAAAGCCTGCGAATTCAGGACTGACACCTTGGCACCGTAGCCGCCCGAATATGCTGATGAAAACGGCACGGGAGAAACTTGGTTGGATACCAAGTCGATAATTGATGCTTGGCCATTTCCGCTCGCAACTAATTTGCCATTACCCAATCCCAATTGAAAGAGGTGAGCAACTCCTGTGATTTGGCTCGTCGCAGAATACGAATTGCAACTGACTTGAGTAGCGGCAACAGTCACCGAAGTTGTTGCCACTGCAGCATTATAGTTACTGTCTCCCTGGTAGGTCGCCGTCAGGGTGTCGCTGCCAGTGCTTAGCGATCCGGCTGTGATGCCGAACGTCGTGCTGCCGCTGCTGAGAGTCTGCGTATTGCTGTAGCCGCCGCCGGTCAGCGTCACTGTGCCGGTCGGAGTCGGAGAGCCGCTGACGGCTACCGTCACCGTCAACGACTGTGTCGTCGTAATGCTCGATGAGGACGGCGTTACCGTTACCGTCGGCGTGGCCTTTGCCGAAGAGGTCACCGCGACCGAACCTGTTCCAGTATTTGTGTTGTAGTGGCTGTCGCCTGAATAGGCTGCCGTCAACTGGACGCTGGAGTTTGCCGGCAGTGAACTTCCAGGGACGGTGATGGAGGCGCTGCCGTTGCTGTTGAGAGCCACCGATCCAGAATTGAAGCTGCCTCCGGTAAGAGTCACGGAGCCAGTCGGCGTCGGGTTGCCAGAGGTAGGACTGACGGTGACCGTTACCACCGTCGACTGAGCCGTCGTGATGCTGCTCGGATTCGCCGACACCGTTACCGCTGGGGTCGTCTTCGCAGTAGCGGTCGTGGTGAAGCTGTAAATGTCGGACCACGTACCGTAATAATTGACACTTCTTCCATGTACTTCCCAAAAATACTGGGTCCCCGCAGAAAGTGTCCCTTGTGGTGGTGTATACGACGGTGTGAGTAACTGTGTCCCGCTGGGTGGATAATTCACCACACATGCGGTGCATGTACTCGCGGTAGGGTCCGTGGGTAGCGCTGCTTCTGTCGGAGCAACCAAAATTCTGTATCCAGAATCGGCGCCTGGTACGGATGACCAGCTAAAGGTCGGAGTAGTTGCAATTCCCGTAGCGCCGTTTGATGGATAGGTGAGAGTTGGTGGGGGAAGATCGCTTGAAGATGAGGAACTCGCGAATATTGGCCCATTAATCGCGTCATCGTCAAACCAGTTGCCCGCCAATAAGGCGCTTGATGGAGTGTTTTGTCCCGCGCAGGAACCAGTGCCGGTTGTCCCGCTGTTGCAGTATTGATGAATTCGCATGTTGCTGGGCCAAAGGTTGAATACGGCGGCGGGGGTTTGGACATCGTCATAGCCATTCCAAGCACCTAGCCAAACAGCATCAGCAGGATACGCGATTACTGTGGAATTCCAATCATCTTCCGCGTTCAGGGAACTTCCATATACCCCTCCGTCAAAGCCTTTCGCGTGTAGTTCCTGTACCCAGCCGTTGACGAACGCCTTTGCTGATGCCGATGCCTCCGACAATAGCGTGCCTGTGCATTGGGAAATACAACTCGCGGTGCCGCAATTACGCCCGTAAGCTTCAAGGTCGTAATATATGATTGAGTGTGTAACTCCAAGTGCGTTTGCGGCGTTAACTGCGCTATCTGCCTCTGCTGCGCCTTGGCTTCCCGCAGTCGCTGTATTGGTGCTCATTCCGGGGCATGGAGTTCCGCCGCTTTCCTGGCATATCGAGCATCCTTGAACCGCTTGCGGGCCGACCCAAAGAGGAATCAGATCCCATCCCTGGCTCGAAACTTGTGTCACCCATGACGCAGTCAGATTTGGCTGCGAACAACTCATAGTCTCGCCGCCAACATAGATCGCGGTCGCCGTGTATGGGTTACCACTGAGACTCCATTGATTCTGCATCTGGGTAGCTGTGGGCACCGCGCACATGTCAAATCCTTCGCCTGAAACGATTGAGGAGTTGGTGCCGACCAGCAAAGGGACAACTTTGAGAGCGTTCGACGATTCATTTGACAAAGGGGCAGCTTGTGGGTGTCCTGAGTTCGTGATTGTGGGCGTGATTGCCAAATATGTTTGGCCTCCATCGGCGGTTGAAAGGATTCCACTGCGGGTAGAACAGCCTGTCCTGGGCCGGACACATGTAGTTGTTGAGTATAGAAGCCAGCCATTTTGATCATCGACAAATGACGCGTGGGTCACGGTCCCCACAGAGCGGCTTAACTCGGGTACGGTCGCGGAGGCAAGTCCGCTCGTCGTCTGCGTCGTCAGTCCGGTGCTTGATTTAGTGAGAATATGAACAACATGATCGTCAAAGATGTCGCTGATTCCGCCTCCGGTGGTTATTGTCTGTTGCGCTAAGATGTGCCACGACAAGCCACGATTTCCGGATGCATAGTCCACAAGGTCAGAGTGATCAGGACAGACAATAGTTGTGGCCAAGACTCCACTTCCACCGCCGGTGAAATGGGGTAAAGAATACTTGATTCCGCACTGTGCTTCGGCATTCGGTTTTGGCAGATTTGTCAAAGTCCACGTAGTACCTCCGTCGTTCGTAGACCAGAGCTTATCGCCGGCTGGACCACCGGCCATCCAACCCGTTTGATCCGAGCTAAAACCCAGCGTTCCGGCTGCCGGCGGCGTCGGCAGTCTGGTCCAATTGATGCCTCCATCTGCTGTTTTCAGGAGTATTCCGAAGCTAAAGTTGGAACTGGATACCAGGCGGAACATCAACCATCCGTGTTCGGGATCGCTAAAGAAAATGGACGAGACACCCGCAATTCCTTCGATACGAGGTAGAGCCTCTGAACCTATCTGTGAAACCTCCCAGGATTGGCCGCCGTTTGAAGTGGAGGCGACCGCGATCGCAGCCTGTCCGCCATTGCCATCATTCTGCTGCGTGAAAACCGTCCAACCATATTCCCTGTTCAGAAAGAACACACCGGAAATATCGTGAGCGTTGGGAGGCGTAATGTCTGCCCAATCCTGGCCGTTGTCCTCCGTCCAGTAGAGGTGATTCTGTTGCAGCGCCCACCCCACGCCAGGTGCCAGCAGCTTCATATCTTGAACTTGCCCCGGACTTGGGACGCTTGCGATTGGTCCGACAGCTATTCTCTCCGCAGCCGTCTGTGCCAATCCCGCATTGCCGGTGAGCAGGATTGCGAGCATCGTGAAGACACCCGACACCGCCAGGAAGAGCACTCGGGACGCTCTTTGCGAAAAGATGAAGGCAAAATGGCCGGTGAATGAGGTAGAGTCGTTCATGTAAGTCTCCACGATTCTGGGTACAGCAGTTCCAGAGAGGATGCTACTGGCATCCGGCAGTCTCTTCGAATGCTCTGAATTACCGGCAGGAGCCAGTCTATGTGATTCAAAGATCCGAGGCGAGAATCAGCACCCGCTTCCACATTCGTTGAATTCTGTCCCTTGAATTTCGGCCCCCGTCTTTTTCAGGGACTCTTATGAGTGAGGCAAATTCAGCCGCGGCGTGATTGGTAGCGGTCTTCAGTTTCTCGGATTGTGTATCCGAGCGAAGGCTCGCGCAAAAAGGAAAAGGATTGCGAGCGCGCCCCACGCCAAAGGAATTTGCCAACGATAATACTCCAGCCGGGGCGAAATCAGCCAGCGGCTTTCAGAATGAGTCCACAAAACCAGAATAGACGCAGTGTTTTTCACGGCAGAAATCCAGATCAAAGGACGTTCACCGTTAACGATCCGCCCTGCAGGCTCCCTTCGTCGACCGCAACAAACAACTGCCGATTGTGTGAAGGAATTCAGGCTTCTGACAGACTTGACTTCCGAAGAACAGGTCATAGCTGGCGATCGGAACCAGCGAAAGCGTAAATTAGCCGAAATGCTGAGATTCTAGTTGCCGTTAGTGTAGCGGCCATCTGGAGCGATGGTCAGAGCTCGTATTCCTCTCCCTCGCCGGCATTATCGTCCGATTCATCGCTTTCTTTTCCATTCTGGCTCGCCTCATAGGCTTCACGTTCCCTTTTGTCGCGGCGGACTGTGAGCAGTTGCGAACCTACGGTGTGCTTGGGCACGAAGCAGTAGTTGTAGAAGGCTTCGAACAGCGCCGCGCTAGGGATTCTCTTCTGCGCAATGAGTTCGCTGAGATGGCGCGTATAGAGCGCCCGGAAGGCCTCTGGTGTAATGACATAACTCGCCCGTTTGCCATGCGTCCGGACCGTCGCCTCTAACCAACCTTTATCGATCCAGGACTGGATCTCCGTTTTTCGCACATGCAGAATCCGCGCCAGTGAGTCGATGGACATCATGTCGCAGCGGATCTCACGGATCTTCAGATCATTCCGTTCGAGCGCGCAGCGAA
>Ga0224555_1001912_pt1 | contig 26345 bp, 21 predicted proteins | sample 714S23034metaG_FD_180687 | JGI IMG/M metagenome (GOLD analysis project Ga0224555, IMG submission 180687) | Peat soil microbial communities from Stordalen Mire, Sweden - 717 S2 30-34 | ecosystem: Environmental > Terrestrial > Soil > Wetlands > Peat | place: Sweden: Norrbotten County, Stordalen...
CATAGGCGGCTCGGGCGCGGTCGGCCTTGGGGTCGTGCCAGTCGAGGTGGTGGTTGTAGACGAAGGCGCGGTAAAGCACCACGCCGTGATGCGGAGCGAGTGCGGCGGCAAGGGTGTTGGCGGCGTCGGCGGGAGTGCGGCCGTAGCTCGAGGGGCCTGCCTGGCCCTCGGAATCGGCCTTGACGGTAAAGCCGGCGAAGTCGGGGATCAGGCCATAGATCTCTTCTGTTTTTGCGGTCCACCAAGCTTTGACCGCGGGGTCGAGTGGGTCATAGGTGCTAAGTCCGCCGATCGTCTGCGGGCTGGCAACAGCGACGCTCATGGCGAGATGCACACCCCATGGACGCAACGCATCGGCGATGCGGGCAATCTGCTTGAGGTGATCGGAATCGAGGAGTTGTGGGGCGGCGTTGACGTTGTTGACGTTAAGGCCGTTGATGCCGATCGACGCGAGCAGCCGGCCGTATTCTGCGACGGGCGCCAGATCTTCGCGGACGTTGCCGCCCTCAAAGAAGATGCTCCGGCCCGCGTAGCCGCGCTCGATGGATCCGTCGGGGTTGTCCCACTCATCGACCCAGCGGATGGGCATTGCGGGAGCTTGAGTGAGCGGCTTGCTGGGGACGCTGTTGCTCTCAGCGATGAAACGCAAGAGAGCAAAGGAGCCGTACAACGCACCACGTTCGTCGCCTCCGGCAACGACGATATGCGTCCCGTGCCCCGATGCCCCGAGGCGCGAAGGCGTTGCTGCGATCCAATAGGCATCTTGCGGAAGGTTGATAGGGACCGCAACGTCTGGATAGGCTCTGCTTACTTCGTCAGCGGTGCCAATTACAATCCGGTCGCCGAAATCGTCGTCGCTGACACTGGAAACGCCGTACAAGCGAAGGATTCCCCGTTTCAATTCGGCGGCAGCGGTTTGCTCGAGTACGCTCTGGCCCAGTGGATGGACCGGATATTTCACGATCTGGGAATCATGCCATAGAGTGTGGCCAAGCCAAGCCTGATCGGCTGTTTGAGCGGGGGATAGGGAAGCGGTGGTGAAAAGCAGGGCGAGAAGAAGACCCCCAAAGAAGGTCTGTGCTATGCCACCCATGCGACATGAAGCCGCCGCATGGATGGGGCACCCGGCTTTTGTGGGTTGGTTGAGAGTGGGCTGGTTTGGTTTTGTGCCTTCCCACCCTTCGCCAGGAAAAAGGCGAAGGATGGGGCACCCAGCATCCTGGGGATGTTGAGATGGGATTGCGGAGGTTTGAGCTATCCCAGGTCTCAAACCCGAGACCTGGGGCACCCGCCTTTTATGAACGGAAAAGGATTGAAACTGATCTGTTGCCGACATCTTTGACCCTATCGCGCCTCCACACTGTTCTATCATCTGCCTGCGGTTGATAGACTGATGTGTTTGCTGATTCACGGAGGCTTTCCCCGATGTCCGCCACCATGCAAGCGGTTGTGAAGGCGCACGCGGCGCCAGGAATCGAGTTGCGCGAAGTGCCGGTTCCTGTTCCGGGGCCCGGCGAGGTGCTGGTGCGAGTGCAGGCGGCCAGCGTGTGCGGCACCGACCTGCACATCTTCAACTGGGACCTGTGGGCGCAGGGGCGCATTCATCCGCCGCTCATCCCGGGCCATGAATTCTCAGGTGCGGTAGCCGGCGTGGGCCGCGGCGTGACCACCGTGAAAGAGGGCGACCTGGTTTCAGCCGAGATGCATGTGGCCTGCGGCAAATGCATGCAGTGCCGCATTGGCCAGGCGCACATTTGCCAGCATGTGCGCATTCTGGGTGTGGATGCCGACGGCGCCTTCGCCAGCTACGCGATCATTCCCGAAACCAACATCTGGAAGCTCTCTCCCGATATTCCGCCGGAGTACGCGTCGTTGCTCGATCCCCTGGGCAATGCGGTGCACACCGTGCTGGCGGGGCCGATTGCGGCACAGACCGTCGCGGTCACCGGTTGCGGAGCCATTGGTCTGTTCTCGATCGCCGTGGCCAAGGCGTGCGGAGCGGCCAAAGTGTTTGCCATCGAAGTGAATTCGCACCGCCGAGCCGTTGCGGCAAAGATGGGCGCGGACATGGCGCTGGACCCGGCGACGGAACCTGTGGAGAAGATCGTTCTGGAGGCGACGGGCGGTACGGGCGTGGATGTGCTGCTGGAAATGTCAGGGCATCCCGAGGCGATCCGGATGGGCTTCGCTCTGCTCAGAACCGGTGGTCGAGCGTCGCTGCTGGGCATTCCGTCGCGGCCTTTTGAGCTGGACTTTGCGCGCGACATCATCTTCAAGGGCGCCATTGTGCAGGGGATCAACGGACGCAAGATGTTCGAGACGTGGTTCCAGATGGAGGCGCTGCTGGCGACGGGCAAGCTGAATCTGGAGCCGGCGATAACGCACCGGCTGAAGCTGAGCGAGTTTCCCCAGGCGATGGAATTGCTGCGAACAGGCGAGGCGATCAAGGTCGTAATGCGGCCGGAGTGAGAAAGGACAGTTGTCAGTTCTCAGTTGTCAGTGATCGGCTTCGGCCTCCCAGTCATCGTGTGGGGCGCAGACTGCGGACCTCGTTCGATATAAAACCAGCCTACTGGACAGTTAGCGCAAAGGTTACTGGAGGGCTGGTAACGGCGGTGACACCATTGGTGGACTGCCCAGTGACGGTGACTGTGTAAGTGCCGGCGGGCGTAGGGGGCGCCGGGTCCGGCCCGTGGTTGTAATAGTCGTAGCGCGGATTGCAGCCGGTGGCGCCGAGCAGGGTTACCAATGCGAGCAGGGTCACCACCGACAGCCGGCCGAGCCACCGATGACGGCGTGCCGACCAGGCCAGTCCCCCAAGGGCGAAGGCGCCGGGAAACAGAAACGCCCAGGCGATGGAGTTGGGAGCCCTGCGCACTGAAGAGGATGATGGACCCGAGATCCCCTGCGTGCCAATCACCATGGGGACGGTGATGGCAGCGGTGGCGTTGGGCTGAATCTCAATGTTCTCAGGGGTAAAGGTGCAGGAAGCCTCGTCGGGAAGGCCGGAGCACGAGAGCGTAACAAACAGGGGCGCAGTGAGCGCCGCACTGTTCACCGGCGTGACGGAGGTAGTAATTGTTCCCGATTGGCCGGGAGTCAGCGTAAGCGTGGCGGGAGAGAGCGAGACGGTAAAGCCCGGTGTTGAGCTGGACTGGCCCGACGCTGCTGCCCCTGCGGAGAGAGAACCCTGGTGCGTCGAGTCACCTTTGTAAACCGCGCGCAGCAGATGGTCGCCGGCGGGCAGCGAAATTGTCAGGCTGGCCTGACCCTGTGCGTTGAGTGCGGCGCCGGCTAATTGAGTGCCGCGGTCGCTGACAGCGACGGCGCCTGTGGCTGGAAGCCCATCTTCTCCGGTCACTGAAACGGCGACCACGGCCTGCGTGCGGCCGCCCTGATCGTGGGTTTCCACGGTCACGTCCGTCTGCGTCGCCTGGCGCGGCAGGCTCTCAGCCGCCACTGCCAGCGTGGGCGTGGCCAACGCGATACCGAATGCTGCAACCAACTCAAGCCGCAGACCGCGGCGGACAATGCCTCTCACTTGCACCTGCTCCATCATTCAAAATCGCATTTCGCCGGGTTTCCGTAGCGTAAACACCATTGTATCCGGCGGGGCCGTAGCCGGGCTATGGTTGGGCCGGACAGGGCCTATTCTTTGACGTAACGCAGACGAGAATGGCGTCCATTTGCCGGCGAAGGCGGGAAGTGAGGCCGGTTGTGGCCAGGATGGCTCTCTGCCCACAGGCCGCGCTATGCTCTTTCTTTGAGGTAAATGCCATGACGGAAGCCGCCGTACGTCCCCAACTCGCCCGCCCCCAACTTGCCCATTTAACCGCCGCGCTCGACGAGCTCCGCGCCAAAGGCACCCACTTCAAGCTGCGCATCCTCGACGACCAGCAGGCGCCTGTGTGCCACTACGACGGCAAACAGGTGATCAACCTGGCCAGCAATAACTACCTCGGCCTGGCCAACCACCCCAAGTTGATTGAGGCGGCTCTGGCGGCGACCAAGGCCTTTGGCGTGGGCTCGGGCGCGGTCCGCACCATCGCCGGCACCATGCGCATCCACATGGAGCTCGAAGAAAAGATTGCGCGCTTCAAGAATGTGGAGGCCTGCGTCGTCTTCCAAAGCGGCTTCACGGCCAACGCGGGGACCGTGAGCTCGATTCTGGGCAAAGAGGACTTCATCCTGTCCGACGAGCTGAACCACGCCAGCATCATCGACGGCGCGCGCCTGTCGCGAGCCAAAATCAAGGTCTTCCGCCACAAAGACGTAGCCCACTGCGAAGAGTTATTGCAGGAGCTGGCCAACGAGCCGGGCCACAAGCTGGTCATTACCGACGGCGTCTTCTCGATGGACGGCGACATTGGCCCAGTGGACAAGCTGGCCGCGCTGGCTGAGAAGTACGGGGCCATCATGATGGTGGACGACGCGCACGCTTCGGGTGTGCTGGGCCGCAACGGCCGCGGCAGCGTGGACCACTTCAACGCGCACGGGAAAGTGGACGTGCAGGTGGGGACGCTCAGTAAAGCCATCGGCGCATTGGGCGGGTATGTCTGCGGGAGCCGCGATTTAATCGACTACCTCTACCACCGCGCGCGGCCGTTCCTGTTTTCCACGTCGCATCCGCCCAGCGTTGCGGCCACCTGCATTGCGGCCTTCGACATTCTGGAGCAGGAGCCGGAGCGCATTGAGCGCCTCTGGGCCAACACGCGCTACTTCCAGAGCGAGCTTCGCGCCGCGGGCTTCAACGTCGGCGGAGTGAATACGCCGGCCACCGAGACGCCGATTACGCCGGTGATCATCGGCGACGGCCGCGCAACGATGGATTTTTCTCGGGCGCTGTTCGATGAAGGCGTGCTGGGAACGGGGATCGCGTTCCCGACGGTGCCGGAGGGAAAGGCGCGCATCCGCCTGATGCTCACCAGCGAACACACGAAGGCGCAGTTAGACCAGGCGCTGGAGACGCTGACCCGCGTGGCGAAGCGGCTGGGAATTCTGGGGTAGCGAGGCTGCCCCGCCCTTGAACAATGCGTCCGTTCATTGACAGCGATAGAATTAGAGATACCGGTCGGCGGAGGAGGGCATCAATGAAGAATGTAGCGTTTGACGAGTTCGTAAAGAGCCAGCAGGCGCCGGCGCAGCCTGAGATCGATTGGAATAAAAGGCGGGATGAATGGCTCATCAATCTCGACAAACTATACAGCTTAATCCGCGGGTTTTTGAAGGAGTATATTGACTCGGACCAAATGCAATTCAAGGTTCAGCCGATCGAACTCTACGAAGAGAATATTGGCTCATACACGGCCAAGCAATTGGCTCTCAAGATCGGCCGGAGAAAGGTACTTTTCCAACCAGCCGGCACATGCCTATCGGGAGGCGCAAAAGGGCGAGTAGATGTTGTTGGACCATCAGGCGCGAATGCCCGTCTTTTGTTGGTTGACAGCAACGCTAAGCGCACAACCGATGTGCTCCGTGTGTTTCTGGAACCGCAGGGCAAAAAGCCCATTTCAAATAAGAAAGAGCCTGCTGAAGAGTTAGCCTGGAAAATAGCCACTCGTCCGCCAGAGAGGAGATTCATTGAAATCACTCAGGAGACATTCTTCGAGATGATCATGGAAGTAGCCAATGGCTGACTCTTCCGTCAGGCGGGCTCAAGTTTTATCGCTCGATGAAATCGCTGGATATCATAAAGACGCTGTCTCTTCACTGAAGTCCTATTTCGACGAATCTGCCGCGAATTCTAATGAAAGATTCTTTGGATACACGCCAAATGAGCGAGCGGAAGAGCTGAAAACACGCATTGACGAAACCTCTCTTCGATCAATTCTCGTTATTCTTGCCAGTCTGGAGGCCAGCTTTCACCTTGACTATGAATCGAGGTGCAGAAAGCGGCGTAAAGACGATCTATCGAGGGCTCTCCGAGCCATATATAGGGACAAAGAGGAGAGGGTAAGCCTGGACCAGGATATTTTTGTCGCCTGGAAAACTCACTTAGTTGCGTCAAAAGGGCTAATAGGTGAATTGCGGTCAGCGTTCAAACTTCGCCACTGGCTTGCCCATGGCAGGTACTGGCCACCCAAATTTGGAAGAAACTTCGACTTTGATTCTATTTTCGACTTGGCAGTCGCTGTAAATGAGGAATTCTTTCAAGACAAGGCCGAACCACTATGATCGCTCACCTGCGCGGCAAGCTGATCTTCAAAGAACCCGGCCAGGCCATCCCTGAGCCGCCACCACTGGCGCACTCCGCGCAGCGCCGCGGAGAAGCAATCCGGCTTACTTGTGCTTCGGACTTGCCGCATGGCCGATATGGGCGAGGAACCAGTCGAGGGCGGCCTGGTATTTTTGCCGGTTGGAATCCTCACCCGCCGACCGATCGACTTCGCATTGCTGGGCCGGCGTGAGAAACCAATTGAGCGGGTCGGTTCTGTCGTCGCTCGGGGTGCATCCCAAATCCGGAGTATCGTGTTCATCGGTGATGACGATGTGTTCCAGTTCCAACTTGTCCCGATAGGCCCCGATCAGCAGTTGCAGGCCGATGCGGTTGCGGGCGGTTACGCTTTCGTGGCCGGCGCTGTAAAAGGCCTGGAGCGGCGCGGCTACCTGATCGACAAGATTCCACGGCTTGGTCTCGTTGTTCGGATTTGGCGTCCAGGCATCCGAGGATTCATCCACCCGGACATTGGCGCCGCTGTTGCGGATTTCGATGAGCAGGACCTTTACTTTGGCCTTCGAGTGTTTGGCCGAAACGCCGTCAAGGGCCGTGCTCAGGAACTCAATTGCCGAGGCCGTCCCGTCGTTATCGTAGTACCCTCCATCGACAAAGTGCGAACTCTTCATGCCGCTGACGTAGGGAAATCCGGCTGCCGAGGAAACATAGGGAAAGGTAGCCGAGAGCTGGGCGCCGGTGGCGAGGGGCAGATCGGTATAGAGGCTCTGCCCATTCCGCGGAAACTGCACGCCGCCAAAGGTCTGCAGAAAGGACTCGGCGGGTTGGGGAATCAACGGATTGGGCGTGTGCGGCGGGATTTGATAATTGGCCAGCAGGAAGCGCTCGCCGCCCTCGACCGTGGTGGTGTTCATGGTGAAAGCGGGAACCTCGTGCTCAGCCGGGTTCAGGTTGCCGAGCGTCAGCCCCATTTCAGCGTCCCGATTCGCTTGCTCCGCCTGAGACACCTCACGCAACGGGGTCAATTTGGCGTCGTTGGGGTCGAGCCGGCAGTAGGGATCGTTGAGGTTCCGTTCAAACGCCTTGCGCAACGACCAGGTCCGATCCTTGCCGAGGGGCAGCTTGCTCAGATCGTCGACACCGGTCGAAGGTGATTCGAGGTACGGTAAAACGGGCACAAAGGCTTTGGGGAGATCGTAATAGACCAGGCCCCACCCGGCCGCTTCCAGGCTGGAGCATCGGGCTGCCCCCTTCATGCGCTCCCAATTGGTTGGGCCGGGTTCCGTCGCCGAGTCCAGCTCGCGCAAGTACGCGTACAGGCCGGAGCTGCCGCCGGAGACGGTGCTCAGCAGCAGAACATGATCGTGAAAGGATTGGAGTGAGGGGTCTTCGGAAAACACCGTCTCGAGTTGTTCCAAAACAGCGGTAGTCCAGGCAGCGGCGTGAATGCCTCCTCCAGTAGAAGTGACGACGATCAATGGCTGGTCTTCATCCTTGTCGAGCTTGCTGTTCAGAATATCGGCTGGAGTAGGAAGCGTGGCTTGCGCCTCGCGCAACGAGGTGGAGAGATAGTGCATCTCCTTTCCGTTGTCCAGGTGCATCATGCGCGGAATCATCATGAAGACGATCAGCAGAGTGAGAACCGGAATGCGGTAGCGGTCGGCGAAGAATGCAATCGCGCCCAATCCCCAGGTGACGCCAATAACCAGGATGAGCACCAGCGCAAGAATGGGGAACCGCTCGGCGTCGGCAAGGAAATAGAGCCCCGGAATGGCCGCCGTGAAAAGGAGCAGCGCTACGGCGAGCAGGGCTTTCCAGATACGCAGTTTCCGAGCGTCCTTATCCTTGCCGGGTTTGGCCAGGGAGATGTCCGCGATGACGGCCAAACCACCGAGCAGGTAAAGGATAATCGCCAGCCAGGCATAAATGGGAGGGACCAGCACTGGAGCCGTCAGCGGCCACAGAACGAGGTAAAGCGCAAGGACCGCGCCGGCCGCCAAAACCGAGAAATAGTGGCCTTCGTAGAGGTTTCCATGCGGCGGCCAGCGGTACCCTGGGACGGGGAAGAACCACGCCAGCCTGTGGAGAGGAAGCGGTTGCGTGGATTGTTCCAGAACATCTCCAAAGCGGGCCGACTTGCCATGCTTGCTGAGCAAGAGCCAGCTTCGCGGAAACACGAGCGTTCGAGCCGTGTCGCTTCCAGGCGCCGCTGGTTGGTAAGTCAGGTAGTACAGGGCATTCACCGCAAACCAGAAGAGGATGGCCAGCAGGACTCCGCAAGCAAGCCCCTGCGCGATTTCGGCGGCGGATACGCCTTCGTTGGGACCGTTGGTTAAGAAGTACCAGAAGACGATGAGATTGTTGATCTGGAAGGCGACCGGGGCAATCCACTCATATTCCCTCTTGTCATTGGCCAACAGCCAGTGAAGAAGGGGCGGACAGTCGTCGCCAAACCGCTCCTCTCCATTGATCACGACGATGCGCGCCAGGATGAGGGCGACGAAGCTTGCCGCAACCAGAAAAAAGGCGACGCACAGATACTGAATCAGGTGCGACGGCGTAACGATGCCGCTGACCAGCGAGCGGGCAATGGCGGGGGAATTTGCCCAGACCAACAGCAACGGAAAGAACCAAAGGATGATGCTGAAGCGCAAGAAGTAGAGGTAGCGCACCCAGCGCGCAAATTCGTGGAGGAACGGGGGAATGTTTGCCTTGACGTACTCGAAACATTTCTTCCACATGGTTGGACCTCGGAGTTCGAAGCGATGTGAGAGCTGCATCGGCCTGCGAGCGATCGAAGGCGGCTTGGGAATGAAGACGGGGCCGGGAATGATTCGAAGATCGATGCAAAGCTGACGATCCCGCTATTTGAAGACGGCCCGATACATCAGGAGATCCATTGAAGGAAGAAGGGGAAAACTCATCAAGCATACCGCGAATCTGGCCCGCGTCAAGTAACCAGTTTTGTTGTCAAGAGAGTTAATAGGGCTTCAGTCCGGGGCTACGGAGGCTGAGGTCTGTAGTATGGATTGGAGGCTGGGGCCTGGCGCTTACTGTGCCAGGACCCGGGGCCAGGACTTACGCCGATGATCGCTCACTTGCGCGGAAAGTTGATCTTCAAGGAACCCGGCCAGGCCATCGTCGAGGCCGCCGGGGTGGGCTACGACGTCGTCATCTCCGTGCCCACATTTACGGCGCTGCCCTCGGTGGGCGCAGAGGCGTCGCTGCACATTCACACCCAGGTCAGCGAAGATCAGATTGCGCTGTTCGGCTTTCTCGATCGCGAAGAAAAGCGGCTCTTTGAGCGGCTGATTACGGTCAGCGGTGTCGGCCCGAAACTGGCCATCAAGATTCTCAGCGGCCTTTCCGTCGAGCGCACGGTGCAGGCCATTCGCGGGCAGGATCACGCGCAACTGACGCGGATTCCCGGCGTAGGCAAGAAGCTGGCCGAGCGCCTCGTGGTCGAGTTGAAAGACAAGCTCGACGACTTTGCGGTAGCGCCGGTGCAGAGCAGTGTGCGGGGCGCGGCGGTGGACGATGTGCTTTCGGCGCTGACGAATCTGGGCTATCAGCGTCCGGCGGCGGAGAAGGCGATTGAGCAGGCTGTGGCGAAGGACGCCGCGCTGGCAGGCGATTTCGACGGTCTCTTCCGCGGGGCGTTGAAGGTGATTCGTTAAACTATTAGAAGACCCATTGCCGGGATGCAACATCTCCGGAGTTTGTGAATTTATGCCCGAAAATCGATTTCTGCGGCGCGCGAGGTAGTCGCGAACCGATTTGGCCGGTCTAATTGATAGAAGCCGCTGACCCTCAATTCCTTGAGTGAAAGCTCAGTTGCGCGATGAGGGTGGTTTATTTGCGTTTAGTCTTAGCTCTTGTCTTTCTCGGCATCTCCACCAGCATCGGCGCACAGCCGTCGCAGGTTCCCGGTGTGTCTTCACCGGCGACCGGCCTTCCCGGCGAAAGCAAATTGGTATCTGGATCCGGCGGTTTTTCTTCCTCGACCGATTCAAGTTGGCCGCCGGAATCGGATGGCGGCACAGGCTTTGGACAGGCCACGCCGTCCGCAGCGAGTTCGACTCAGGCCAGCCAGGATCCGGCAACGAACCCCAACGCGCCTGTCGATGCCAACGGGAATCCTATTCCTCTCGATCGGCAGGAACCAAAGCGCATTCTTGGGTTCATGCCGAACTTCCGCACGGTGGCAGGCGGCGCCAAGCCTCCGCCCCCCGGCTGGAAGTACAACTTTTCTGTTGCCACCAACCAGGCAACTGACTATTCCAGCTTCCTCTTTCTGGGTATTACTTCCCTGACCGCGGAAGCCACGGACGCGCACCCGGCACTTGGTAAGGGGGCTGACGGATTTTACGCTTACTCATGGCGAGGGTTCCTCGACAAGACGGATAACACGTACCTCTCGGCGTGGCTGTTATCCAGTCTTCTGCACGAAGATACGCGCTACTATGCCCTTGGCTCGGGACACAGCATCCCCTTCCGGGCTCTCTACGTGATCAGCAGGCAAGCAGTGGCGCGTACCTATGGCGGTCGCCAGACGCCCAACATTGCCGGCCTCGGAGCAAAGGTGCTGACGCAGGTGTTTTCTCGCTATTACTACCCGTCGAGCGCCGACAGCTTCAGCGCGTTGGCGACCAAGTTCAGCTATTCGGTCATGCGTGACGTGGCGTTCTCGGCGATTCGCGAGTTCTATCCGGATGTCGCGGCGCACTACATCAAGAAGCATCGTGAGAAGATGGCGCGCCTGGCTGCGGCGCAGGGGGCTGATTCTGTTCACTGATTCGAAGGCCCTGTTGTAGTCGGCGTGCGCTTTCGACGGTCTTTTCCGCGGGGCGCTGAAGGTGATCCGCTAGCGTCGATCTTGGACATGCGGCATCTCATTGGTACGAGGTGTGGAATGGCCATCGTCCGAAATTGTCCGTCCTGCGGCAAACCAAATCGAGTTCCGGGAAAGCATCTGTCCGACGCAGGCAGGTGCGGAGCTTGCAAAGCAACTTTGGCGGCAGTGGCAGAGCCGATTGCCGTGAGCACCGCGGAGTTCGACGAGATTACCCGTGACAGCAAGGTCCCCGTGCTGGTGGACTTCTGGGCCGCTTGGTGCGGTCCTTGCCGGATGGCTGCGCCCCATGTTGCGCAGGTGGCGCGCGAACTGGCTGGCCGCGCGGTTGTGCTCAAGGTGGATACCGAGCGGTTCCCCGAACTAGCCGCCCGGTATGACGTCCAGGGCATTCCGAACTTTGCTGTATTCACCGGTGGTCGTCTCCAGTTCCAGCAGGCAGGCCTGGTGGACGCGAACACCATGAAGAGCTGGCTGGCCCGCGCTGCGTAGCGGCGATCCGAATCTGGCTCTCAACGATCGATACCAAAGAAGGCAATCGAGCAGGTCGTAGCCAAAGACGCGGCCCTCTCCGGCGATTTCGGCGGGCTCTTCCGCTGGGCACTTAAGGTGATCCGGTAAAGGCAGATTGTCAGCTGCAGGGGCTCAAATATCGGCATATGCATCCAGGCTGAATCGACTGATACGCCCCTTTGCTTTGGGGAGCGCGTGGAATTTCTTCTTTCAAGGTCCGACAACTTCACTGAACGGCGATGGCGAATAGCGTCCTTTTGCTGGGTCCCAGCGGAAGACTCTTCTTTGAACCGTCAACTGGCCGTTTAGAGTGCTGCTCCTCGTCTCCTCTATTGCGCGAGAGCGGGAATGAATGATTGGGATGATGGTGAAGGTACTTCGCCGCGCGATGTCATGAATTCTCTCGGGAGGTTGGTGGTCATCCAGTACCTCTACTGTGTCGAGTCCAAGTTTGAGCTTTCCCTGCGTGAGAGAAAACACGTTGTAGTTCTGCTGGACGAAACCAGTTCCGTGTTCGTGGCAAGAGTGGTGAATTAGTACTTCATCACGGTTTGGATCGTGAATGACGGCGATCTCCATTGAGACGCTGTCGTCATAGTGACAATCGAAGCTTATCCTGTCGGTTACATGCCAACCGTCGTTTCCTTTCTTCAAGGCATATAGACTCGCGCCTTCAAGACCATCACAGGGCAGAAACATCGCTGCCGAAGATTCTCTTGATTGGGTATGGACAGATTTCCATTGGGCGTGCAGATCGTCTTCCGGGAAGGAACCGACAAATCTCTTTGCGGTTTCCTGGTCCACTCCCAGGCCAACGAGGCGCTCTACTTCTCCAGGACCGTCGTTGAGCCAGTTCTGGATTTCCCAGTCAACGTTGGACGATGGTGGCTTTTCCGATTCGTCCTGTTGGGCATGGATTGCCGAATTGCCTAATGTCGCGACTCGTGTTGGGGCTGGTTTCTGGATTGGGAGACTGAAAATCATGGCCAGCAAACTAATGACCTGGAGCTTCATGGCCACAACTGTACCACCATTTCTCACCGCCTCCCGCGTTACACTTCATTTGCTATGGCTATCAAAGTGAAATCTACGTCCGCGCCTGCGATCCCTTATCTGCGCCCTGAAGCGCTGAAGTTTCTCAAGGCCCTCGAAAGGCACAACGACCGCGAATGGTTCAACGAGCGCAAGCCCGTCTACGAGGCCGAGCTGAAAGAGCCGATGCTCGCCATCGTTCGCAAGATCACCGACGCAATGACGGACTTCGCTCCCAATCATGTGCGCCCGGCGGAGAAGTCGCTGTTCCGCATCTATCGCGACACGCGATTCAGCAACAACAAGCTTCCCTACAAGACGCACGTGGCGGCATGGTGGAGTCACATGGGGATGGAGAAGACCTCGGGCGCGGGGTACTACTTCCAGGTGAGCCCCAAGGGCGTGGTGATTGCTGCAGGCGCCTACATGCCGGAGAAGGAACAACTGGCCGCGATCCGCCAGTGGCTGCTTGAAAACCACGTCGCATTTCGCAAGATTCTGAACCGGCCAGCCGTCAGCAAAACCTTCACGGTTTTTGAAGGCGAAGCACTGACGCGGCCGCCGAAGGGATTCCCTCCAGAGCATCCGGCGATGGATTTGATCAAGTGCAAGCAGTGGGGATTGCGCACCGAATTACCCGCTGAGGCTTCGCTGGAGACAGGCTTCGCGCAGACACTGATCAAGCATTTCAAGCTGCTGGCGCCCCTGGTGGATGCACTGAATACGCCCATCGCCGCATCGCTTGCGCCGAAGAGGAAAGTGCTCTTTGGCCTGAATTAGCCAGCACACGTTGGGCAACGTCAGACCGCGCGGTTGGCCGGAGAGAAGGCTCAAAACCACCAAAACCGGGTAAATTCAGGCAAATATAGGCAAAATATGGCCTATTTCCGAAGAAATTTGTGGAAAACGGGCTTTTTCGGTTGACTTTGCCCTGTCCCAAGCCGCATTGTAACGAACGACGGGTACTCCAGACCCGCATGGATACAGGGGTTTCGTGCAAGTCGTACATCGGTCGCACCTCCTCCACGCGGTACGCATCAAGCGGTGGAAGCCCAGGAACATCGGCAGCCCCAAGGGCTGGCCCAGAAGGAGAACACAAATGGCAACTGGATTGACCAAGACCGCTCTTACGCGGCATCTGGCCGAGAAGCTCGAACTGACCAACAAGCAAGTCGCAGCCTTCCTCGATCTGCTGGCGGAGACCGCGATCAAGGAAACGAAGAAGAACGGTGTCTTCGTCATCCCCGGCATCGGCCGGCTCGTGAAGGCAGAGCGCAAGGCGCGCATCGGCCGCAACCCCCAGACTGGCGCGGCCATCAAGATCAAGGCCAAGACAGTTGTGAAGTTCCGAGTGGCCAAGGCCGCCAAGGACGTCATCGCTCCCGCCAAGAAGTAGCATTCCGGACTGCGGACGAGAGGGGAGGAGCCCAGAGCTCTTCCCCTCTTTCTGTTTGCGCGTCACCCCTCTCGCACAAATACTCAATCCCTTCCCTCCACCGCCTCATCTCATGCAGTATGCCCACCGCGATTGCAACTGCTCATCCGCTCAATCCCGATACGACTCCAGTTGTAGGAGCACCCGTTCTGACGCTTCTTCGTCTGGAGGGGCTTGCGGCAGCGGCACTTGCCGCGATGTTCTACGCGCGCACCGGTGCAAGCTGGTGGTTGTTCGCGGCGCTATGGCTGGCGCCCGATCTGAGCATGCTTGGTTATCTGATCGGCCCGGATATCGGCGCGCGCATTTACAACGCAGTTCACAGTTACACGACGCCGGCTACATTGGCCGTGTGTGGCATGTTGCTGCACAGCCCTGCGCTGTTACCAGTCGCGCTCATCTGGATGAACCACATTGGCGTGGACCGGCTGCTGGGCTTTGGGCTGAAATACACGGCGGGCTTTGGATTCACGCACCTGGGCGGGCCGAAACGCAGAGCCAAGGAAGCGATTGCGGCGAGCTAAGCGATTGTTGAGTTTTCCTTTCGAACATGCGGCATCAGCGCGCGCACCACGAGCGATACGCCAAAACTTACCAGGATGGCTTGAATCATCAGGCGGTTGTTATAACTCCACGAGAGGAACGCAAAGATGATGAAAACGCCGATGGGATTGATCTCCGCAATCATGGCGTGAAGCCAGTGAGGCTGCTGGCTGCTGGGCGGCAGCGTGGTGCGCAGGCGCGGAATCAAGCGCGGTACGGCGCTGAGGTAGTGCCGATAGGGCTCGCCAAGCTGCGCAGTGAGAAAGGCCTCTTCCGCAAGGATGAGGCGCATCAGAAAAACTGTGAGCAGCACCATGGTGAAGAGCGCGCCGGTGGGCGGCATGAGGAAAGCCATCGCCGCAATCATTCCCCACGAGCCAAGATAGAGCGGGTTGCGAACGTAGCGATAAGGGCCGCTGGCCTGCACTTCGCCAGCCTTCATCTGGGAACTGTTGACCGTGCCTGGTCCAAGGTAGGCCGTGCCCCATATGCGCAGAGCCGCTGATTTAGCGGCGATCAGCGCGGCGCAGACAATCACCACCGGCGAGGCTGCGGTGAAGCTGAGCAACCCATGGCGGCTGAGTTCCAGGGCCAGCCACTCAAGCACTGGGATGCGCTCGGCAATGCTGGCGCGTGATGCCCAGGGTTCAATCCATGGCGCCCAAAAGCCAAGAAAGATGACGGCCACCATGATGACTACCCGGAAACGAAACTCGATTTTGGTTGCCTTCATCCACTGTTCCCCTTTTGCCGGAGTGTAGCATCCGGGCCGAGGGCCGGAGCCGGGGGGAGCCAGAAGGGGATCGGCGCGAATTCGCGCTACTCCGTGCGCAGTGCCTGCATGGGATCGACGGAAGCGGCGCGGCGTGCGGGAATCCAGCAGGCTGCGAGCGCGATCATCACAAGCAGCGGCGGCACAATTGCGAAGGTGAAAGCGTCGTGCGGTTGAATCCCGTAGAGAAAACTTGAAGCGAGTTTCGACAGCATCCATGCTGCCGGCCAGCCAAGCACCAATGCAATAGAAGTGAGCACCATGCCCTGGCGCAAAACGAGCCGCTCCACCGTGCCGGGCTGCGCGCCCAACGCCATGCGAATGCCGATTTCGCGCGTGCGCCGGCTGACTGCGTAGCTCATCACGCCGTACAGGCCCACGCTGGCTAGCACCAGCCCGATGAAACCGAATGTGCCGAAGAGAGTGGCGGCGAGACGAGGCAGAAAGAATGCTGCTTGGACATGCTCTTCCATGGTCTGCTCATTGAAGATAGCCATCGCAGGATCGAGCGCGTGAATCTGCCGCCGTACCGCTTCCGCAACTCCGGCCGGATCTCCCGCCGTATGAACCACAAGCGTGTAGCCGAGAAACGACGGGTCGCTGCCGACATTCTGCACCATGGCTCGATAAATTACCGAACGCGTTTCTTCACCCAGGCTGCGCTACTTGATGTTGCCCACAACGCCGATGATGCGATAGTTAACTCCGCCGCCGTTGACCAGGACACCGATCGGATTCTTACCCTTGAGAATGCGGTCAACGAAGGCCTGGTTCACGATGCCGACCTTTTGCTCAGTGGCCGTCTCGTTGCTGAAGTCATTGCCGGCGATTCGTGGGATGCCCATTGTCTCAAGAAAGCCGGGCGATGCCATGTAGAGATCCGTGCTCGGGGAGTTATCGCCGTCCGGCCCACCCACAACGCTGAAGCCGTCGCTGCGTCCACCCATGGAGAGAGGCGCGTAATCGGTGATTGCCGCGGAAGCTACGCCGGGCAAAGACGCTGCGCGCTGGCGCAGCTGGGTGAGGAACGCAGCGGTTCGCTCCGGCGTGTAGCTGTGCAGGCGGGGATCGACGGACATGATCAGCAGATTCTGCGAGCGAAATCCGATGTCGATGCCGGATGCGCTTTCAAGGCTGCGCAAAAAGAGCCCCGTAATGCAGAGCAGAACAACCGACATCGCGATCTGCGCGACGACCAGCAGATTGCGCATAGTGATGCGTCGACCTGGGCGGGCAAGCGCGTCCTCGCCCTTGAGCGCGTTGGCAAGCAGTGGACGCGATGCTGCCCAGGCCGGTGCAACGCCGAACAGAATTCCGCAGACGACGCTCAACACAAAGGAGTAAAGGAGTACGCGCCAATCCACGCTGATAGTTAGATCGAGCGGAACCGGTGCGGGAAGATGAAGAGTCGAAAGCGCACGCGTCGACCACAGCGAAAGAAGAACGCCGAGAGCACCGCCGCCCAGACCAAGCAGCAGGCTCTCAATCAGCATCTGCCGTTGCAATCGGCCGCGCGTTGCGCCCAGGGCCAGGCGCACAGCCATATCACGCTGTCGGCCAGCGGCCTGCGCAAACAAAAGGTTGGCCACGTTTGCGCCAGCTATCGAGAGGACCAGCAGAACCACAATTCCGAGTGCCGCGAGAAAGAGGCCCATCCTTTTGCTGTCGCTCTGCGAAAGCAGGCCTGCCAGCTCGATAACAAATCCATTGCCCTTGTCTGTGTCTGGATAGGCTATCGCAAGACGAGCCGCAAGCGTCTTGAGCTCAGCAAGAGCCTGCGGGCGCGTAACGCCCGGCTTGAGGCGCGCGACCACCGCGAGCCAGTGCATGTGTCGCGAGGTTGAATTGGCGGGATCGGGCATCATCTGCGCTGCATTGCCCAGTGGAACCCAGAATTCAGCGTTGAGAATCTGGTCGACACTGTGAAAGCTCGCGGGCGCAACGCCAATAATCGTGAAGAGCCGTCCGGAAAGCATCACCGTTTTCCCTGCAATCGCAGGATCGCTGTCGAAGCGCCGTTGCCACAGACCCGCGCCAATCACAATCTGCTGTGCATTTTCTTCGCCGCTTGCAAAACCGCGTCCGACCACCATGGGAAGTTCAAGCACATCGAAAAAATTCGCGCTGACGGCCTGGCCCCACACGCGCTCCGGCTCGCCATTGCCGCCAATCGAAGCTGTAATCAGCTCGTCGTAAGCAGCAACACCGGAGAAGGACTTCGTCTGATCGCGCACATCCTTGAAAACGGGGAGCGGAAAATCATTACAGCACTCATCGCCATCGTGCACCGTCTTCAATGTGAGGAGTGTCGACGGATCGCCGACTGGCGCGGGACGCAGCACGAAGCGGCTGACCATGGAGAAGATGGTGGCGTTGGCGCCGATGCCGAGGCCGATGGAGAGGATAGCAATCGCTGTGACGACGCGGTGCTTGCCGAGTGTGCGCAGGCCGTAGGCGAAGTCGCGCACGAGCGACTCAAGCCAGGGGAGGGTACGGCGCTCGCGATGTGCCTGACGGGTTTGTTCTGCGCCACAAGACCCGAGCCGATCGCTGAGTCCGCGCCGCGGCGCTCGCGATGTGCCTGACGGGTTTGTTCTGCGCCACCGAGCCGGATGAGGGCCTGGCGGCGGGCTTCTTCGGGGCTGAGGCCAGCGCGGATGCCGTCTGCGGTGTGCAGGTCGACGTGGCTTTCGAGTTCGGCGTCGAAGTCGGAGCCTGAGACGAAAAGCCCGCGCAGGCGCAACCAGAATGTCCGCAGGGTACGCATTGCGCCTCCTTATCCTTCGTGTGCCGGGTTGAGGAAGCGGTCGAGAATGGCGGTGGTCTGCTCCCACTCCGCCGCGGCCTTCTTCACTTCGCGATGGCCGGCTTTGGTGAGCTCATAGAACTTCGCCTTGCGATTATTTTCCGAGACGCCCCAATGTGAGCGGATAGCGCCCTCCTGTTCCAGCTTGAGCAGCGCGGGATAGAGTGTGCCGTAGTTCAACTGCAGCAGGTCGCCGCTGGTTTGCTCAATGCGGCGCGCCAGTCCGTAGCCGTGCAGGGGGCCCATGGTTTCAAGGGTGCGCAGAACCATGAGGGCCAGAGTTCCCTGCCAGACATCCTTCTTGTCGCCCATTTTGTTCTCCTCTTGCCAAGCAATAGGAAGACTATACACACCGCTCTATGGGAATGCAATACGAAAGATTTTGACGGCTGGTTCCCTGCTGGCGGAAGAATCCAATTTGAGCGCAGTGTGCGGAGCGGATTGGTTGTGGTAGGCTGGCGCGTAGATTCTCAGTTTTCACTGGAATTGGGAGGCTTACCTATGCTGTTGCGTGTTCTTGCCGCTGTCGCTGTGGCCGTGAGTGTTTTTCCTGTTGCCGCGCAGAATTCGGCGCCTGCCGGTCTCGACGCTTCCGTCCGGAAGCAGTTGCCGGGCCTCGAGGAGACATATAAGCATCTGCACCGCAATCCCGAGCTCTCGCACTATGAGCAGCAGACCTCGATTTTTATGGCGAGCGAGCTGCGCAAGCTGGGTTATACGGTAACGGAGCATGTGGGCAAGTATGCCGACGGCTCGCAGGCGTGGGGCATTGTGGCGATTCTTGAAAACGGTACGGGCCCGCGCCTGTTGCTCCGCACCGAGCTCGATGCGTTGCCTGTGGAAGAGAAGACCGGCCTCGACTACGCCAGCACCGTGAAGACCACCAATGCGCAGGGGCAGACGATTCCCGTGATGCATGCATGCGGACACGACATCCACATGACCGTGCTGCTGGGCGTGGCGCGGGAGTTGGTGGAGCGGAAGAGCCAGTGGCACGGGACAGCAATGCTGATTGGGCAGCCGTCAGAGGAGACTATCGACGGCGCACGCGCCATGCTTGCCGATCATCTGTATGAGCGCTTTGGGCGGCCGGACTTTGTTCTCTCGGAGCACGACGATTCAACCAATGCGGCGGGCACGATTGCGATCAAGGGCGGGCCGCTGCTGGCCAGCTCGACCAGTATTGACGTGGTGATGCGGGGGATTGGCGCGCACGGCTCCGCTCCGCAGGCCGGCAAGGATCCTATTCTCGAGGCGGCGGAATTTGTGGTGCTGGCACAGTCGATTGTGAGCCGGCAGATTGATCCGCAGGAGCCCGCGGTGATGACGGTGGGCACCATCCATGGCGGCACCAAGCGCAACATCATTTCCGAAGAAGTGACGATGGGGATTACGCTGCGCACGTATTCCGACAAAGTGCGCGATCAGATCATTGCGGACATTCGCCGCACCGCGGAGGGCGTCGCGGTGGGCTACGGCGTGCCCGCCGATCGCATGCCGATTGTGACCGTGAGCCCGACGGAAATTACTCCGGCCACCTACAACGATGCAGCACTGGCCGAGCGGCTCCGCAAGGTTGCCGTGGCTGCGTTGGGCGCCGATCGCGTCAATCCCGCTGACTCGGTGATGGGGTCAGAAGATGTGGGACTGTTTTCGCTCGACGCCAAAATTCCCGCAGTCATGTTCCGGTTGGGCGCGGCTGACCCTGAGAAGCTGGCACAGGCCAAGGCGACGGGGGTTCCGCTGCCTGGGCCGCATTCGCCGTTGTTCGCGCCGGTGTATGCGCCAACCATCACGACCGGCGTGACCGCGATGACGGCCATGGCATTGGATATTCTGCAATAGCGGTAGTAGTTGCCTGCTCGCTATTTCGACGGGTCGACCAATGCCTGATCGACGACGGCGTGGCTCTTGTACTCGAGAGGGTGATTGTCCGGGCTGCTCATGCGCTGAATCATGCTGACAAAGACGATGTCGTTGGTGGGATCGACCCAGAACCAGGTACCTGCCGCGCCGTCCCAGAAAAAAGTGCCTTTACCGTCGGAGAGATTAGCTTCGCCCGGATCGGAGACGACCGCGCAGTCGTAGCCCCAGCCGAAGCCCGGCCGGATGACGGAGAGGCCGATACCGAATTCGCCGGTTTGAATTGCGGCGGGCACATGGTTTGTGGTCATCAGCTTGACAGTGGATGGAGCAAGGATCCGCTTGCCGTCGAGTTCGCCGCCGTTGGCCAGCATTTGTGCAAAGCGGTAATAATCTTCCGCGGTGGAAACCAGGCCGCCGCCGCCCGAGGGCATGGTGGGCTGCGTGGCATAGTCACCTGATGTGTTAGCCACTAACTCGCCCCCGGGGCCGCCATGGTAGTTTGCAGCGAATCGCGCACGCTTGTCTTCAGGGACGTAAAAGGCTGCGTCCTTCATTCCCAGCGGCTCAAAAATATGGCCGCGCATGAAGTCAGGCAGCGACTGGCCAGATAATTTCTCGACGATGTAACCCTGAATATCCATGGAGCTGCTGTAGAGCCAACCCTGACCTGGCTGGTAGAGCAGCGGGATCTTGGCGAGCTTGTCGATCATCTCCTGAAGATTCTTGGATTGCATCACCTTCAGGTCGCCATACAGGTCGTCGGCCGGCGACTTCCCTCTGCCGTAGCTGAAACCGGCGGTGTGGGTAAGCAACTCACGCATGGTTGGGGCATGATCGGGATCGACAAGGATCATTTTGCCGTCGGCGTCGACGCCTTTCTGAACCTTGAGGTGCGCGAACTCCGGAATGAATTTCGAGATGGGGTCGGAAGGCAGCCACTTGCCCTGCTCGTAGAGAATCATCATCGCGACCCCTGTCACCGGCTTGGTCATGGAGTAGTCGCGAAAAATGGTGTCTTTGGTCATGGGCGCGCCGGTTGCCATATCGCGCTGGCCGTAGGTGCGGTACTCCACAACCTTGCCGTGCCGCGCCAGAATGGTGACGGCGCCGCTGAGGTGTTTCTCGTCCACTTCATTCTGGATGAGTGCGTGTAGCCGCTCGAGACGCTCCGTGGAGAAACCGACCGATTCCGGTTTGACCACTGTGAGGTCGAGCGCATGGCGAGCCGGCGGGGCCGTATGCGGCTGCTGGGCATGGGTCGAGCGAAGAGCAAAAGCAACGGCAAAAGTGAAAAGCGCCAGGCGGCCAACAAATGCGATTCGATGCGATGTCATTCAGTCCCTCGTCATAGGGAGTGACGGTTCGCCACTCTGCTAAGCCCCATCCTTTTTATCAGGCGAGGAAGGGACACGCAAAAGCCATCAGTAGATGAGCTTCAGCGAGAACTGAATCTGACGCGATGTCCCCGCGGTCCTGCTGATTTCGCCGAAACCCGAGCCGTTCAGAATATTCGCAGGCAGGCCCATATTTACAATGTTGAACAGATTGAAGAATTCCGATCGGAATTGCAGATCCATTCGCTCGGCTCCGCTCCGTCGACGGCCAAAGGGCGTGCTCTTGATGAAGGCAAAATCGTAATCGTAGTAGGCAGGTCCGCGGAAGCTGTCGCGCCCCAACGTGCCGAATATACCCTGGTTCGGCCCGGTCCCGCCGGCAACGTGAATCGGAATCGAGAAGAAATCCGCAGCGTTGTTCGCGCCCTCGCCGAAATAATCCTGGCGGTTCGCTCGCGCGGTAGAAAGATGCGGCGTGGCAATCTGATCGGGCCGATCGACGCCATTCGAGCCCGCACCGGTTTGCTGAATGCCGGAAAACACCGTGAAGGGCGAACCGGAGCTGATGCTCGAAATCGAAAGCAGCTCCCATCCCGCGGTAGCTTTCTTTGACACGGCATTGAGTAACGGCACGCTATCCAGATGCAGATCCTGTGCAACGCTAAGTCCGAACGAGTTAGTTACATCGAACGAGGACGGGCCTTTCTCAGGGTGCGTGTTGAATGGGTCCTGAGGGAATCCCTGGGCAACGGCGCCCGTGGATCCCGTCCCGCCGACCACCTGGCTCGTGTCGTCGATGGACTTACTCCACGTATAACTTGCCTGTAGACCCGGACCTCCGTGGCCCGTTGTTCCGGAGAGGGATGTTTGCAGGGCGTGATAGGCAGAATGCGCGGTTGCTGTTATGACGTTCTCAACCCCAAACCCACCCGTCACGTTACCCGCGCCGTCGAAGGTGGTGTGCGGAGCGAAGGCAGCGGTCGCACCAGGATAAGCATTGGGAAAACTGGTTCGGGGCAACTTTGCGCTTGCGGTGCCTACATAGCCCGCATCCCCGGTGAGATTGCCGAATTTGCGCTCAACACCGGCAGTCCAGGTGTAGAGCGTACCGTTCCCGAAGGAGCGGTCGATCCCACTGAGATTCAGCGCGCTCACCACGCCGTTGGGAGTCAGCGCAGCCATATCCTGCTCATAGCGGTTCACATCCATCGCTGTGTTGGGAGCCACCGATTTGGGATTTCCGTTGGCGAAGATATTCGCGCCCTGCGGGGTATAGGGTGCCGGAATCTGGGCGGGAGTAATTTGAAACCCGTATCGAATGGGCGCATTCGAGGTGGATTGCAGGCGCGGGTAAACCGCGAAGGGGGTGGATCCGGTGAGAAAGTTATCCTGCCAGATATTAGGTGGAATGGTGGTGATTCCGGCGCCGGCATGAGCAGTTAGTTTGTTTGTAACTTGCCACGATGCCTGAACGCGCGGTCCCCATGCATTCCAGTCCGTCTTGTAACCAGGCTGCGGGTTAATGACATACTCTTGCACACCATTCACTGTGAGAAAGCCGCCGGTGCGATGGGCGCGCTCCGTAATAGGCGTGTAAAGTTCCCACCGAACTCCGTAGTCAAGCGTGAATTGCGGCGTCACCTTCCAAGTGTCCTGCATGTATGCATTCACGTTGTTGCGGTTGATAGCGGCGGGACCGATGTGCGGGCCGTTCGAAAAATACGGAGGCGCAATCGCCACGGTATAAACAAACGGGCTTCCGGAAAGAAAGCTGGAGAGCGTATCGGGCAACGGATCACCGGGGTTGATATTGTGCGTTCCGCTCTGCGAGGGAATAAATTCGGTGGCATAGGCCGTCCCGCCGCCAAAGTCGTATTCGCCGTTGGGACTGATGCCGAAATACGTTGTGTCCCGATTCATGCGAACTTCCGCGCCGGCCTTCCATGCATGCGATCTCGTGGTGAAGCTGACGTTTTGACGGCCCTGGAAGAGATTTCCATAAGCCTGCATCACCGAGCCGGCATCCGAATCGAATGCCTCAAACAGGCCATCGTTGAATTTCACCGCCGGATCGGTATAGTCCTGCGTCGGAAAGCCGGGCGTGGAGCGGGTGATGCTGATGGAGGACTCAACCAAAAGTCGGGGCGAAGCGGTGCGGGTATAGGTTCCGACGACATTGCGCTGGTGATCGTCGTATTGAATGCCGAAGGCGGGGTCAATGGCCGTCTGATCGGGATTGGTGGTGGGACCACTCAAGTTGTCGAGGTTGAAGCGCGCCATGAACTGATCTTTGGCGGAGAATTTGTGATCGATGCGGACGGAAAGCTGTACCGCGTCGGTTGCGACTTTCGATGCGGTTGCGTAGGTGTGCGCCTGGTAGGAACCGGCCGTATAGTTGGGCAGCGGATAGCGTGCCAGCACAGCAGCAATGCCTGGATCGACGGGGACGGTCAGCGTGTCGGTTGAACCGTCGAGATAGGTGATGTTGTCGATGCCCGTCCGCTCCAGCGCTGTGGGCAAGGGCATTACCTGTGTGGTTCCCAGCACCTGCCGAAATGCCTGCGACTGCACAAAGTAGAAAGTGCGGTTGCGGCCATCGTAGATATGCGGGATGTAGACTGGCCCGCCATTGGTGAGCCCAAACTCGTTGCGGCGAAAAGGCGGAATGCGGCCCGGATACGCCGGCGTGGCGTGGTCAAAGTAGTTGCGCGCATCGAACGCGGAATTGCGCACAAATTCGAAGAACGAGCCGTGAAAGCCACTGGCGCCGGAGCGGGTAATGATGTTCGTGAAACCCGCGGCGCCGCGCCCAACGCTCGCGGGCATCCAGCCCGAGCTCGAATCGATTCGCTCCACGGCATCCACGTTGAAGTTGGGGAATGTGGACCCGCCCATCTCCGGATCGCTGATGTCGGCCCCATCCATGGCAAACGTAGCTTCCACTCCGCGCTGGCCGTTGATGGCGAATTGCGCGGTAAAGTTGGTGGCCCCGTTGGCGTCAGTCATCGTGCCCGCGGCCAGCAGAAGCAGCGTGCCGAAGTCGCGGCCGTTGAGCGGCAGCTCGCTCACTGCCTGGCTGGAAAGCTCCTCGCCGCCCGTAGCAGCCTGGCTGGTAAGTACCCCTACGGTGAGTTCGCCACGGCTCGAAAGGGTAAGCAATGCGGCAGGCGAGGCAGCGCTCACGTCGATCGGTTCAGCGAACTCAATCTTGCGGCCTTTCGTCTCGAGCATCAGCCGATACTGGCCGGCTGAAAGACCGCCAATGCGGAAATGACCGTCAGCGGACGTGGTTGCTTCTGCCTTGGCTCCTTTGCCGCTGAGACGAACCTTGGCGTCCGCAATGGGAGCACCGCCAGAATCGCGGAGCACGCCCTGCCAGCCGGGTTGCGCGGAGGTCTGCGCCCAAAGCGTCACGGTTGACAGAAAAACGACGAAGAGAATCAGGGGCTGCAAGCCCCTTCCTCTGCCTTTTGGAATGAAAGCGGCCAGCCCGAAACAGAATTGGTTTTTCAAGTGAATGAGGCCTTTGGAAATGAAGACGGACGAATCCGCCGGATTGTCGGCACAGAGAATATCAACACGATGCGTATCAACAATTATAGTCGGCCGATTCATCCGAACCATACGTGCCGGGGCTCACAGCGCAAGGTGGATCAAGAACCCTCTACACTAACAACAGCGCATGACCGATTTGCAAGCAAGCACGGATACGATTGCCGCCATCTCCACGCCACCGGGCCGGGGCGGCATTGGCATTGTGCGCCTGAGCGGACCCGAGTCTGCCTCCATTGCCGCCCAATTGGTGCGGCTGCGCCAGCCATTGGAGCACGCGCGTGCTCGTTTAGCGGATGTATTGGATGGAGACCTGAACGAAGCAGTTCAAATGGATGGTGGTCGAATCGACGAAGCCCTCGTCACCTGGTTTGCCGCGCCCAACTCCTACACGGCTGAGGATGTCGTGGAGATCGCGGCGCACGGTTCACCCGTCGTGCTGGAGCTGCTGCTCAAGCGGGCGCTGACGCTGGGCGCGCGCCTGGCCGAGCCGGGCGAATTTACCCAGCGCGCATTCCTGGCCGGCCGTCTCGACCTGACCCAGGCTGAAGCGGTACGGGACCTGATTGAAGCGCAGACGCTAACCCAGGTGCGGCAGGCGGCTCGCCAGATGGGTGGGGCGCTGAGCCGGCGTGTCGCTCCCGCCAAGCACGCGCTGGTGGAGCTGATTGCGCTGCTCGAAGCCGGCATTGACTTTGCCGAGGACGATGTGGACGTGACGCCTGCAAGCGAAATCGCGCGGCGCATCGCGGAGTTGACGCCGCCGCTGACAGCTCTCAAAGCCTCGTTTGCGCGCGGCCGCATCGTCCATGACGGCCTGACGCTGGCCATCGTAGGCCGTCCGAACGCAGGCAAGAGCTCGCTCTTCAACCGGCTGGTGGAGCGCGAGCGCGCCATCGTAACCGCAACGCCGGGAACCACGCGCGACCTGGTCACCGAGCGGATTTCGCTCGACGGCATTCCCCTGGAGCTGGTGGATACGGCCGGCCTGCGCGAAGGCCTCGAAGAGGCGGAGCAACTGGGCGTTGCGCGCAGCCGCGAGGCACTGGCGGACGCGGCGCTGGTGCTGGTGGTGCTGGACGCCACGCAGGCGCTCAACGACGAGGAACACCGTCTGCTCCAGGCCATCGAGGGCCGGCCCGCGCTGATCGTCGTGAACAAAAGCGACCTGGCGGAAAACGCCGAAGGGTCGCCTCAGTTTGTCGGTATTCCCGCGCTGCGAACTTCCGCCCTTCGAACTTCCGCCCTCACTGGAGAGGGCATTCCAGCGCTACGGGAGAGGATTCTCGCTCTGGCGACCGGTGGAGTTGCGGAAGAACCGGGTATGCTGACCAGCCTGCGCCACCACCAGGCCATTACCACCGCTCTGGCAGCGCTGGCGGATGCCGGCCAGGCCAACGCAAACGGCATCCCGCACGAGATGATCCTGCTCGATCTCTATCGCGCGCTCTGGGCTCTGGATTCGTTG
>Ga0224555_1001913_pt1 | contig 26334 bp, 25 predicted proteins | sample 714S23034metaG_FD_180687 | JGI IMG/M metagenome (GOLD analysis project Ga0224555, IMG submission 180687) | Peat soil microbial communities from Stordalen Mire, Sweden - 717 S2 30-34 | ecosystem: Environmental > Terrestrial > Soil > Wetlands > Peat | place: Sweden: Norrbotten County, Stordalen...
AATGAAGTTGACCCGCGGCGTGGATTGGACACTGTCTGGCGATGGGCCACTATACGTGCGCGGCGCAAGCGGTGAGCCGTCTGGGCCGCAAACGGCGACCATGCTTATCTTCTGTGCGTTTGGGATTGATTCAACCTTTTCAAGGTTGATGGGATTGCTTGGACGAGGGGACCCAGGGTAGCTCATTGCTCGCAACCCTGGGCTGAATGATGGCCGTCCCGATGGGATGGCTCTGATCCGCCCGGTAATCTGCGGCAAATGTCCAATCTCCGGCGCGGAGCGCCAGTTCCGCCATGGAGGAGTTTTGCCCACTACCCCACATTCACCTTGCTTGTTCAGAGGAAATCCCGCATTCACTCCTGGATGCAAAGAACCTTGGCTCTCCTGTTTCTTCTCTGCCAGCCCTTGATTTTATTCGCGCGGGACAACCCTTTTGCGAAGGAGAATGACGTGACGTGGCAGGCCCTGGGCTCCAACGAAAATGACTCGATGCCCATCGGCAATGGGGACCTCGCGCTGAACGTCTGGACGGAACAGAACGGCGATATCGTCCTGCTGGCGGCCAAAGCGGACGCCTGGAGTGAAAATGGACAGTTGCTCAAGTTGGGACGGGTGCGCGTCCGGCTCGCGCCTAATCCCTTCGCCGCCCCTGCCACCTTGACGCAGACTTTGAAACTGGAGACAGGCGAGGTTCGGATTCACGCGGGCGGGAGCGTCGCGCGCGTGTGGGTGGATGCCAACCACCCCGTTGTCCATTTGGAAGTCCAGGCCGAACAACCCGCGCAATTGGAAGCGACGGCTGAATTGTGGCGCTTGAAATCGTATCACCTGGATCCGCGGGCGGTTTCGCAGGCGGGCTTCTTCGAATGGGGGAACAACCCCAACGGTCTTGACTTTGGCCCCGACACGGTTTTGCCGGCGGCGCCTGATGACGTTTCGTGGTGTCATTTCAACTCCAACAGCATTTACCCGCTGGTGTTTCAACGGGAGCATTTGGAGGCGCTTCTGCCAAAATATCCAGACCCGCTTTTGCATCGTTGCTTTGGCATCACCATGAAGGGGCCGGGATTGGCGGGGGGCGACGGTTTGAGGTTGAAAACCATCCGCGCCGCCTCGTCCCTTCGCCTCGATCTCTACGCGCTGACCGTGCAAACCGACGCGCCGGAAATCTGGCGGGCCGCGTTGCGCAACGTGATCACGGCCGAGGAAACCAACGACCTCAACGTGTTGCGGTTGGCGCATGAGCAATGGTGGAGCAACTTCTGGAATCGCAGTTGGATTCATGTCACCGGCGCGCCGGAAGCCGCCCAGGTTTCCCAAAGTTACGCCATGCAGCGTTACATGACGGCGTGCGCGGGGCGCGGCGCCCAGCCGATCAAGTTCAACGGGTCGCTTTTTACCGTCGGGCACGATCTGCCGGCGGGCGCCGCTTCGACCGAGGCCAACCACGATCCCGACTACAGGGCCTGGGGCGCCTCTTACTGGAATCAAAACACGCGCTTCATCTACTGGCCGCTGATCGCCACGGGGGATGACGACCTGCTGGCGCCCTGGTTCGCCATGTACGCGCAGGCGCTGCCCCTGGCCAAAGACCGCACGCGGGCCAGCTATCATCACAACGGGGGCGCGTTCATTGAGACGATGTACTTTTGGGGCCTGCCCAACGTCAACGATTTCGGGTGGAACAACCCGGGGCCTGAATTGCAAAGCGAATGGATGCGCTATCACGTGCAGGGTGGATTGGAAGTCCTGGCGCAAATGCTTGATTATTATGAATATACCCGGCAGGGTGATTTCGCCAGCAATTGCCTGCTGCCCATGGCCGACGCGGTACTGGCCTATTACGATGAGCATTGGCAACGCGATGCGGACGGCAAGATTCTCATGGAACCGGCGCAAGCCATCGAGACCTACCAAAAAACAGCCGTCAACCCGACGCCGGACATCGCGGCCCTGATGAACGTTGTGCGCCGCCTCTTTTCCCTTCCATCCGTTTTCATCAGTCCGGCCCGGCAGAATTTATGGATCAGGATTTCAAGGGACCTTCCGCCGCTGCCGATGGGCACGACGGCCGGCGGCAAGCTTCCGCCCAAAGGCCAGGGCGACCCGGACGGAAAACCGATTATTCTGCCGGCGCAAAAGTACGACGAACCCAAAAACAGGGAGAACCCCGAACTCTACCCGGTGTTCCCCTACCGGCTCTACGCGGTGGGCAAACCCCATCTGGAGCTGGCGCGGAACACCTTCGCCGCGCGGCTCTATCCGTTCGCAAAATGTTGGGGACAGGACGGCGTGGAAGCGGCGGCGCTGGGGCTGACGGACGAGGCCAGGAAGGCCGTGCTGGAGGAATTTACCTCGTATGGGAACCAGCGTTTCCCGTGGTTCTGGTCGAAGAACAGCGACTGGATTCCTGACATGGACAACGGCGGGGCCGGCATGATGACGCTGCAACTGATGCTTATGCAGTGCGACGGCATCCGCATTCAACTTCTGCCCGCCTGGCCAGCGGATTGGACGGCCGATTTCAAATTGCGCGCCCCGTACCAAACCACCGTGGAAGGCCTCGTCGAGCACGGGAAAGTGAGCCGATTGAAAGTCGTGCCCGACAATAGAACCAGAGACGTGCTGCTTCCATCCCTGACGGCCCCTTAAGGTTTGGCCGCGTCCGCGCCGGCGGCTTGGAGTTTGTTAAAACGGTCCACCAGGTTGTTGTATTTTTCAGCCAGGGCGTTTCGTGCCTTGACGCTGTCGTTGTATTTCTGGATGGCCTCGTCGCGGTCGGCCACCAATTTCTTGAGGGCCTGGTTTTGCTTTTCGATCCCCTCGGAGGCCTCTTTGAGCCTGGCATCCAGTTTGTCCACGATGTCTTTGTACTGGACGATGTTGTTGCTCAAGGCCTCGCTGGCGGAGCGGAGGCGGGCGATTTCGCGCTTCTGCTCCAGGGCGGCCAGTTCATTGGTCTTGGCGGCTTGCTTCAATTCGTTGACGCGCGTGGAAAGGCCGGCGATCTCGGCGTCGCTGTTCTTGAGGGAGTTGGTGTAGCCCTGAATCTCGGTCGCCTGCTTGAAAATGGTCCTCTGCAAGGTTTGGCCCTGAAGATGAAGGAGGGTTTGGATATACCATTGCCAGGCGCACAAGGCGCACAGCCCCAAGGCCAACACAATCAGCAGATTTTGTAAGAAGTTTTTCATGGAAGCGAGGCGGACGGGCCGGAATCGGCCTTGACGGCGAAGGCCACGCGCTGCGCGCCCGCCCGCTTGACGAAATCCAGCACGTAAATCATCTGGCCGTGGGTGGAGTTGCGGTTGCCGCTGAGATAAACGGGGACGTTGGCGTTGGCGCGCAGCCGCTCGGCCAGCAACCGGCCAAGTTCGGGAAAGGTGAGGGGTTTGTTGTCCACCGACGTCTGGCCGTAAGCGTCCACCTTGAGTTTGATCATGTCGGGCTTTTTGGCGGAGGTGATTTGGGTGGCGGTGGGGAGGCTGGCCTTGATGGTGCGCACCTTCTGCATTTGCAGGCTGACCATCATGAAGGAAGCCAGCAGAAAAAACATGATGTCAATCAGCGGGATGATTTCCAACCGCGTGCGTCGGCGGGGCAGGGGCGAGCGAATTTTCATGGGTTGCCGAGGTTGGTCGCGCCATCCACCATGAAGGCCACGCGTTGCACGCCCGCCCGGCGCACGGCCTCCAGCACGTCGGATATCGCGCCGTGCCGGGTGGCGGTCTCGCCGCTGATGTACACCGGCAGATTGGTGTCCAGGCGGAAGCGGTTGCTCAGGGCGCGTTCCAACTGGGTCAGGGTCACGTTCCTTTTTTCCAGCCAGGCGCGTCCGTTGGTGTCCACCGCGATGTTGATCATGTCCGGCTTGAAGTCGGCGCGGGCCATGGAGGCGCTGGGGGGATTGACCTTGATGTTTTGCGTGCGGTCCAATTGCAGGCTGACCATCATGAAGGAGGCCAGCAGAAAGAACATGATGTCAATCAGCGGAATGATCTCAATGCGCGAATGCCGGCGCCGGACTGGGGAGGGCATCTTCATTTGGGCCGTTGCACCATGACTTCGACGTTGGTGGCCGCCGCTTCCAACTCAAATTGCAGCCGCGCCACCCGCGCGCTGAAATAATTGTACGGCACCAGCGACACAATGGCGATGCCCAGGCCGCAGCATGTGGCGATGAGCGCCTCGCCGATGCCCCCCGTCACAGTGACGACCGACAACTCCGCGCTGCCGATGCTCAGAAACGCGCGCATCAGGCCGGTCACCGTCCCCAGCAACCCCAGCAGCGGCGCCAGTGTGACCAGGGTGTCCATCACCGTCAGGAACCGCCCGGCCCTCTCCAACTCAATGCCCGCGCCCAGTTCCAGCGCCCCTTGCAGGGACGTGCGGGCGTGGTTCAATCCGTGATAGATCATGTGGATGACCGGGTCGAGGGAACCTTCGGCCAGTTTGGCGGCGGCGGGCACGTCCCCGTTTTCCAGCGCGGCCAGAATTTCTTCGAGTTTTTTTGGGTCGCGGCGGCTGGATTCGCGCAGCCACCAAAACGACCGCTCGCCCACCACGGCTACGGCCACCAGGGCGCACAGCAGGATGGGGTACATAACCGGGCCGCCTTTGATGAAGAATTCAACTGCAATATTTGCCATCATAAATCATTTGAGCTTGTAGTGGATCGGGGCCAGGAAGAAATGCCCCCCGTTGACGGGGGGAATGATCCAATGGGCCTTGACCCAGTCCTGGGCCGCTTGGTCCAGGATGACGGAGCCGGAGCTTTCGTGAATGTCCGCGGACACCACTTCGCCATCATCATTGACCGTGATCACCAAGGTCACGGTGCCTTGCTGACCCAATTGTTCGGCGATCTTTGGATAGCGATCCGGCCTGGGCCGGTCTCCGCCCGCGCCGCTGCTTTCAATCCGCGCCGGTTCATGCTTGACTGGGGCGGCTTTCTTCAAAGCCACTTCCACCGGGACCGGCGCGACCGACATGGGCACCAGCAAACTGCCGGGCGTGGGCACGGCGAAGTTGATGGCCGGGGTGTCCAGCGTTACGGCCTGAATGCCCGGCACTTGCGGTTTGTCGTCGTCATTCTGCTGATCGGTCTCCTTGGTTTCGGTCGAGGACGCCACCACCGGCGGCGGCAGAGGCTCGACAATGACCGGCACCGGTTGTTCCAAGGGCGGCACGGCCTTGAGGGCGGGCAGCCTGGACTGCGCCCCCAGCACGCCGATGAGCAGAAAAAGCAGACTTATGGAGTTGGCCCAGGCCAGCCGCCGGGGCACAGCCCGTTCCGGCGCGGGCAGACAAACGCGCGCCAAATCGGATTTCAATTGGTAGGCAGCAAACGCCATAAGTCAGTTTTTCGCATCAGCTCCGTCGCATCCATGTTTAGAATTGATAGCTCAAGGACCCGAAGAACCCGCGCCGCTCGCCGTACTGCGCGGCATTGACACCCACGCCGGAGCCGGCGCGAAGAGGGTAAATGTTGTCCGTGATGTTGACAATGTCCAGGCGGGCGACCAATGATTGCTTGCCGGCCAGGCGCAGCCGCTGGGCCAGGCCGAAGTTGAGCGTGTAGTAGGCCCCCACGCTGGAGCCATTGGGAACCAGATCGGTGGATCCGGGAATGGCGCCCGGCCCGTTCTGCCGCAAGCCGGTGCCGTACAGGGCGTCCAGAAGAATCCGCGTGCTCCAGCGGCCGGATTCGTTCCAGACGTAAGCCGCGCCGAAGGAGCCGGTCACTTTTTGGTCGTGGTCAAGGGCAATCCAGTGATTGTTGACGTAGTTCCTGGTCGCATCGTCTCCCCAAAGGTACTGGGCAGAGGCGGCGCCTTCGCCTTGCGCGACCGAGTAGGCCACGTTGGCATAGGTGGAGAAACCGTTGGTCTCGTAATTGATGGTGAATTCCACCCCGCGCACCCGCCCGCGCTGGTAATTAAACGACGAGAGGATAAGCGATTGCCCGAAGAAACCATCGTCCAATTGCTGCTGCGCTGTCTTGTAGTAGCCGTCCACCCCCAGCGTCAAGCCGGGCACAAACGGCACCTTCTGGCTGGCGCCGAGGTCATAATAATTGGCCCGCTCGGCCCGAACCGTGTTGTAGGGGCCGGTCACGGGGACCGCCGCCGAAGTGCCGGCAAACTGCGCAATGTCGCCCGAGGGCACCGTTTCCAGCGGCGGCGGCGTGAAATAGCGCGCGTAGCCGCCGTGCAGCGTCGTGCTTTCCAAGGGCTTATAGACCAAGTTGGCGCGGGGACTGACTTGGTTTTCGGCGTCGCTGTCGGAAGTATAGGCGTCAAAGCGGGCGCCGGCGTTGAGGGTCAGTTGCTCCACAATCTTCCACTCATCCTGCAAATACAGGCCGCCAAAATTGGCGTTGGGGTAGTTGTTTTGCAACACGGTCAGGGGGCCGCTGCTCTCGTTGCCGTTGGCATCCACATCGAACACCGTGGTGGCGGTGTCGGCCCGAACGGCCTCATGCAGGCATGTCAAGCCGCCGCGCAGGGTGTGGCTGTCGCCCAGAGTGTAACTGAGATCCAGTTGCGCCCCTTCGGAGTAAAGCACGCGATTCTCATCGGTGGCGACGCCGCCGTTGTATTCCAGAGTCGCCGGGAGATCGCCCGGCACATAATGCGCGCTGCTGTTGCGGGCGTAAGCGGAAACCTGGTAGTTCAGGTTGCCGGACGACTTCTGGTAGGCCGCCACGCCGTAATAATTCTGCTCATTCTGATCGTCGTTCAGCGCGGTTGGGGGGATGTTCCCCGCCACCCAGGGGTTGCCGTTGGCCTGGGTTGAAACGGGTTGCAGGTCGCGATTGATGGGAATCTGAAACTGGCTGTAGGACAAGCTCCCCATGACGATGATCCGGCTGGTCGGGTCCATGATATGGGAGAAGTACATAAACGATTTGTACTGATCGGTGTAATCGTGCAGCGGCACTGAGGTCGGGGACGGATTCTCGATGCCCAGGTTATTGTGGTCGTAGCTCCCGTCAATGAAGAAGCTCGATTTGCCCTGGGAGAGGCCGTATTCAAAACTCGGACGAAAGGTGTCATAACTGCCGCCATAGACTTCCGCCGAGCCGCCGTTGAGCGCCGCTCCGCTCTTGGTCTGGATGTCCACGATGCCCGCCGTGCGGAAGCCGTATTCGGCCGGCAGCGAGCCGTTGATCAACTGCATGCTTTGCACGAAGCGCGGGTCCAATTCCGACCCGAACCCGCTGATGCCTTCGGGCAGCAACACGTCGTTGATGCGGTATTGCAGGTTGGCGTGCTCGCCCCGCACGTGGACCTGCCCCAGCGAATCCTCCGCCACTCCCGGCGCGCGCAAGAGCACCTGGTTGAACGAGGTGTTGTTGCCCTGCGCCTCGTTGAGGATCGCTTCATTGTTGATGGTGTAGGAGGTCGCCCCGACCTCCGTGAGAATACTGCTGCGCGCCGCGTTAAGCCGCCCTTCCACCATGACCGTGTCCAAGACATTGGTCGCGGCCGGAGCGCCATTGGTCTGGGCCGCCACCGAACCGCCGGCCATCGCGCCGCACGCCAAGGCGGCGCGCAAAATCTGCCGGGACATTTTCTGCCCTGAATTCTTCGTTGATTTCATAAAATGCAATTCAAAAAGGTTTTAATTGGGATTTCCACCGGAGCTTCCGCTCCTCCCCCCGGGCCGCCGGCCGCAACACAATATTGCGCCGTCCGGGAGTCAAACTAACTTTGCAAACGGGAAACTAAACGAAGAGTCAGGCAGGAGGGCCGCGGCTGGGGAGCAAACGCACATCCGCGGAAACAAAATCAACGCCACAGGCCGGCGCGCAAGAAACCAGCACGGGCGGGCACGGCGGGGCTTCGACAACGGTGGTTGGGCTGTAAACTTGTCCGTTCAGGAACAAAGTTGCCGCGCACTCGTGGTTCGGCTCGCCGGCGTCGTGGTGGACCCACGCATGGAAGGCGGGCACCACCGCCATGGTTTGGACCAGAAGGAAGACGCCCAGGGAAAAAGCAGCGGCTCCGCTTTTCACGGCGCGCATGAACCTTTTAGCTGACACTGGCGTCACGAATCTAAATATGCACCGCCGCCGCCTCTTTGCAAGAGCGTTTTTTTTACGTCATTCGCCAATGATTTTGACCAGCACGCGCTTGCGGCGGCCGCCATCGAATTCGCCGTAGAAGATTTGTTCCCACGGGCCGAAATCGAGTTTGCCCTTGGTGACGGCCACCACGACTTCGCGGCCCATGACCTGGCGTTTGAGATGGGCGTCGGCGTTATCCTCGCCCGTGCGGTTGTGATGGTACTGGCTGAGGGGTTCATGCGGGGCCAGTTTCTCCAGCCACACCTCATAATCATGGTGCAGCCCGCTTTCGTCGTCGTTGATGAAAACCGAGGCGGAGATGTGCATGGCGTTGACCAGGCAAAGCCCCTCGCGCACCCCGCTTTTTTGCACCAATTCCGCCACCGTGTCGGTGATGTTCACGAACCCCCGCCGTCCGGGCAATTCGAACCAAAGGTAGTCTGTATATGATTTCATAGGTCTCTTAATTCTTCCTCGGCGCGGGCCGGGTGTATTTGTCGAACACGGTCAGGACCGGCAGCGAGTTGCCGTCGTCGTCAAAAAAGGAGCGCAGGCCGGCGTTGCGCGATCCTGCCGGCTCCCACCAAAAAACGCCCTTGCCGTGTCCGCCCGGAACCTCCATCACGACGCGCGTGACCCCGTCCAGGAAATCGCGCTGGCCTTCGGGGGTGGAGGGAAAGGGCTGGGGGCGGTCGCTGGTCTCGGGAATCGGCCGCCAATTGTAACCGGTTTCCACCACGATGATGTCCTTGCCGTATTCGCGGGCGGTGAAGGCGAGATTTTCCCGCAAGTCCATCAGCGTCCCCTGCCAGCGCGGGTAGTAGGAAAAGCCGATGACATCGTAGGGAATGTCGTAGGAATTCAACTTGTCAAAGAACCACTTGGTCTTTTTCGCCTGGCCGCCCAAATCAACGTGGATCATGATTTTCGGGCGGGGGCCGTTGCCGCGGCCGGCGTCCACGCCGTTGATGCCGGCGTAAACGTAAGCGGCGAAGTGGTCCCAATTATCCGGCAATTTTCCGTCCGGCCACAACATGCCGGCGGTAACCTCGTTGCCGATTTGCACCATGTCCGGCAAGGCCCCGCCGTCGCGGAAGGCCGCGATGGTATCGCGGGTGTAAGCAAAGACCGCCTCGCCCCGTTCGGCATGAGACATTGGCTCCCATTGTTTTGGGGTTGGTTGTTTGCCGGGATCGGCCCACGTGCTGGCGTAATGAAAATCCAGCAGAAATTTGTAACCGAGCTTTTTGGCCGCCTGGGCCAGGGCCAGCGTATATTTGAAATCGTTGGGCAGATTCTGCCCGACCGGCTCGACGAAAACGCGGAGGCGAATCCAGTTATACCCGTGATTATGGAAAATCTGGAGGCCGGGCAGGGCGTTGGTGCCGTCCTTAAAAATGTTGCCACCGTCCTCCGCCTGCTTCAAGAATGACAAATCCGCCCCGAAGGCGAAATCCGCCGCGCGCGCCTCTTCGACCGCGAACAAAAATCCGCACGCGCCAGCCAGCAGAACCTTGCTCAGTGAATTCATCTTTGAGCCATTTATCACGCGACAGGCTTAAGGTCAAGCGAGGGGAAGCGCGTTTTCGGTTAAGGCTTGCCGCGCGGCAAAAAAAAGAATACACTTCTGGCGTATGAGTCATACAATTACGATTCGTGTTACGAAGGACCTCGCGGAATGGTTGGAAGAGACGGCCTTCCGCTCGGGAGTTTCGCAAGGGCAAGTGGTTCGTGAACAATTGGAAAAAGCCAGGACTGGCGGCGCCCAGCAGCCCTTCATGCGTCTGGCTGGCTGCGTTTCCGGACCACGGGATTTATCAACCCGCAAAGGCTTTGCAAAAAAATGAAGGGCATCGCTGACACTGGCTTTCTGGTCGCTTTTGCCAACCGGAACGACACGCATCACTTGTGGGCGGTAAGCCTCGCGTCCCAGGTTACCGAACCGCTCCTAACCTGCGAGGCCGTGCTGGCCGAAACCGCCTTTCACCTGCAAGATGTGTCTGCCGTGCTCAAGATGATAGAGAATGGGCTGGTGGTTGACGTATTCGACTTCAACGCCAACCTGACGCATTTGGCGCTGCTCGCCGAAAAATATTCCAGCCGCCGGCCCGATTTGGCGGACCTTTGTCTGATTCGTTTGAGCGAATTGAATCCTTATCACCAAGTCCTCACGATTGACCGCCAGGACTTTGCCATTTATCGAAGAAATAAACGGGAGATCATCCCGTTGATTTGCCCGGCTGAATCGTGAATCAAGCGGGTCCAGCCAAGGCTGGCGCCGCGGCGCGGAAATGACTCCGTCAGCCAGGGCTTTGAGATTTCGGTTTCTCCTTCACCCTTTCCCAATACCGGCAATCAAGGTTGGAAAAAATGTTGTCCGACTGCTCGATTTGCGACAGCCACGGTTCGTCAATCTCCCTGGCCGTCAATTGGCGGTATAGCTCCAGGAAACGCAACAAATGGTCTTTGACGCGGCGGGCGGCGTAGCCAGGACTGGTGCCGGTGCGCAGGATGAACGGCCAATCGCTGGATTGGGCCAGCAGCAGTTCGCGGGCGGCCTGGCGCAGGGCGCGCCCGGTCATGCCCTGCGCGCCGCTGAAACGCTCCGCCAGCTCGGTCATGCGCGTTTGCGCCACGCGCAGGTGCGGGTAAATCCACTCGTTGGATTCGTTGAGCCAGACGCGCCAATAACCCTCCTCGCCCCAACTGGACGCGCCGGGGGTGGCGACCTGCTGCGTCGGATAGCGCCGCAAGTATTCGCCGGGGGTGATGAAGGTGAAAGCCTGCTGGTCGTAATAGGCCTTGCGCACAAAGAGATTCAAAAACTCCGGCCCTTCGTACCACCAATGGCCGAACAACTCGGCGTCATAGGGCGAAACGACAATCGGCGGGCGGTCCATGATCGCTCCCAATTTGCCGAATTGCTCCACGCGCGAACGCAGGAAATGGCTCGCGTGCTCATCGGCCGCGCGCAGGGCGGTGGCGCGGTCATAGACTGTCTTCTCCAGCGTTTCGCCGGTGATGCGATGGTATTTGAGGCCCGTGAAGCCGCGCACGTCGGGCGCGGGCAAATAAGGTTTGACGTAGTCCAAATCCAGATCGAAGCCGATGTCGCGGTAAAAATCGCGGTAACGAAAATCGCCGGGGTAGCCTTGCTGCTTGCTCCAGACCTGGCGGGCCGACTCAAAATCGCGTCCGAAGGCGGCCACGCCGTTGGGGGTGAAAACGGGCGCGAAGACGCCATAGCGCGGACGCGGACAGGCATGCAGAAGGCCGTGCGTTTCGGTCACGAACCAGCGGATGTTGGCCTCTTGCAGCACTTGCTCGATCCCCTCGGCAAAGGCGCACTCCGGCAGCCAGATGCCGCGCGGCGGGCGGCCAAAGCATTCGACATAATGATCGCGCGCCACCAGAACCTGGGCGCGCAGAGAGGGCGGGTCGCCGGCCAGCAGCGGCAGCAGCGCGTGCGTGGCCGCGCAGGTGGCGATTTCCAGCATCCCGGCCTCCTGCAACTGGCGGAAGGCGCCGACCAGGTCGCGGTTGTAATCAAAATAGGTTTCGCGCAGGCCGGTGAAACGATGATGGTACATCCAAGCCAGCTCGCGGAAGGGGGCGTCCCAATGCGTGCGATGAATCTCGCTCTCCGCCAGTTGAATCAGGCCGTCCAGGTGCCGGACGTAGCGATCCTGCAACATCGGGTCCAGCAGCATGGCGCACAGGGGCGGCGAAACAGAGAGCGTCAGGCGGACCTGCATCCTGTCGTTATGCCAGCCTTCCATGATTTGCAGCAGCGGGAGGTAAGTCTCGGTGATGGCTTCAAAGAGCCAGTTCTCCTCCAGGAATTTCTCCTGTTCCGGATGGCGCACGAACGGCAGATGCGCGTGCAATAAGAGGGCAAAATGGCCTTGCATGGAGTGGGGGGATTCTCTGTCAATCAATCCAAATCTTTGGTCAAACGAAGAGCCACCGCCTTGGACCTGGCGTAGAGCGCGGCGCCCGCCAGCGCCGGCACGGCCTTGAGCGCCAGCGCGGCCGGCCGCGCCGCCGGACGATGCGACAAGTACAAATACACATCCGGGGCGCACAAGCCGCCGCCCAGAATGATCAAGCCGCAGGCGGCCAGCCGGAGGACAAAGAGAGCGGCTTTGGCGTAGGGGTTCAACATGCGGGGCGGCTCGTTTTTTGGCGGCGTCCCCGCCGTGAAATGATCCAGGAGTTCATGCCACCTCGCTGGCCAGCGGCGGCTTGAGTTTCGGGTCTTGCGGGTGCGCCGCGACCCCCCCGTGACAGGCCGTCGCGCGGCTGAATTGCAGGCGCGCCTGGCGCGTCTCCACCCCGTCGGCCGATTGGGCGGCGGCCGGCAGGCAATACTGGCCGTCGGGCAGCGCGAAGCGGAAGCTGAAAGAACCGTCGGGCCGGAGTTTGATCGGACGGTCGCCGATGGTTACTTTGGCGTCCGGCTCGGTCGCGCCGTAAATGATCAACTCGGCGTTGACATTGAACCAAAAACCGCGCTTGCGTTCCGCCCCGCCGAAGGGGCTGGAGAAGCTGGAAACGCCGCCCAAGGCGGCGGTCAGCGAAGTGGGCACGCTGAATTGCGCCGCGCCGAGGGAGGAAACCTGCTGGAGAATCTGGCGGCGGATCAATTCGGTGATTTCCAGCGAACCGATCCAGATGCGCCGGACGTGGTCAAGCGAAATCACATCCGCCAGAGCTTTGTCCTGGGCGGGGGTCCATTCGCTGTGGATCGTTTCGGGCGCCGGCAGTTCGCGGAACCCTTGCGCGCGCATCTGCTGCATCGCCTCCACCAGCGGGACGTTCTCCCGCACGGCCCCTTTGACCAATCCCAACAAGTCGGCGAACGGCACATCGGCTGGAATGGTGGCGAAACGGATGGAAGTGTCGTCCGAAAGGCTGTCCGGCGGCGTGAGTGTCGCCCCGGAGCGGGCCAAAGAAACCCATTTGCCGCCGGCCTTGTTGTAGCCCAGCTCCGCCAGATATTTGGCGCCGGCGGCAGGAACGGGGGCGAACCAAGTGCGGGATTCGGGATGGACATGGATTTGTGAGAGCGGTTCGCCTTCGATCGCCTCGCGATAAATGCGCAACACCAAATGGCCGTCCGCCGAAAGGACGTTATATTTTTTGAGTTGTTCGCGGCTGAAGTCCCAATAGGCGTAAAGCCAGTGCGGATCGCGCGCCGCCAGGAACAATTGCTGCGTGCCGTAGGATTCGGGCAATTCCCCGCCAGCGGGAGCGGCGGGAGCGGCGGCGGGCGACGGCCCCAGCGCGTAACGCTGGCCCGGGCCGCTGACGGCCGGGGCGGGCGGCGCGTCGCCTTCCAGGAGGATCGGCGGGATTTTCAATGGCGGGACCTCGGAAGCGCGCTTGGTCCGGGCGGCTTGCGGAGCGGGCGCGGGAGCTTTGGTGGTTGTCGGGGCGGGGGTGGCGGCTTTGGCCTTGCTTTCGGCGGCGGCAGAGGCGCCGGAGGGTTTGGTGGACTTACTCGCGGTTTTCCGCCTCGCCTTAACAGGTTTAGGTTTCATAAGTTCAAAGGTACAGAGGGCACGGTGTACTCAAGCAACGGTTCATTGTGGCAGAGCATCATGCCCGGCGCAAATAGAAAATGCCGGCGGCGCTGAATTTTGTCGCGGAGGGAGCCAGCGCGCTTTTTGGCTGGCCTTCGTTGACCGTGAATTCTACGCTTCCTCCATGAGATTCATCAAAGGAATGCTCTTCGGAATCATCCTTGGCGCGGCCGCCTGCTGGTACCTGCAACACAAAGCCCGGCAACACCCTGAGACGGAACAGCGCTTCGAGGAATCCGCCGCCCGGGCCGGCGCGGCCGCCAATGACGCCGCTCACAATTTCTCGGACGCCTTGAAGGCCAAGCTGGAAACGCTGGATTTGCGCGGCAGCCAGATCAAGGAGGAAATGGCGCGCACGGGCAAGATCGTCCGCCACAAGGCGCAAGAAATCGCCGGGCAGGTGTCCGACGCGACGACCGACGCGCGGATCGTGGCCGGGATCAAAGCCAATTACGCCGGCGAACCGGACCTGTCGGTCTGGTCCATTTCAGTGTCATGCCACGAAGGTCATGTCGCGCTTTCCGGGACCGTTCCCACTCCCGAAGGCGTGGGCAAAGCCGTCGCCCTGGCCCTGGAAGTCAGCGGCGTGGCGGACGTCACTTCGACACTGGAAATCAAGGCCAAATAAACCGCTAATTGATCAATAGAGTGTCCCTTGCCCCTTGCAGTGCAATTGTTCAAAGTCGTTCATTTTCGAGAAGATTTGTCAGGGGAATGATGGTCAGGGGAATGGGAAGAAGACTTTGAACGATTATTCCCCTGACCATCATTCCCTTGACAACGGCCTTTCCTGGCCTGAGCGCGTTGAGGAGAAATCGGCAGAGGAATGTTCGGCAAAGGAATAATTCACGGCCTGGTCTGTTCCCCATTCCTCTGCCGAATATTCCCCTGCCGTTAATTCCGGTGCCTTCGCGCCCGTCCCCAGTTTCATCCTTGTTTTGGTTGCGGCTGCCGCGCTGGGGAATGTGCCGGCCGTGAATTGGGATGCCGATGGTCTCGTTTCAAGACCGGCCGGACCAGTTCTGGTCCCGCTCGCTTACGATTGAGCCTGCGCGAGGCGATATACTTTTCCGTCGCCGAATCGATATGCCAACAAACGCGCAAGGCGTTCCCGGAGAGGAAAGTGTTGCGAGCCTGGCAAGGAAATGCGCCGCGCTTCTGGGAATTGACCCCGCTCAACTGGTCGAGAAAACCAAACGCATCCAGAAATGCGCGCCCCCACAGGCAAACGAAATCTGTTCTCGTGGGGTTTTTCTCGCCCGTTTGTTGGATGGCATTGAGTTTTACGCGAACGGCGAGGATGATCGCGGGGGATTTCTCATTGTCTTCGGGAGCTTTGGCGAGGTGGAGTCGTTCGATCTTATCTGGCCGGCTGTGGAGCGACTTTCTGCCAAGCCGTTTCCAGCACCGGGCGAAATTATGGGCTGGATAAAAGCGGGGAAAGCTGTTTTGGCGCTCGACGAGGATGGGTCGCTCGATTTCACTCGCTTAAATGACTTAACCGCCGCCTCGAAGCTCACTATTATGAAGGTCACACCGTACTATGATGAAGTGCCATCCGAGGCATCAAAGGCCGCAATTCTAATCACTCCATTTCTTGACTTGCACGTAACAGGCTGGCGAGACTCAAAAACAATAACGGGGCATCTTCTTTGTCTAATTCCGTCAGATGGCGACAGCAGACCGTCAAGTAAATGAAAGACAGGTCCAGACCGATGGACTGTGATTGGAAGAATCTGATGGATCATCAAGAACGGGATTTGGTCATCACGTTACAGCCGTTGATGGTACTCCTGCACGGTTTTGGTGGTGTAGCCGTTTTTCTTGAGGGCGGCGATGCCCAGGGCGGCCGCCCGGGCGCCGCTCAAGGTGGTCATAATCGGCGTGCCGGTATAGACGGCGGTGGTGCGGATTTTGACCTCGTCCGCGCGCGGGGTCTGGCCGGCCGGGGTGTTGATGACCAGTTGAATCTCCCGGTTCTTCAATAAATCCAGCGTGTTGGGGCGGCCTTCGGCCAGCTTGAAAACGCGCGAGACTTTCAGGCCGGCCTCGGTCAGGATCCGGGCCGTGCCGCCGGTGGAGACGATCTCAAAACCCAGGTCGGCGAATTGTTGGGCAATCGCGGCCACTTCGTTTTTATCCGCGTCGCTCACGCTGATGAACACGCGCCCTCGCAGGGGCAGCGGGGCGTTGGCGGCCATTTGCGATTTGGCGTAGGCGATGCCCAGGTCGGCGTCCAATCCCATGACTTCGCCCGTCGAACGCATCTCCGGCGAGAGCAAAATATCCTGGCCCAGAAAACGGTTGAAGGGGAAAACCGATTCCTTGACGGCCCAGTACGGGGGCCAGATTTCGCGCGTGAAACCCAGCTCGGCCAGTTTTTTGCCGGCCATGACTTTGGCGGCCAGCTTGGCCAGGGGCACGCCGATGGCCTTGCTGACAAAGGGCACCGTGCGCGAGGCGCGCGGATTGACTTCCAGCACCCACACCTTTTGGCCCTTGACGGCGTATTGCACGTTCATCAGGCCGATGACGCGCAATTCCCGCGCCATGGCGTGCGTGTATTGGCGCATGGTCTCGATCACCTCGGATCGGAGCGTGTGCGGCGGCAGCACCATGGCCGCGTCGCCCGAATGCACTCCGGCAAATTCAATATGCTCCAGAAAACCGCCGATGACGCTGGAGCCTTGCGCGGGGTCGGCAAAATGGCCCACGTCGGCCACGCAATCCACGTCCACCTCGGTGGCGTCCTCCAAAAATTGGTCCACCAGGACGGGCCGTTCGGGCGAGGCTTCGACGGCGAAGCGCATGTAATGGCACAATTCGGCGTCGGAATAGACAATCTGCATGGCGCGTCCGCCCAGGACGAAGGAAGGACGCACCAGCACCGGGTAGCCCACGCCGTGGGCGGCCTGGACGGCTTCGGCTTCGTTGGTGGCCAGGCCGTTAGGCGGTTGCGGGATGCCCAGCTTGGTGAGCATGGCGGAAAAAAGCTTGCGGTCTTCGGCGATCTCGATGCTCTGCGGGGAAGTGCCGATGATATTGACGCCGTTCTTTTGCAGCCCCAAGGCCAGGTTCAAAGGCGTTTGGCCGCCGAACTGGGCGATGGCGCCCCAGCACTTTTCGCGTTCATAGACGTGCAGCACGTCCTCCAGCGTCAGCGGCTCGAAGAACAGCTTGTCACTGGTGTCATAATCGGTGGAGACGGTTTCCGGATTGGAATTGATCATCAGCGTCTCGAAGCCTTCTTCTTTGAGGGCGAAGGCGGCGTGGACGCAGCAATAATCGAACTCGATGCCCTGGCCGATGCGGTTGGGGCCGCCGCCCAGGATCATGATTTTGCGTTTGTCGCCGCCCTTGATTTCGTCGTCGCCGCGGTCGTAGGTGGAGTAATAGTAAGGGGTGGCGGCCTCAAACTCCGCCGCGCAGGTATCCACCAGGCGGTAACTGGGCGCCAGGCCAAGTTCATGGCGCAAAGCGCGAACCTGCCCTTCGGAAGTTCCGGTTAAATGGGCGATTTGTCGGTCCGAAAAACCGAGGGATTTGGCCTTGGCCAGCAGCTCACGATTCATGTTTGAAACTCTAAACCACCGCAAGTTAGCCTGAGCCAATGGGCGCTGGCAAGAGCGGAATTCAAGATAACTGCCTTCCTCCCTCATTCTCCCGGATTGATGGTCCCATCCCCCGCGGGGTATTGGCGGCGCCCGCGCCGGCGGTTTGCGGCATCGTGAGTGGAAGCTTGACAAAACCGGCGGCGCGACATTCAATCGCGCTTGAATTCGGATCAACATGAATAATTCAAATCCTTCCCGTCGTGATTTTTTAAAGGCGTCCGCGCTGGCGGGCTTGGGCGCTTCCGTGGCCGGGTGCTCCACCCATGACGCGGCGGCGGGGGGCGTGTCCACTGAACAGGTGACGCTGCCCAGCGGCCTTGTCATCAAGGGCGATGTCAGTGTCACCCGCCCGCGCCCGGCCGGCCAGAAGCCGGTGCATAATTTGACGACCCAGCCGTTGGAGAAGGTGCGGGTGGGCGTCATTGGACTTAATCGCGGCATGGCGCACGTGGCGGCTTGTCTGAAAATCGAATGTTGCGAAATTACCGCCGTGTGCGATCTGCGGGATGACCGCGCCAGGCACGCGGCGAGCGCATGCGAAACGGCCGGCGCCAAGCCGCCCGCGGTCTATAGCGGCACGGAGCATATTTGGGAAAAGATGGTCGAGCGGGACGACGTGGATGTGGTGTATGTCGCCACGCCGTGGGCCTGGCACGTCCCCATGGCCTTGGGAGCGATGGAACACGGCAAACATGCCTTTGTGGAAGTCGCGGCGGCGGTCACGGTGGAGGATGGCTGGAAACTGGTGGACACCAGCGAGCGCACCCGCCGGCATTGCGTCCTGTTGGAAAATTGCTGCTACGGCGAAAATGAGTTGTTCGTTCTCAACATGGCGCGGGAGGGAGTTTTCGGGGACCTGACCCATGCCGAGTGCGCTTATCTCCATGACTTGCGCGAAGTGCTTTTTTCGCTGGGCACGGAAGGCGATTGGCGGCGGGACTATCATTGGGAATACAACGGCAATCTGTATCCCACGCATGGACTGGGGCCGGTCGCGCAATACCTGGGCGTGGGCCGCGGCGATCAGTTCAAATACCTGGTGTCGGCGAGTTCGCCGGAGAAAAGCCTGACCAAATATCGCGACGAGATGAAGCCCAACGGCGGCCGGCACGCCAACGAGAAATATCTTTGCGGCGACATGAACACGTCGCTCGTCAAGACTGTTTTGGGCCGCACGATTATGATCCAGCACGATGTCGTCAGCCCGCGGCCTTACAGCCGCATCAACGCCCTTTACGGCACGGGCGGCGCCTTTTTTGATTACCCGCCGCGTCTGGCCATCAATGATCCCAAACAGTACGGGCTGAAAGCGGCAGGCCCGGACGCCTGGCTGGAAGGCGCGGACATGCAGAAAATGCGCGACAAGTTCACGCATCCGTTGTGGCGGAAGCTGCGGGAACAGTCCGAAGGCGCGGGCCACGGCGGCATGGATTTTGTCATCAACTGGATCAACCTGCATCGTCTCCACCAGGGCCGGACGCCCGACAGCGTGGTGTATGACGCGGCGGCCTGGAGCAGCATCATTGAGCTTTCCTCCAAGTCCGTGGCCACCGGGAGCATGCCTGTGGAGATACCGGACTTCAGCCGCGGGGTGTGGCAGAGCTTGCAACCTCTGGGCATCGCCGATTGAGGTTCAATTCTTCAAGCGGCGGGAATCATCAGCACCGGGCACGGGGCATGATGGCCGATGGAGTCCGCCGTGCTGGTTGCCAGGGCGCGCGTGAACCCGGACCGATGGCTGGCTGGAACGACAATTAAATCGGCCTCGACATCGCGCGCCGCCAGGACAATTTCCTTGGAGATGGACTCCACCTCCAGGCGGACCATGGTTTCGACATTTTCCAGCTTGATGGCGGCGGTTTGGCACATTTGATCCAGGTTGTGCTGCGCCTGCCTTGTCAGCTCTTCCTGGACTTCCGGCTCATAGCCGCGATAACTGAAGGGACTTTGCACCACGTGAAGAAGAACGATCCTGCCATCCACGCTTTCGGCCAGATGAGCGGCGTAGCGGAAGGCGAATTTCGACTGCGCGGAAAAATCAATCGGCACCAGGATCGTTTTTAACCGGATGATCTCCTCCAAGGCGGTCGTTGTGCCATTGGATTCGATGGCGGGAGCATGGTTCATAAACTGTCTTTGATTCAGGACAGCGGCATGGCTGGCTCGCAGACGGCGGCACGGCCATGAGAGACCGGCCGCAAGACCACGCGCGCGATCTCAGCCTTGGTGGGGGCGACGTTGACCCGGCCCCTGATTTCATCTATGGAGAGGATTTTCCGCGTCGAAATGAGAACTTCCTTGTGCGAATACCAGTGGCTGGTATCCAGCACCAGATAGCCAATGTGCCAAGTCTCCTGGTCCATGAGCAAATCCGCCACGCGCCCGTCCGAATCCGCGCCGGAATAAACATGGAACCCGAAAATTTTCCGCGCGCTGATGAGGTGCCCGTCTCCTTTGGCGGGCGTCTGGCCGCCGTTGTTGGACGGCCTTGGATCGGGGAAATCGCTGGGACCCCACAGGCGCCCGCCCTGCCAGTAGAACGGCCAGTGGTAATACCGGTAGTAATTCATCTCGAACTCCTTGGTAACCGGACTTTGCCAATCGAGCATGGGACTCTTTTCGATTTGGTCCCTGGTCAGATGCACGGGCAGGCTTTTGGCGCGCGTGGAAACCGAACCCAAGGCATGGGGAGAAAGAAGCAGGCGGCGCGGATAAGCCCGCCAGTCTGTGTCCGCCGCCACGTAGCGCACGGCCCAGTCCACATTATCGAAATAACAATCCTCCACGTGGCCGACCCTGTCATCGGAAGCCTCCAGTTTTTTTCCGTAAAGTCGTTTGATGCCGTTTAACATAGGTCGTCCTATCCGGGTATTATGTTGAGGCATGAATCATGCCAGAAAGGTAATTCGCCGGAATGGGCTGGATCAAAGGCGCATTGGGAAGCAAAATGTTGCAAATGAACCCCCGGGAACGACGAAACCTCGCGGGGGATTTACGAAAACTCGACATTTTCACCATTGAAAAATCAAGCTTTACGGGCGAATCTCCCGGAACGCATCTTTGGCACGGATATTGATGCGCTATGAGGCATGAACATCCATGAACACAGGAAACAGGCGGCCAAGGTGGGCGGCTAATGAAACATGGGCGATAAAACTCCCGAACAGGTTCCCGAGGCGTGCGCCAAGTTATATCAAGGCGGCTTGGCGGCTCTGGAAAAGAATGAGGCGGCTTCGGCCATCTCCTCCTTTATGACCGCGCTGGAAATGGAGCCTGGCTTTGTGGCCTGTCGCCAGGCGTTGCGTCAAGCGCAGAAGAAAGCGGCGGAACAAAAGCCGGGCTTTTGGACAAGACTTGTCCAGAAAGGCCGCCGCTCGCCTTCTCTGAGCGAAGCGGAGGTTCTGTTGCATTTGCAACCTCTCAAAACGATCGCCCTCGGGGAACGGGTTTTGAACCAGGACCCTGACAATGTCACCGCGCACAAACTGCTGGCCAAAGCCGCGCTGGCGGCGGACCTGCCGCGCACCGCTCTTTTGTCATTGGAGGCGCTGGCGCAAGAACATCCAGAGCATCGGGCCATCAAACTGGAATTGGCGGAGGCGCTGGCCAAAAGCGGCGACGCTTCCGCCGCAGCGGCCATCTACGGCCAATTATTGAAAGATGATCCGCAAGATGGAGCGGTTTTGCGCGGGTTGCAAGCCATGTCCAACCCGCCTGTAAAGGCGGCAGCGCCCTTGCCTGTCAACGGCCACGCTGCTCAAAGCCCCGCGGGGCCAACTCCAAGCCCCGCGTTCCAACGGCAGCCGGAGGCGGTTCCGGGGACCACGGCGGACGATGCGACCATCAAGCGATTTGAGGCGCTCCTGGTTCACGGTCCCAAGAACAGGAAATTCCTCACCACCCTTGCCGAAGCCTACGCCAGGAAAGGGATGTTTGATAAATCCCTGACCTTTTACGAGCAAGCCCTCAACGTCGTCGGCGGCAAGCATCCCGGCCTCGAAAAGACCATTGCGGAAACGACGCAAAAGAAATTCGACCAGGAGTTAAGCCGGCTGGACCCGCGGGCGGATGATTACGCCGCGCAATGCGAACGCATCCAGAACCAGCGGCTGGAGCTTCAATGGCACGAGATGGAGGGGGCGCACTGACTTATGGAACAAGTTGCCTCCACCACGGCCTTGGGCAAACTGCTCGACTGGTGCTCGCGCCAGAAAGCCACAGACCTTCACGCGCAGGCCGACCGTCGCTATTCCATCCGCGTGGATGGCAAACTTCAGCGCATCCCGCAGGAGCAGTTTCCACCGCCCAACAACGACGACATCGTCCATATTCTGCGCGAGGCATTCTCCACCTCCATCTATGACCGCATCGAGCGGCAGCGGGAAACGGATTTAAGTTTTCTGTGCGCGGCCATGCGCTATCGGGCCAATTTCAGCAAGCAACAAGGCAAACAATCCTTTTCCTTCAGAGTCGTGCCGCAGAACTTGATGAAATTTCAGGATCTCGGATTACCGGCGACCATTCTTGACCTGGTGCGGGAGCCGCGCGGTTTGATCATGGTGGTCGGCGCGGCGGGCCAGGGCAAGAGCACGACCGTCCGCGCCATTTTGCAAAAGCTCAATGAAACCCTGGCTTTGCGCGTCATCACCATCGAAGACCCTATCGAATACCTGTTTCAGGAGGAGAAGTGCCAATACGAGCAGCGCGAGGTGGGGGTGGATACCGATTCCTTCGCCGATGGCATTCGCAATGCCGTGCGACAGGATCCCGACGTGATCTTCCTGGGCGAAATTCGTGACCGGGAGAGCCTCCTGGCGGCTATGCAGGCGGCGGAAACGGGCCACTTGGTCTTGACGACGCTTCACGCCGATTCGGTTCCGCAAGCCATAGAACGACTGCGCCAGTTTTATCCGACGCAAGATCAGGCAAACGTCAGCGCTCTCCTGGCCCGCTGCCTCAATGCGATTGTCTGCCAGCGGCTCATCCCCAGCGCGTTCGGCAAGCGCATCCCCTGCCTTGAAATTATGAAACGCAACGTGGGCATCCAGGACTGCATCGCCCGCAATGATCTGGTTCTGTTGGCTGGCCATATCGAAGCCTCCGTCAGCGAGGGCATGCATAGTTTTGACCAATATCTGATGCAGCTTCTCCAAAACGGGTACATAACCGAGGACACTGCCAGGCATTATGCGAATAACTGGAGCATGGTCGAAATGGCGATGCACGGCTTCATCCCCTCGACCTCCGGCATTCTCAAACCGGAGTAATCCCCACCACCTCACTTTATGAATACAGTGCAAAATGGAAAAGGCGACCATCCCAGGAACAATTGGGGCGGCAACTGGTACACCGGTTTCGATGCCATTAACTGGGGCCAGCCCGCGCTCAACCAAACCCCCTGCGCTAATTCAGCCAAGATCGCAAACCCATTAACCCGAACCTACTATGACGCGTCTAAATCCCATCGAGTCCCGCCAAATCAGCCCGCAAGTGCGGGCCACGCTGGACAAACTGAAATTTGAGGCCGCGGAGGCGCCCAATTTTCTGCGCATTGTCGCCAAGTCGCTCTCGGCCATGAGAGCCTTTGCCGGGATGGAACATGCCCTGGCCCGCGGCTGCCTCACCGCCAAAGAGCGCCAGCAAATCGCCCTGACGGTGGCCGAAATCAATGGGTGCGATTATTGCCGCCTCGCTCATGCCAGAACCGCCCGGGAGGCCGCGTTGACCGACCAGGATATCCGCCTGGCGCGCAAGGCCGCCGCCGCGGAGCCAAGGGCCAACGCCATGCTGCGCTTCACCCAGGCCGTCGTTCTGCAACGAGGGGAAATCAGCGACGCCGAACTGGCTCTGGTGCGGCAGGCGGGTCTTTCGGAATCGGAGATTATCGAGATCATTGCCAACATTGCGTTGAACATCTTCACCAATTACCTGAACATCATCTCCAAAACGGAAACCGATTTTTTCATGCCGCAAACGCGCGTCCTGGCGGGCACCAATTGATATGTCCACTTTAGCCATTAACGCCGGTTCCAGCAGCCTCAAGTTCGGCCTGTTTGATGACCTCGACGCCACGGCCCTCGTGACCGGGGAAATGGACTGGGCCGACGGCAAGCGGGAACAAGCTCAATTGATTGTGCGTCCGCGCCAGGGCACCACGGTCAAATCCCGCTTTTCGCTGACCGGCAGTGACACCGCCGCCGCGCGCGTCGTCCAGGTGGCGCTGGCGGCCGTGGGCGCCGAAAAGAATTCCGCGCGGGCCATCACCGCCGTGGGGCACCGGATCGTCCACGGCGGGGCCGAGTATCGGGAGAGCGTGTTGCTGGACAGCAAGGTCAAGGCGGCCATTGGCCAATTGAGCGAGTTGGTTCCGCTCCACAATCCCCCGGCGCTCAGGGCCGTGGAGGCGGTGGAAAACGCGCTGCCCGGCACGCCGCAGGTCGCTGTTTTTGACACCGCCTTTTACGCCAGCATGCCGCCCAAAGTTTTTCTGTACGCGACGCCCTACGACTGGTATCAGCATTGGGGCATGCGCCGGTACGGGTTTCACGGCATCAGCCATGCCTATTGCGCCCGCCGCGCGGCGGAGATGATGGGGCGGGAGCTTTCCCAACTCCGCCTTGTCTCCTGCCACTTGGGCGGAGGTTGTTCGGCCACCGCCGTGCGGGCAGGCACGGCCCTGGCCACCACCGGCGGCTTCAGCCCGTTGGAAGGATTGATGATGGGAACGCGCTGCGGCTCCATTGACCCCGGAATCCTCCTCCATCTCCAGCGCCAGCAAGGCTTGACCTGCAAGGAGCTGGATCGCGCCTTGAATCACTCTTCAGGTCTGTTGGGCGTTTCCGGCGTCTCGCCCAATCTGGCGCAAATTGAAGTGGCCGCCGCGCAAGGAAACCCGCGGGCGCGCCTGGCGTTCGACATGTTTGCGGAGCAGGTGCGCGAAGCCATTGGCCGCCTTGCCGCCGCGCTGGGCGGCATGGACGCGCTGATTTTCACCGACCGCATCGGCGAAGGCTCCGCCGCTCTTCGCGCGGCGGCCTGCGAGGGGCTTGATTTCATGGGCCTCCGTCTGGATGGAAAGCGCAACGCGGAGGCCCGGGCCGACGTGGATATTGCCACGGCCGATTCCCCCGCCAGGATTCTGGTCATCCACACCGAGGAAGAACTCATGGTGGCCCGCGAAACGCGCCGGGTGATGGCGCAATAGCGTCAGGACCGCGGCCGTTCGGGCTTTTGCAACCCAAGGCTTTTGATTCGGGAAATCAGTGTGCTGGGTTTGAGTCCAAGCAACTCCGCCGCGCCGCCGGCTCCGTGAATTTTCCACTTGGCCTTGTTAAGAGCGGCCAAAATATTGTCGGATTCACGCTGCCGGAATTGCAGGTCGCTTAAAATGGGCGGCTCCGGTCCGGCGGCGGTGAGAATGGTGTCGGGCGCCGTCATGCCCGCGGCTCTCTGGCTGGCGGAGAAGTCGAACCAGAGCGTTCCGTCCTGCGCCAGGATCAAGGCGCGCTCGATGGCGTTCTGCAATTCGCGGATGTTGCCCGGCCAGTCATAGCTCTGAAATTGGGCGAGGTGGGCCTGGGTGAGCCGGGCGGGCGGCAAATGCAGCTTGCGGGCCGCCTCTTCCAGAAAGTGCGCCGCTAGCAGGGGGATGTCCTCTTTGCGCTCGCGCAATGGCGCCACCGCCAGGGGGAACACATTGAGCCGGTAGTAGAGGTCCTGGCGAAAACGGCCGGCGGCGACCTCCCGGGGCAAGTCGCGGTTGGTCGCGGCAAGAATCCGCACGTCCACCGTGCGCGTTCGTTCTTCCCCGACCCGTTCATATTGTCCTTCCTGCAACACGCGCAGCAGTTTGCTTTGCAGCTCCAGGGGAATTTCACCCACTTCGTCCAACAGCAGCGTGCCGCCCTGCGCCGCCTCAAATCGGCCCGCCCGATCCCGCACGGCGCCCGTAAAAGCGCCTTTGACGTGGCCGAAAAACTCGCTCTCGTACAGCTCCCTGGGAATGGACGCGCAGTTGACGCGGATCAGCGGATGCTCCCGGCGCCGGCTCCGCCGGTGAATCTCGCGGGCGACCAATTCCTTGCCCGTGCCCGACTCGCCCAGAATCAGCACCGTCGCGTCGGTCGGCGCCACCATTTCAATTTGGCGCAGCGTTTGTCGCAAGACGGCGCTTTGGCCGAGAATCTCGCCAAAAGCCCCGGCCTCCCGCACTTCTTCCTGGAGAAACGTGTTTTCCAGCTCCAATTGCGACTTCAACCGTTCAATCTCCTCGAACGTGCGCGCATTGACGATGGCCGCGCCAATGTGATCGGCGAAAATGCGCAGCCACTCGGGCGCCTGCTCCGGCGTCGGAATGCGGTTGTATTGGGCGATGACGCCCAGCGTTTCGCCTTGGAACATGATGGGCTGGCCGTTGAACCCATGAATGTCCCCCCGCGCGGCCAATCCCTGCCCGCCGAAGCCGCCCAGGTCGCGCGCCGGATCGGTGCTGACCAGGGCCTGGCCCGTGGCGGCAATGCGGCCAATGACACCCACCCCCAGCGGAATGCGCCTCAACTCTTCTTCGGCTTGCGGCGCGGGCGCGCCCGGGGCCGCGCCAGCGGTTTCCGCGCTGGCCGCCAGGTGCAGACAGCGGGTTTGATCGGGACATTGGGGGCGGGCGAGACAAGACGCGCACAGGTCCCCTTTATCAATCAGCCACAAGCACGCCATGACGGCGTGGGGACGTTCGGCCAGGCACTGGACGATCTTGCGCAGCAGCCGTTCCACGGAGCGTTCCGGGGCGATTTCCAAGAGGAGCCTCCTCAAGGAATCGAACTCGGGCTTATAATCGAGAGGCAATTCCACCGTCTCCTACCATACTCGCGCCGGGGAGAATTGACAATGCCCGCGTCGGAACCCATGCGGGATATGGCCTGGATGAAATGACAAATGGACAATTTTCCCGAATCATTAGCCTGGTGAAGAAAATTGCATATTTAGGTGAAAAAGGGCTTGACACTATATCACCTATATGGTGATATAGCGCCATGCCAGTCTTTACCAAGCGAAAATCCAAACTGCACAT
>Ga0224555_1001914_pt1 | contig 26326 bp, 22 predicted proteins | sample 714S23034metaG_FD_180687 | JGI IMG/M metagenome (GOLD analysis project Ga0224555, IMG submission 180687) | Peat soil microbial communities from Stordalen Mire, Sweden - 717 S2 30-34 | ecosystem: Environmental > Terrestrial > Soil > Wetlands > Peat | place: Sweden: Norrbotten County, Stordalen...
CCCACGTTCATCCAACACGTAGCGAAGCTGCCGATACTTCTTCCGTAGGGTCGCAATCTCGTTTCCCATAGAAAAAGAGTACACGATATTTAGAATATGTGCTAGTTATTTATGCGCAGGCCCTAAGCAAAACCAAACAGACCCGGCCAAACGCGCCGGGCCTTCGCATTTAACCAGCAGGAAGCCAGTAAGTGATTGATTCCAGAGATCGACAGATCTAAACCCTCTGGAATGAAGATCTTGAAAATTTGATCCAGATCTAACTCCTTATTTATGAAGATCATGGATAAATTTACTTTTTTTCGCCGAGTACAGCGCAGCCGGACGCCCCCACGATTTCACCCCAAAAGGAGCAGGAACAGGTCCGAGCCATATCTCCCGCGCGGCGCGCAACCCGTAGCTTGAAATCTCCTCTGGCGGACTCATCCGCCGCCAGCGTATGATTCGCCCGAACGAGGTCCGCAAGCCTCGCGTCTTCCTTATCAGGAGGCGTCCCATGTCGAAGTGCACTCTGCGCAGCATCTTCACCGTCCTCATCTACGCCGGAGTCGTCATCTTCCTCTTCCCGTACTTCATCGGGCGCCTCACCAACGTCGGCTTCTTCGTCCTCGCCGGCCTTGGCCTCGCCCTTGTTTGCGGCATCCTCCGCTGCTGCTGCACCGAAGGCGACTGCATCGACGAACCCGCTCCCGCCCGGCCCACCCACCCCCGCTCCACCCCCCACTAGCCCTCGACAAATCGTGTGCCTCATTCTTCGCAGTCTTGTCGCGATGAGCAGAATTTCGCGCCACGGTTCCCTCGTCTCCGACACCGATATACTCGACCCATGCCCCGTCCGCTCGCCCTGAGAAAACTAGCCGCCCTCGGACTGCTTCTCTTTTCCGCCTCCATGGCGCGCGCCACCGTCTTCTCTCAGCTTCAGGGCATCGTCCACGACCCGCAGCATCGCCCGATCGCCGCCGCGCACATCACCCTCGCCGCCGCACACTCCGCCTTCACGCTCGCCGCCGACTCCAACTCCGAAGGCTCCTTCTCCCTCCCCAACGTCCCCCTGGGCGACTACACCATCACCGTCTCGCACACCGGCTTCCGAACCCTCCAGCAATCCCTCACCCTCCACTCCGACACCACGCCCATCCTTCACTTCCAGCTCCAGATCGCCAGCGTCACGCAGTCCGTCAACGTCACTGCCGAGACACAGACCGCCAACGTCGACACTGTCACACCCACCGCGCTTCTCTCCCGCACCGACATCGCCCAAACTCCCGGCGCCGACCGCACCAACAGCATGGCAATGATCACCGACTACGTCCCCGGCGCTTACATGACGCACGACATGCTGCACATGCGCGGAGGCCATCAAGTCGAATGGCTCATCGACGGCGTCGAGATTCCCAACACCAACATCGCATCCAATCTCGCCGCCCAGATCGACCCGAAAGATATTGACTACCTCGAAGTCCAGCGCGGCAGCTACACCGCCGACGTCGGCGACCGCACCTACGGAGTCTTCAACGTCGTCCCCCGCACCGGCTTCGAGCGCGACCGCTCAGCCGAGCTCGTCCTCTCCGCCGGCAACTTCCTCCAGACCAACGATCAGCTCAGCCTCGGCGACCACAGCGAGCGCAGCGCCTACTACATCAGCCTCAACGCCAATCGCAGCGACTATGGCCTCGCCCCACCCATCGCCGCGGTCTATCACGACGCGGACAACGGCTACGGGGCCTTTGCCTCGCTGATCGTCAACCGCACCGCGAAGGATCAACTCCGCCTCTTCTCGCTCGAGCGCGCCGACTATTTCCAAATTCCCCTTGACCCCAGCACCACCGACTTCGAGGCCCAGCAGTTGAATCCGCCCTACGGCACCAGCAAAACCTGGGACGATCAGCACGAGACCGATATCGCCGAGGCTCTCTCTTATCTGCACACATTCAGCCCGACCACCGTGCTGCAACTCTCGCCCTTCTATCACTACAACAAGGCCGACTATGGATCAAACCCCAACGACGTTCCTGTCGCCACCACCTACGACCGCGCCTCCAACTACGCAGGCGCGCAGGCGGCGATCACCGCCGTCATCGCGCGCAACAGCATTCAGGCCGGCCTCTATTCCTTCGGCCAGCACGACAGCGACCTCTTCGGCGCCATCTTCAACGATCAAAGCTTCACCAACTTCTCCAACCCCGCCTCCGCCTCTGCCGGTCTGCTCGAAGAGTACGTCTCCGACACCTTCAAGCCCACCGACTGGCTCACGCTCATCGCGGGCCTGCGTCTGGCGCACCTGCAAAGCTCCTTCACCGAGAACGAAGTCGACCCGCGCTTCGGCGTTGCCCTGCGTGTTCCCAGCATCGATTGGGTCTTCCGCGCCTTCTACGGACGCTTCTACCAGCCTCCGCCGCTACTCACCGTGCAGTGCGGCACAAGCAGCTCGGCATCGACCACCCCCACCAACTGCGCCGTCGAATCCTACGCCTTGAACAACGGCGTCAACTTTGCGCCGCTGCATGGCGAGCGCGACGAGGAGCATCAGTTCGGCGTACAAATTCCCTTGCCTGGTTCCGCGAAGGGCTGGCTCGTCGATGTCGTCAACTTCAAAACCCGCGCCAACAACTTCCTCGACCACTCCAACATCGGCGAATCCAGCATCTTCTTCCCCATCACCGATCAGGGCGCGCTCGTCCGCGCATGGGAGCTGACCCTCCGCTCGCCGCGCATCGCCCACTTCGGCCAGGCCCATCTCGCCTACTCTAACCAGATCGGCGAACAGATTGGCGCCATCACCGGCGGCCTCATCTGCTATGGCCCGTCGACCCTGCCAACCGATCCCTGCTACGTCGCGCCCGGCTACTCACCGCTCGACCACGACCAGCGCGACACCCTCAACGTCGGCTTCAACGCCACGCTCCCCGCGCACGCCTACGCCTCCGCCAACGTCTACTTCGGTTCCGGCTTCCACAACGGCGCGCCCGATCCATCCACGCCCTACCCCAACCAGTATCTGCCATACAACACCACCTTCGACCTCGCCCTCGGCAAGTCCATCACCGAAAAAATTTCCGCCTCCATCACCGCAACCAACCTCGCCAATCGCCGCGTCCTGCTCGACAACTCCCTCACCTTCGGCGGCTTCCACTTCAACGACCCCCGCCAGCTCTACGCCGAACTCCGCTACCGCTTCCACTTCTAAGCCATTCGCTTGACATCCGTATTGCATATCAATACACTTTACATGGTTCGGACGACCGGCTAGAACGATGATAAAGTCCTTCCAGCACGCAGGCCTTGAGAAGTTCTACAGAAAAGACTCAAAGGCCGGAATCAACCCGTCTCATGCAAAGAAGCTCCGGGCCCAGCTCACCGCCCTCGATGCGGCGGGTAAAGTCACCGATATGGCGCTTCCCAAATGGGACTTGCACCCGCTGAAGGGAAGGCTGGAAGGCCATTGGTCGGTCTCGGTCAATGGCAACTGGCGCTTGACATTCAGATTCAAAGGAATCGACGCGGAAGTCGTCGACTACCAGGACTATCACTAAGAAAATCCTTATCGACAAGGAGGTTCACCCGATGCCGATGTTCAATCCATCCCACCCTGGAGAAATCCTGCGCGAGTACATGGGCGACAGCCTCACCGTTAGCGCACTCGCCGCCCACCTTGGCGTAACCAGGGCCAATCTCTCCATGATTCTCAATGCCCGCTCTGGAATCTCCGCGCCCATGTCTCTGAAGCTCGATGACGCCTTCGGAACCTCCGAAGGTTTCTGGCTCCGCCTACAGACCAACTACGATCTCGCCCAGGCCCGGCGAATCAAAAAAGGCAAGATCCGCCCGATCAACACAATCAAATTGCAAACCAGAAAACTGGCCAAGGCCGTGGCGTGATCGACAACTTCAGCTAACTGTATGCGCCTGCTCACCCGATACATCCTTCGCGAAGTCGTCTCCTACGCTCTGCTGGGCGCGGTCCTATTCACCTTCGTCCTCTTCATGCGCGACCTGCCCAAGATCCTCGAACTCGTCGTCCGCGACTCCGCATCCCTCACCGACGTCCTGCGCATCTTCGCCTACACTCTGCCCAACACTCTCACCGTCACCCTGCCCACCGCGGTCCTCGCTGGAATCCTTCTCGGCCTCTCCCGCCTCGCCGCCGACAGCGAAGTCACCGCCATGCGCGCCTGCGGCATTGGCGCCTTCACCTTCGTACGCATCGTCTCCATCCTCGCCTTCTTCGTGCTCGGCCTCGGCCTGTTCAACGCTCTCTACTTCGCCCCGCGCGCCGCCACCAACCTGCTCAAGCTGGAAGACCAGCTCAAAACCTCGCAAGCCTCCTTCGAGGTCCAGCCCCGAGTCTTCTACGAAGACTTCAAGAACTACGTCCTCTACGTCCAGGACGTACCCGCCGCCGGTACCGCCACCTGGCACCACATCTTCCTCGCCGATCTCACCCAGCCTGCAAACCCCAACGTCACCACCGCCGACCAGGCCCTCGTCTCCAACCCCGGCTCAGCCAACCCGCAAGCCCTCCGCCTTCATCTGCTCGATGGCGGTCAGCACCAGATCTCCCCCACCGATCCCAACCAGTACGACATCTCCACATTCGCCTCCACCGACCTGCCTCTGCAGTTCGACTCTCAGGACGACACCCACATCTCGCGCTTAGACACTCCCCTGCACGCGCTCTCGCTCCGCGAACTTCTGCAACGCGCCCGCGCCACCGGAAACACCCCAACCACCCTCAACTCCGCCGACGCACGCGCAGCCCGCATCGAACTCAATCTCCGCTTCTCCTATCCCTTCGCATGCATCGTCCTCATGCTCATCGGCGTCCCCCTCGGCCTTTCTTCCCGACGCGGAGGCAAGAGCACCGGCGTCGTCCTCACTCTTCTGCTCGTCTTCGCCTACTATCTCCTCTCCAACATCGGCGTCGCCTTCGCCAAGTCCGGTAAGCTCTCCCCAGCCCTCGGTGTCTGGGCCGCCAATCTCATCTTCACCGCCTTCGGCATTCTCCTCCTGCAACAACTCGCCGGAACCGGTTTCCTGATTCACTTCTTCAACTCCATCGCCGCATCCCTCGGCAGGATGTTCTCCCACATCGCACCCTCGCGCATCCGCACCACCCTCGCCGGGCTCACCCGCCCCGCTTCCCGCCCAGCCGCCGGCGCTCCCGCCGCACAGATCGCCTCCACCCACGCATCCGCTGCCACCGCGCCAAACTCCATCCCGCCGGCCCACGAGCACGCGCACCATCCCCACCCAACTCTCGTCCAGCAATTGAGAAGCCTCTTCAACACCAACTTCCCTCTCCTGCTCGACGAGTACGTCATGCGCGCCTACGCCACCAACTTCTTCCTCTCTCTCGGCGCCTTCGCCCTGCTCTTCATCGTCTTCACCTTCTTCGAGCTCATCGGCGACATCGTCCACAATCACACCGCCCTGGTCACCGTCGGAGACTATCTCCTCAACCTCATCCCCTACATCGTCTCCACCGTCACTCCGCTCTGCTCGCTGCTTGCCGTCCTCATCACCTTCAGCTCGCTCAACCGCAGCTCCGAGCTGACCGCCATGAAGGCCACCGGCATCAGCCTCTACCGCGTCGTCGCCCCCATCGTCGTCCTCGCCGCCATCCTCTCCGCCGCCCTCTTCGCCTTCAACGAGTCCTACCTCCCCGATGCAAACCGCCGTCAGGAGGCCCTGCGCGCGGAGATCAAGGGCAAGCCCGCACAGACCTTCCTGCTTCCCGGTCGTCAGTTCATCTCCGGCCAGACCGGCGCTGCCGGCTCGCCCGACCGAATCTTCTACTACCAGGCCTTCGACCCCTACCGCAACCTCTTCGCCAGCCTTACCGTCTTCGAGTTCGATCCCCAGTCCTTCACCCTCCAGCGCCGCATCTTCGCCAAGACCGTCCGCTGGGACCCCATCGCCAACCAGTGGGCCTTCGACAACGGTTGGCAGCGCACCTTCGCCAACCAGACCGTCGCCTCCTACCAGCCCTTCACCCTCGCCAGCTTCCCGGAGATCCACGAGCAGCCAACCTACTTCATCAAGAGCGATGAAGAAAAGCAGTCGCAGGAGATGACCTACGGCGAGCTCTCCAACTACATCGCAGACCTCAGCCAGTCCGGCTTCGACACCATCCGTCTCCGCGTCCAGCTCGATCGCAAACTCGCCGACCCCGCCATCACCCTCGTCATGGCCATCCTCGCCGTCCCCTTCGCTCTCTTCATGAGCAAGCGCGGAAGCCTCGCCGGGGTCGCCACCGCCATCGGAGTCGCCATCTCCTACTACATAGTCGCTGACACCTTTAGCGGACTGGGTAACATCAACACCCTCCCACCCCTGCTCGCCGCATGGTCTCCAGACCTCCTCTTCGCCATCGCCGGCTCCTACCTCCTCCTCCGCACCCCAACCTAACCCAACATCTTGTTAAATTATGTAAATTAGGAAGTGACATGAAAACCATCTTTCCCCTCTCCGTCCTCGCCCTGGCCATCGCTGCGCTTCCAGTCGCAGCACAGACCACCAACCCGGTCGCCTCTTCCGCCGCGAAGAAGACCGCAACCGGCACGCCGGCCGCCGCCGCATCGCAGTCCGCGCGCGGCTGCGTCAAACTGCCCACTCTCTCGCCCAAGATTCCCGCGCTTCCCGCCGGCCTCTCCTGCGCCAAGCCGCTCTACACGATCACCCGCATCCCCGGTGCTAAACTCACCGACATCTCTCCCATGGAAGACCCGGCCCTGCGCGATGCACTCGGCATCCCCCTGCCCGACTCCTTCACCCTCAGCTACATCGACACCAAAGTCGGCAGCGGCGCTCTCCTCGTCCCGCGCAAGTGGTACTCCATCCAATACACCGGCTACCTCGTCGATGGCACCAAGTTCGACTCCTCCTTCGACCACCCCGGCCACGCCCCCCTCACTTTCCAGCAAGGTCCGTCGGGCCCGCAAGGACAGCGACAGGTCGTCCCAGGAATGGACACCGGGCTCGACGGCATGAAGGTCGGCGGCAAGCGCCGCCTCTTCATCCCCTGGCTGCTCGCCTACGGCCCCAACGCTCATGGAAACATCCCGGCAAAGTCCATGTTGATCTTCGACATCGAACTCGTTGCCCAGAGCGATAAGGACCCCTCACCCAAGCCGCCTGCGCCTCCAGCCGCAGCTCGCACCCCCGCGCCGGTCACCATTCAGCCAGCCTCTCCGGCCGCGCCCCCCACTCCGGCCGCCGCACCCAAACCGGCGACTCCACCCGCGCCAGCCGCCGCACCAACGCCGACTGCCGCACCTGCACCAGCAGCCGCGCCCAAACCTTAACCTCAGCCTCTGAATCGAAAAGAAGGTCGGGAGCACTCAAAGCTCCCGGCCCTCTTTTTTGTCCTTTCACCACTGCTCGTCATCCACCACTCCGCTCGTCATCCACCACTCCGCTCGTCATTCTGGCGCAGCCAGAATCTCCGTATTTCGCCGTTGCTTGTTTTTCGCTGTTGCTTGTTCTGCGCCGTTGCCTGTTTTTGCCGTTGTTGTTCTTGTTGTCATCCTGAGCGCGTCGTTCGAGCGCGAAGAGCCTGTCCTGAGCGTAGTCGAAGGAACCCCGACAAAATCCGGAGCCCCGAAACCTCCCGCACCTTTCTCCCAATGAATTGCCGTTGCTTGTTCTTTGTTTGTCATTCCGCAGCGCATCCGGGGTCCCCAACGAGCGGTCTTTGCTCGCTGGGGTGGAGCAGCGGAGGAATCTGCTTTTGCCGTTGTTTGTTCTACCCTGAATCCATGCTCCTCTACGCCGCCACCACCAATCCCGGCAAGCTCCGCGACTTCGCCCGCGCCGCCGCGTCCGCGCCCTCCATCCGCATCGAACCCCTCTCAGGCCTCGCCGCCATCCCCGCCCCGCCCGAGGACGAGCCCACCTTCGAGGCCAACGCCCGCTTCAAAGCCATCTACTACTCCCTCCGCGCCCCCAACCTCCTCGTCCTCGCCGACGACTCCGGCCTCGAAGTCGTCGCCCTCGACGGCGCCCCCGGAGTCCGCAGCGCCCGCTTCGCCACCGACTTGGCCCACCCCGCCCCCGCCGAACCCGACACCCCCGACAACCGCAACAACGCCGCCCTCCTCGCCGCTCTCGCCGACGTCCCCGAAGCCCGCCGCCAGGCCCGTTACCGCTGCTCTCTCGCCCTCGCCCGCGACGGCCAGGTCCTTTTCACCGCCGACGGCACCGTCGAAGGCCTTATCCTCACCGCGCCACGCGGCACCGGAGGCTTTGGCTACGACCCACTCTTCTTCCTGCCCCACCTCGGCCGCACCATGTCCGAGCTCCCTCCCGCCGACCGCCTCGCCCTCAACCACCGTGGCCGCGCCATCGAAGCTCTGCTTTGCAGGTTAGCAAGTTAGCAAGTCAGCATGTTAGCAACGAGCGGGCCGTCTTTCGCTGACTCGCTGACTCGCTAACTCGCTAACTCGCTGCCTTCCCTATTTGACTCCCCGTATCTGCGCGCGAAATAATCGAATGCCGCCTGTTGTGTGCATACTCACAACTAGCTTGTGTGCAATCACTGGCAGCCATCCACAGGAGCAGCACCCATGGCAACATCCGCCCCACCCATCCCCACGCACTCTTCCGTGCGCGGAATCAAGAAAGTTCAGCCTCTCCACCCAGACACCGGCCACTCCTTCCTCTGGCACAAGCTGCACTCCCTCTCCGGCCTCATCCCCATTGGCGCCTTCCTCATCGAGCACATCCTCTCCAACATCGAGGCCCTCGGCGGTCCGGCGGCCTACGGACATCAGGTGCGTCTGCTCAACTCGCTGCCTCAGGTCCGCGTGCTGGAGTGGACCTTCATCTTCATCCCCCTCGCCTTCCACGCCACCTACGGCCTGTGGATCGCCCTGCGCGGCCGCGCCACCGTCAACGTCTATCCCTGGGCCGGCAACTGGGGATACCTCACCCAGCGCATCACCGGCCTCATCGCCTTCGCCTACATCATCCAGCACGTCTGGCGTCAGCGCTTCTCCGGCGTCATGCTTCCGGAGCATCCCGGCGCGGCCTTCGCTAAAGTGCAGCACGAGCTGCATAACCCCTGGATGCTCGCCCTCTACATCGTCGCCATGATCGCCACCTGCTGGCACTTCAGCTACGGCATCTGGCTCTTCGCCGCCAAGTGGGGAATCACCCCCGGCAACCGCGCCCGCAAGCGCTTCGGCCAGCTCTGCGCGGCCTTCGGCACCGTCCTCTGCATCCTTGGCCTCGCCAGCATCTACGCCTTCGTCGGCAACCCCAAATTCGCCAACGCCCCCGCCGACGCCTTCGCCCCACCCGCCATCACTCAACCCGCTCCCGCCCCCCCGCCTCCCAACTCCACCAACCCATCCCAACCTGGAATTGTGCAGTGAAGGGGAAGCATGTTGTCAGAGAACCTGTTCTTAATAATGATAATCGGCGGATTTCTTGTTTTGTTTTTTACCTTAGTCGTGATGCAGGTTGCCGTGTACAAAATGGTGGGAGTCCTCAACGAAGATCGACCGTTGGAGAGCAGAATTCCCAGGTGGCAAGCCTTTATTCACTTCTACTCGAATGACGTTATCAATCTGTACCGCAAATCCCATAAGGACGGACCGCTCTACAAGCTTCTAAAACTTTGTTGGATTTTCCTCGCTGTTGGTTTTGTGATGGTGATTGGCAGCTACTTCGTGGCGCCGTAACGAGTTCTTTAGGAAAAGGTAATCATGTCCGCACCCCGCATCATCGTCATCGGAGGAGGCCTCGCCGGTCTCTCCGCCGTCATCAAGATCGCCGAAGCTGGCGGCACGGTCGACCTCTTCTCCATCGTCCCGGTCAAGCGTTCGCACTCGGTCTGCGCGCAGGGTGGCATCAACGCCGCCAAGGACCTCAAGGGCGAGGGAGACACCGTCTACAAGCACTTCGACGACACCGTCTACGGCGGAGACTTCCTCGCCAACCAGACCCCCGTCCGCGACATGACCGCCCGCGCCCCCGCCATCATCGACCTGCTCGACCGCATGGGCGTCCCCTTCAACCGCACCCACGAGGGCCTGTTGGACTTCCGCCGCTTCGGAGGCACCCTCTACCAGCGCACCGCATTCGCCGGGGCCACCACCGGCCAGCAGCTCCTCTACGCACTCGACGAGCAGGTCCGCCGCTACGAGGCCGCCGGCCACGTCACCAAGTACGAGGGCTGGGAGTTCCTCTCCGCCGTACTCGACGCCAACGGCGTCTGCCGCGGCATCTGCGCCCTCAACCTCCGCACCATGGAGACGCGAACCTTCCCCGCCGACGCGATCATCGTCTGCACCGGCGGCATCGGCGCCATATTCGGCAAGTCCACCAACTCCGTCGTCTGCACCGGCTCCGCCCAGTCCGCCCTCTACCAGCAGGGAGCGGTCTACGCCAACGGCGAGTTCATCCAGGTCCATCCCACCTGCATCCCCGGCGACGACAAGCTCCGCCTCATGTCCGAGTCCGCTCGCGGCGAAGGCGGCCGCGTCTGGGTTCCCCGCGACAAGAACGAGAAGCGCGTCGCCCGCTCCATCCCCGAGGCCGACCGCTTCTACTTCCTGGAGGAGTGGTATCCCAAGTACGGCAACCTCGTTCCCCGCGACATCGCAACCCGCGCCATCCACCGAGTCGTCTACGAACTGGGCCTCGGCCTGGACGGCCAGCCCATGGTCTACCTAGATCTAACTCACATTGATCGAGAAACATTGAACCGTAAACTTGAAGGCATACTCGAAATCTACGAGAAGTTCGTCGGCGACGACCCACGCGACGTCCCCATGAAGATCTTCCCCGGCATGCACTACACCATGGGCGGCCTCTGGGTGGACTTCAACCAGCACACCAACGTCCCCGGCATCTTCGCCGCCGGCGAGGCAGACTACTCCATCCACGGGGCCAACCGCCTCGGCGCAAACTCCCTCCTCTCCTGCATCAACGGTGGCTTCCTCGCCGGTCCCAACGCCCTCGCCTACGCCAAATCTCTCTCCGCCGCGCCCGGCGACGGAGGCCACGCCGCCGAGCTTAAGCGCCAGCAGGAAAAGAACGCCGCCCTGCTCTCCAACCCCGGCACCGAGAATCCCTTCAAGCTCTGGCGCGAGCTGGGCGACACCATGACCAAGCACGCGACGATCATCCGGTATAACTCGGGACTCGAAGAAGCCGACGCAAAAATCGTCGAACTCCTCGACCGCTACAAGAACGTCAACCTCTCCGACAAGACGCAATGGGCCAACACCAGCTTCGCCTTCGCCCGCCAGTTGCAGAACATGCTCCACCTCGCCCGCGTCATCGTGCAGGGCGCGCGCCTGCGCGACGAGTCTCGCGGCGCCCACTACAAGCCCGACTTCCCCGATCGCAACGACCCTCAGTTCCTCAAAACCACCAAAGCCACCTACAACCCCACCACCAACGCCCCCGCCTTCTCCTACGCGGAGGTCGACACCACCCTCATCCCACCCCGCCCCCGCCACTACGACGCGACGGCCTAACGCATTTTTGTTTGTCATCCCGTAGGGATCTGCTTCTTGCTTTTGCTGTTGCCTGTTTTCGCCGTTGTTCGTTTTTGCAGTCATCCTGAGCGCGTCTTTCGAGCGCGAAGGACCCCGAGAAAGCTCGTAGCGCCACAACCGCTCGAACCTTTCTCCCAATGATTTCGCTGTTGCCTGTTTCGCCGTTGCATTTAGCTCAAAGGAACACCAACCATGCCAAGCACCATCCACGTCGAGATCCTCCGCCAGTCCACCCCCGACGACGCCGCGCGCACCGAGCGCTTCGCCATCCCCTATCGCCCCAACATGAACATCACCTCCGTTCTCGGCGAGATCGCGCTCAACCCCATCACCGCCGACGGCGCGCCCACCACCCCCATCACCTACGACTCCAACTGTCTCGAAGAGATCTGCGGTAGCTGCGCGATGCTCATCAACGGCCGCGCCCGCATGGCCTGCTCCACGCTGGTCGACACGCTGCAAAAAGAGCACCCCGACAAGCCCATCCGCCTCGCCCCGCTCTCCAAGTTCCCCGTCGTCCGCGACCTCGCCGTCGACCGCGCCGTCCTCTTCGAGAACCTGAAGGTCGTCAAGGCCTGGGTCCCCATCGACGGCACCTACGACCTCGGCCCCGGCCCGCGCCAGTTTCCCCAGACGCAGGAGGCACGCTACCCTCTCTCCAACTGCATCTCCTGCACCATCTGCATGGAGGTCTGCCCCCAGTTCAACGACCAGACCAACTTCGTCGGCGCGGCCACCATCGCGCAGGCCCGCCTCTTCAACATGGACCCCGCCGGCTCCGTCCTCAAGCAGGACCGCCTCCGCGCACTCGCCGGCGACGGCGGCATTCAGGAGTGCGGCTTCGCCCAGAACTGCGTCGAAGCCTGCCCCAAACTGCTCCCCCTCGCCGAATCGATCTCCATCACCGGCCGCGATGCCATGCTCCAGCAACTCAAAGACCTCTTCACCCGCTGATCCCGCGCTTGAAGCCCGCCCCGCCAAAGCGTACCCTCTCCGTATGAGCGAACTTATCTTTGACGTCGCAGTCGACGAAGCTGGCCGCTACGTCGCAGTCGCTCGCGGCAACGGCATCGCGACAGACGGCGCAAATTGGGCCGAACTCAGAGCCAATGTGCAGGATTTGATTGCTGCCTACTATTCCGACGCCAAAAAGCCTGAGAAGTGTCAACTGTTGCTCAACGAAGTCCTCGCAGTGGCATGAAGGTTCCTCGTCAGGTTTCCAGCGACAAGCTCATCCGCTATCTGGAACGGAATTGGGACTACAAATTTTCCCGCCAGAACGGCAGCCACATCATCCTCACCACGGAGACTCCTGCCCACCACAGTCTTCCTGTGCCCTACCGTTCCGCAATCGGCCCCGGACTCTTTCGCGCGATCTTGAAACAGGTCTGCGATGCCAAAGGCATCGAATTGGAAGAGATTCTCAAAGACTTTTCGTGATTGTCGCTTCCAGGCAGGCAAAAGCCCCACGCGATGTGGGGCTTTCTATGCAACATTAGTTCGCCGGCCCTACTTCGTAAAGATCGTGCTCCCCGGAATCTTCTCCTCGTTGTCCGCAATCCGGTTCACTCCGCGCTTGGCCCCGCGCATCGCCACATTGTCCATCTTCTTCTCGTCGCTCTTGAACTCGTTGATCGAGTCGTCGCCCGCCGTCTCGACCGCCTCTTCCGACGGCCGTGCCGCCATCTTGCCCAAATCCTGTTCCAATGCCATAGATCACCTCATCCCATAAGACCCCATCCACGCCTCGCAGGTTGCCCAATCACAGGTTGCCACGCCCGTTTTTGCTGTCATTCTGAGCGCGTCGTTCGAGCGCGAAGAACCCCGACGAACTCCACCCCGTCACATCCGCCCGAATCTTTCTCCCACATAACTCCGCCGTTTTCTGTTCGTGCCGTCATCGCTCAGTCCCCTCCATCGCCAACGCACTACACTAAGCAAGATGCCGAACCCGCCCGCCAATCCGTCCGCAACCCCTGCCATCCCGCTCGACCCCGCCGCCGTCCACGCCGCCGCCCTCGTCATCGACGCCCACGCCGACACACCGCAGCGCTTCGTCGACGAGTCATGGGACTTCACCTCGCCTCTGGCAAAGGAAGACTCCACCGGCCATCTCAATCTCGCCACCGCCCGCCGCGGCAATCTCGCCGCCGAGTTCTTCGCCCTCTGGCCCGACCCCGCGCAGTGCCCCGGCGCACGCTACGCCCTCCGCACCCTCACCCTCCTCGACGCCGTCCGCGAGCAGGTCCGCCGCCATCCCGCCGAGCTTGCCCTCTGCACATCGCCCAAAGAAATCCTCGCCGCCCGCGCCGCAAATAAATTTGCCATCCTCCTCGGCGTCGAGGGTGGCCACGCCATCGAGAACTCCCTCGCTCTCCTTCGCCTCTACCACGCCCTCGGCGTCCGCTACATGACCCTCACCTGGGCCAACTCCAACGACTGGGCCGAATCCTCCGGCGACCTCCGCCCTAAAGCCCCCGCCGGCCTCACCCCCTTCGGCCGCCAGGTCATCGCCGAGATGAACCGTCTCGGCATGATGGTCGATCTCTCCCACGTCTCCGACCGCACCTTCGACGACGTCCTCGCCGTCACACGCGCCCCCATCCTCGTCTCGCACTCTTCCGCCCGCGCGCTCACCGCCTCTCACCGCAACCTCACCGACTCGCAGCTCCGCGCCCTCGCCGCCAACGGTGGTCTCTGCATGGTCAACTTCTACCCCGCCTTCATCGACGAGCCCTACCGCACCGCCTGGGCCGCGCAGAAGCCCGCCCTCCTCGCCGCCCACAAATCCCTCGCCGCCGACTACGCCGCCAAGGGCACGCCCGTCCCCTATCACATCGCCAACCGCATCGACCGCGAATTCGCCGCGCGCATCCCTCGCCCACCGCTTGAATCGTTGATAGCCCACTTCGACCACATCATCCAGGTCGCCGGCATCGACCACGTCGGCATAGGCACTGACTTCGACGGCATCTGCGCCCTCCCCGAGGGCATCAACTCCGCCGCCGACCTGCCCAAAATCACCGCCGCCCTGCTCGCCCGCGGCCACTCCCCCGCCGCCCTCCACAAAATCCTCGGCGCCAACCTCCTCCACCTCTTCGCCACCGTGCAAACGGCCAGCGACCTCGTCCAAACCCACTCCTCCTGAGCGCAATTCGGAAGCGCTTCATCCGCGCGCATGGTATAAAGTACCGCATGTGGCGCACCCTCTTTGTAACCGCTCTGATTCTTTGTGCAATTGTCTTTGGTGGCAGTACAACTCTGTACATTACTCATCACCCACTCGTGACCTCAGTCGATTTGGGCGAGGACACCGCAGACGCCAAAGCCTCTTTCAGAACCTGCCGTCTCCATGCTTCTTGGCCTGTCGAACTCAAACCCGGTGAACATCTAACCTTGGAGCGTCGCGTATGTCCCGTAGGCTTTCGCAAGGACGATGATGACGAGGGCTGGCCATGGAAGGTACAACACGAGGTGCTTCTTCTAGAATCCCGGAACTGGTGGCATGCCAGGATCGTCGCAGCCCAATTCTCAGATCTTGACTTCACTGTCGTCGATGTTGGGAAAACATCCGAAGGCCGTGATGCGGTGGTGTGGTCATATTTCATCAAGTGCGGAAGTTGCCACGGCGGCCCCAATGGCGTCCTTGCATGGTCGGCTTCAAGTAACGCATACCTGTGGAATGAGAAATGGTTTGATCCTTTCTCCAAGATGGTCGATGCGAAATTGCCTGATGAGGATTACGCAGACACGCCGGCATCACTTGGATGGGAAAATTTAGGAACAGAACTGGGCTATGGCGCGGCGGTTTACGGCTCCGGAGACGCTAATTGCTGTCCAAACGCCGGTCATATCGTTGCCGATCTCGTTGTAAAAGACGGCCATGTAACCCTGAAGGACGGTTTCACGTTCTTACCCAATCTGTATATCGAGGTTCCCGTCGATCAGGCCAAGCAACGCATTCCAACGCGATGATTATCGTGCGCCTTAGTACCGCGCCATCTCCAGCATCGCCTTGTACAAATCCTCCGGCTGCGGCAGAATCGCATCCTCCAGAAGCGGCTGATAGGCCACAAAAGTATCCATCGAAGCCACACGCCGTACCGGCGCGTCAAGCGAGTCGAACAGCTCTTCGCCGATGCGTGCCGCAATCTCCGCGCCGTATCCCCAGCTCAGCATGTCCTCGTGCGCCACGATCACCTTGCTCGTCTTGCGCACCGAAGTCGCAATCGCCTCCCAGTCGTACGGGCTCAGCGTGCGCAGGTCGATCAGCTCTACATCCACGCCCGTCTCGCGTTGCAGCTTCTCCGCAGCCTGTAGCGCGCGCGGAACCACCGCGCCATAAGTCACCACAGTCAGGTCCTTGCCCTCGCGCACAATCTTCGCCTTGCCAAACGGGATCGCGTACTCCGGCCCGGGATAAGCCCCCCGCCCGAACGTCTCGCGATACAGCCGCTTGTGCTCCAGAAACAGCACCGGATCGTCGCAGCGAATCGCCGTGCGCAGCAGCCCCGCCGCATCCAGCGCATTCGACGGCATCACCACCCTCACGCCCGGCGTATGGGTAAAGATGCTCTCGCCCGACTGCGAGTGATAGATCGACCCGCCCGTCAGGTAGCCGCCAATCGGCACGCGAATCACCAGCGGGCAGCTCCACTCGCCGTTCGATCGCCAGCGCATCGGAGCCAGTTCATTCCTCATCTGGTGCATCGCCGGCCAGATGTAGTCGAAGAACTGGATCTCCACCACCGGCTTCAGTCCGCGCACGGCCATCCCAATCGCGCGCCCCACAATGTTCGCCTCGGCCAGTGGCGAGTCCCAGCAGCGGTCGTTGCCAAACTTCTTCTGCAACCCCGCCGTCAGCTTGAAGACTCCGCCCTTGCCCTTGATCTTTCCCGCTCGCAGCGCAGTGTCGCGCGCCACGTCGGCCACATCCTCGCCGAACACCACGATCCGCTCGTCCCGCCGCATCTCGTCCTTCAGGCAGTGGTTCAGCAGTTCCGCCATCGTCCGCTCGCTCGCGTCCGCCGTCGCCTCCGGCTGCGTATCGAACCGCGCGTCCGTCGGCTTCAAATCCTCCGAGTACTGGTGCCGCAGGATCGCCTCCCGCGTCACGCTGGGCAACACCGCCTGCATCGCGCGGTCCGCCGCCCGTTGCACCTCCTCATCCACCTTCTGCTCCAGCCGGTTGATCCCCGCCTCGTCCAGAATTCCTTCCCTCAGCAGCCACAGTTGCATCTTGGCCAGCGGATCGCGCGCGTTCTCTTCCGTCACCTCTTCCTCGCTGCGGTACTGCCTCTCGTCGTCGCTCAGCGAGTGGCTATAAGGCCGCACCACATGTCCATGCACCAGCGCCGGCCCGCGCCCCGCCCGGCAGTACGCGACAGCCTCCACCATCGCCCCGTAGCACGCAATCGGGTCCGTCCCATCGACCTCGGCAAAATGAAAGTTGGGAAAGTTCGCAATCAGCCGAGAGATGTTTCCCCCCGGAGTATTCACCTCCACCGGCGTCGATATGGCGTACTCGTTGTCCTCCACCACATAGACCACCGGCAGCCGTCCATTGCTCGCCGTGTTCAGCGACTCCCAGAACTCGCCCTGGCTGGTCGCCCCCTCCCCAATCGACACATACGTCACCTCATCGCCGTGGAACGTAACGTTCTTGAACTCACGGTAATCGCCCGTGTACTTCTTCGCCGCATCGGGATGCCGCGTAAAGTACCGCCCAGCCTCCGCGCACCCAATCGCGTGCAGGCACTGCGTCGCCACCGCCGAACTCGGCGTCACAATGTGCAGCTTCCAGTTCGACCAGTGCGACGGCATCTGCCGGCCGCCGCTCGCCACATCCTCCGCTGCGCCCACCGCCTGCAGCATCTGCTCCTCCACCGTATTGCCCAGCGTCAGGCACAGCGCGCGATCTCTGTAGTACGGAAAGAACCAGTCATATCCCGGCCGCAGAGCCATCCCCGCCGCCACCAGCAGCGCCTCATGCCCCGCGCACGAGATCTGGAAAAAAATCTTCTGCTGCCGCTTCAGCACAATCTCCCGGTCGTCCGTCCGCCGCGAAAGGTACATCAGCCGGTAGAACTCCACCAACTGCTCCCGCGTCATCCCACCCCACGCACCCGTCTCGGAGACTTCCGAAACCGCCCCACTCACCGTCTCCGCCGCCGCCGTCGGGTGCCCCACATCTCGGGGTCCCCGGCGAGCTTGCTCGCTGGGGTGAGCGTCTCGAATCTGAGATGTGGGTTCACGCACCACCGCACCGCCGGCCGCGCTCACCACCGTACCACTGGCCACGCGATGAGCCGCGCCCTCAGTGTCATTCGCCTCGTTGACCGCAGCCGCGCCCGAAGCCTTCACCTCACGCAAGACGCCGCCTGCCGCTCTCCGCCCCTCACCGCCCGACCCATTGCGACGAGCCATGCACACCCCCCGATCACAACATGCCGCCGTCTCGATTCTACCGCTATCCCAACCGGATCGCCTCCTGCAGAGAGCAGCGGAGAACCCCTTCGTCCTCAGAACGCAACGCAGTAGTCATTGTAGAAATCGAACAGCCCAAACCGCACGGATTGTGGGCCTGGCCTTGAATGTCCGTTGTAGTTCACCCAGAACATCGCAGCCCCCTCCTCAACACCCCCGCAACCCTCCCCTAAGAGCAGTGGTCAGTGGTCAGTGGTGAATTGTATGTTGTGACTGGTGAGGCTGGTAGCCCGAGGCTTTAGCCTCGGGCCTCCCCTGGGGTATGCCTTCGACCAAGATCGCATCAAACTATCGCGGAAGCCTCTCTATTCAAATGGAGAGATACTGATCACAGCCCTAAATCCAAGAGCCCTCAATAATAAATGGAGACCGCCCCCATCATGTCCCTCTTCACCCGCGCTCCGCAAGACCTCGCCAACCTCGCCCAGGACGACGCCACCTTCACCGATGTCCTCCACCACTGGCACCGCGACCTGCTCGCCTTCGTCCACGGCGACCTGCCGCGAATGCTCCTCATCCTCTTCATCGCCTTTGTCCTCGCCCGCGTCGTCGCCTTCTTCGTCAACCGCATGAGGGACCTGGCCGACCGCCAGTCCACCAGCCCGCAGCGCGCCTCCGAACTGCGCACCGTCGCCGCCATCCTGCGCGCCACAGCCTACGGCATCATCGGCTTCATCGTCCTGCTCCACATCCTCGATGTCTTCAACATCAATCTCACCCCGCTGCTCGCCTCCGCCGGCGTGGTCGGCGTAGGCATCGGCCTGGGCGCGCAATCCCTCTTCAAGGACGTCCTCAACGGAATCTTCATCCTCATCGAGAACCAGTACAACGTCGGCGACAGCGTACGCATCGCCGGCCTCGCCGGCACGGTCGAAGACCTCACCCTCCGCATCACCACCCTGCGCGACGCCGACGGCGCCGTCCACTACATCCCCAACTCCCAGATCGCCACCGTCTCCAACATCTCCCGCGACTTCGCCGTCGCCACCCTCACTCTCGCCGTCGACGCCTCAGCCGACCCAGACCGCGTCCTCACTCTCCTGCGCTCCACCGCGCTCGAGGTCCGCAACGACCCCGCATTCCAGCAGATCGCCCTCGCCGACCCCGTCATCCCCGGCATCGACGCCATCAACGGCCGCGTCGTCACCTACCCCATCAGCATCCGCGTCGCCATCAATCAAAAAGACGCAATCCTGCGCGAGCTGCGCCGCCGCATTCTCCTCGCCTTCGAACAGAACTCCATCCCCCTCGGCTCCGACCCCAACAACATCCTCCTCGTCCCCCACCCCGACCCCGACCCAACAGCCCCACCCGCCCAGCAACCCCTCATCGGTTCCTGAAGGGATATATCATCCTGAGCGGAGTGAAAAACAAAGTTGTCATCCTGGGCCGGGTGCGGGTGCCCCATTCATGCGCAATTATGCGCATGGGTGGTGTCCTGTCTTTCCGGAGGGAGCAGGGAGCTTCAGCTCCCTGAATTGACGCCAATCGAAGGGTGGGCTTTAGCCCCGGGTCACTCCTTGTCCCACCACAAGGGAACGCCCCGCTTCACACCTTCGCCTTGCTGCACTTCTTCATGATCGCCGCATGAAGCCGCTCGCGCAGCTCCGCCGGGAACTCATAAACCTCGTTCTCGCGATAGATCGAGATGGTCTTGCGCGTGGTGTCCAGAACCACCTCGCAGTGGCTGCACTTCTTCACGTGCGCCTGCACCTCGGCCAGTACGTCGGCGTCCACCTTGCCGTCGAAGTAGTCGTCCAGTTTGCTCAGGAACTCGGTACAGGTCACGGCTTTGCCTCCCCGTTTTTCTTCCGGAAGTAGCGGCTCAACCGCTCGCGCAATTGCAATCGCGCGCGCAGCAACCTCGATTTCACTGCCGGTACGCTCAAGCCCAGTGCCTCCGCAGTCTCTTCGGTCGACAGGTTCTCCACGTCGCGCAGCGTAAACACGGTGCGAAATCCCGGTGGCAGCCCCTGGATCGTCTTGCGCAGTATCTCGCCGAGTTCGCTCTGTCCATATAGTTGCTCCGGGTTCGGTCGCCACTCCGCAAAGTCCCGCGGAATCGATCCATCTTCCGTCTGCACGTCCTCGTCCATGGAGACGGTCCTGCTCGTCTTGCGCTTGCGCAGCCGCATCAGGCTCTCGTTCACCGCGATCCGCACCAGCCACGTCGAGAACTTCGAGTTCCCCTGAAACTGCTCCAGCTTCTCGTATGCCTTGAAGAACGCGTCCTGCGTGATGTCTTCCGCGTCCTCGCGGTTCTGCGTGATGTGCTGCGCGACCCTGAATATCTGCCGTTCATACTGCCGTACCAACTGCTCAAACGCAGCCGTGTCCCCCAACTTCGCGCGCGCAACAAGCGCAACATCGGGGTGGACCTCTTCCGCGACCTGAGATTGGATGGCTGGCATAGGTAAAAGTTGCAGCGGTACGGTCAAAAATCAGTATTGAAAATCAATCCTGCCCGCCCTGCGCAGTATCGAAGTACGCGCGGGCTCACTCACCGCAACTCCGTCAAGTGTAAATGCGCGCCACCTTGCGGGCAATGGCATGTTGCAACGGACTTGCATTGCATCCGGCCGCCATTCGGATGCGCTGCGAGCAGGCATGCTGAATCTGAAATCCGTATGTGCCTCTACTGGTTCCCTCTGCCGCATGTCGCGCAAGATAGCCCGATCGCGGCTTACAGTTGAAGTGTGGCCTCTGCATGATTCGTGTGCAGGCAAGCGTAGCCCGCCGCGATTCGCCGCCAAGCCCATGGTTGGAGCGTAAAAGAATGCCGAACAGTAAGACCTTGTCTTGTGTGGCCGCGGTTGCAATCTGCCTGCTACTGTCTGGAACCAATCTCCCGGCGCAGTCCCCTCCCGCCAGGACCGCTGCCGCGGGCACAGCCTCGTCAACGCCATCCGCAAAGAAGACGGCCAAGTCCGCCGCATCGTCAAAGAAAAATCCCGCTGCCAGGAACGCACCCGCGAAAAGCTCGTCCGCGAAGAACGCACCAGCCAGCTCCGCGCATCGCCCCGCCGCATCCGCCAGCGCCAATCGAAAATCCGCCGCAGCGACCGGCAAATCTACATCGCGCGCCGCCGCTTCGAAGTCGAAATCCGCCAATCCCGCCGCCCGCCGTCGCACCCGCTATAAGCCCCCAACCCCGCGCAGCATCAAGCTCACCAAGGCCTTTCTCGCCTCCGCGCAACTGCGTCCCATGGCCCAGCAGCTGGCCGCCACGCGTTTGCCCGCATCCTACGCCGGGGTCCTCAGCTACGCGCACACCCATCCCGGCGAGGGCGCGGCCGCGGCCTATCTCGCCCTTGGCCACGCCTATATGCAGGACCACCGCTACCCCGAAGCCATCGCCAACCTCACCCAGGCCAAGCGTTCCGGCGAGGCCCTGGCCGACTACGCCGACTATCTCGCCGCGCAGGCTGCCATCCAGTCGGGCCACTCCGGCGACGCCTACGCCTTGCTCGACCGCTTCGCCGACCGTTACCCCGACAGCATCTTCGCCGCCACCGCGCCCGTGCAGTTGGCCACCGCCCACCTGCAACAGAACGATGCGCAGGGTGCGTTGCTCGTCCTCGCCCCGCTCGCCAACACGCCGCAGGCGCAACAAGTCAACTTCCGCTACACGCTGGCGCGCGCCTATCAACTCACCAGCGACACCATCCACGCCGCCCCCATCTTCCGCGCCATCTACGCCGCCCAGCCCTTCACCTTCGAGGCCACGCAGTCCGCCGCGCAGTTGCAGGCCATGGGCCAGCCGCTCTCCGCCGCCGAGCGCAAGACCCACGCCGACGCACTCTTCAACGCCAAGCGTTACGGCGAGGCTGCCGCCGAGTACAACGCCATCGGCCACAACAATCCCCAGCTCACCCCCGCAGACCGCGACGCTCTCACCCTCTACGCCGCCGTCTGCGACTTCAAGCTGAAGAACCTCACCCGCCGCGACATCGAGCAGCTTCCAGACACCTCCGACGACACCGCCGCCCTCAAGCTCTACATGCTCGCCGAGCTCTCCCGCGACGAGGACGACCGTCCCGCCCACGACGTCATCATCGCCCAGATGGTCGATCGCTTTCCCGCCAGCCGCTGGCTAGAGGAGGCCCTCTACTCCGGCGGCAACATGTACCTCCTCAAGCACGACGCCGCGCAGGCCATCTACCACTACTCCACTCTGGTCCGCCTCTTCCCCTCCAGCACCTACGCCCCCTCGGCCCACTGGCGCGCCGCCTGGATGAACTACCGCATCCGCAACTACTCCGAAGCCGCCCGCCTCATGGACGAGCAGATCGTCCGCTACCCCGGCGGCCTCGAGATTCCCGCCGCGCTCTACTGGCGCGGCCGCATCTACGAGGACGAAGAGCGAAACTTCCCTCAGGCCGTCAACTACTACCGCCGTCTCTCGGACGTCTACGCCGACTACTACTACGCCAACCTAGCCCGCCAGCGCCTCGACGTCCTCGGCGCGCAGCCCGCCGTCGCGCCCGCCCCCGCGCTCAGCTCCGCCAACCGCGCACCCATGCCCGACCTCACCGGCGATCTCCCCGAGAACGACACGCATCTCATCAAGGCCCGCCTCCTCGCCAACGCCGCGCTCAACGAGTACATCGCCCCCGAGATCGCCGCCAGTCCCACCTCCGCCGAGTGGGGGGCGCTCGCCCAGGCCGAGATCTTCGTCTCCTACGGCGAACTCACCCGCGCCCTCCAGTCCATGAAGCACAGCGGCATCTCCTTCTTCACCCTCCCCATGGACCAGGTTCCCGCCATCTACTGGCACCTCATGTTCCCGCAGCCCTACTGGAAAGAGTTGGTCGCCGACTCCGGCGCCAACTCCCTCGACCCCTATCTCGTCGCCTCCCTCATCCGCCAGGAGTCGGAGTTCAACCCCGGTGCCGTCAGTCCCGCCAACGCATACGGCCTCATGCAACTGCTTCCCTCGGTCGGCAAGTCGCTGGCCAAAAAGCATGGCATCAAGCGCTTCACCGCCAGCCAGTTGCTCGACCCCACCATCAACCTCGAGCTGGGGACCATCAACCTCAAGCAGGCCATCGACCGCTACGGCGGACAGGTCGAGTACGCCCTCGCAGCATACAACGCCGGAGACACTCCCGTCCGCCAGTGGCTCGCCAGCAACGACTACAAGGACGTCCCGGAGTTCGTCGAGTCCATCCCCTACTCCGAGACCCGCGAGTATGTCCAGGCCATCCTGCGCAACCGCGAGATCTACCGCGCCCTCTACCCCGTCCGATAGAACAAAACCAGGCTGGAGGGAGCGCAGTCGAAGGACCTGCGGTTCTCTGTTTTACGCTGTCATCCCAACCGGAGCGCACGCCGCCAAACACCGTCATCCCGACCGGAGCGCAGCGGAGTGGAGGGACCCCCGCATTTCGCCGTTGCCTGTTCTCCGCCGTTGTTTGTTTCTGCTGTCATCCTGAGCGCGTCTTTCGAGCGCGAAGGACCCCGATGAACTTCAGCCCCCCTCGACCCTCCATATCTTTCTCCCACCAAATCCTCGCCTTTGCCCTTGCTTACCACTTACCCCTCACCCCTGCATTTCTTGTCAAGACCCTCGAACCCAAAAATCCATCTAACAAACACAAACTAAACAACTTAAATCCGAAAAATAGTTGGCATACTAGTTTCCCTCCAGCGCGTATAATTAAATCAGTAAGCAAACAAAGAGGCCCGGCCAACCAGTCGGGCCTGCGCATTTAACCATCAAGAAGCCAGCAAGTCATTGATTCCAGAGATCGACAGTTCTAAACCCTCTGGAATGAAGATCTTGGAAATTTGATCCAGATCTAACTCTTTATTCATGAATATCTTGGATCAATTTATTTTTTCCACCGAGCACAGCGCAGCCGGGCCTTCGCATTTACCTGTTCCCTGTTCCCTGTTCTCTGTTCCCAGCCGGGTCTTCGCCTTTACTACGTCTCGCGCGCTTAGCACGAGCTTAACAAGCGTGTTTTGAATACTTTACTCTATTTACCCCGGGGGGGTACAACCGGAAACCAACCCAATCCGACCGCCGCCGCAATCCCGTGACCCATGCTAATCTTGAGCGAACCTTTGCAGGTCACTTAGATAGCGGCGAAACCAACGATGACGGTTCCAGACACGGATCGCGCGGCTGACGCTTCCACCGGAAAACCCGCCCCAGCAGGTGTCAGCCCAGCGGCGACTGCGCAGCCGCCCGGCAAGTCTGTTATTCCGGCAAAGATCTTCGCCCGGGCGAAGCAGAACAACATCCATGTCTCGCCCGCGGTGCTCGATGCGGCGGCAAAGGACGGCGACGAGCTGCTTCGTTCCCTGCGCACGGCTCCGCAGGGCCTCACGCAGGGGGAGGCCGAATCCAGAGCGCGCACCGTGGGCCCGAACGAGGTGGCGCAGGAGCGTCCGCGCGGCTGGTTCATTCGCCTCCTGATTATCCTGCGCAATCCGCTGGTGATTCTGCTGGCCGTCCTCTCGTCCATCTCCTACGCCACGGGAGACATGCGCGCCGGCACCGTAATGGCCTGCATGGTGCTGCTCAGCGTCACGCTTCGTTTCGTGCAGGAGGCGCGTGCGGACGCGGCCGCGGCAAAGCTCAAGGCCATGATCCATGTCACCGCGACGGTGGTTCGCGATGGCGCCGCGCGCGAGCTTCCACTGCGCGACCTTGTGCCGGGAGACGTGGTCAACCTCTCCGCCGGAGACATGATTCCCGGCGATGTGCGCCTCCTCGCCACCAAGGACCTCTTCGTCAGCCAGGGAGCGCTGACCGGCGAGTCGATGCCGGTCGAGAAGTTCCACGACCCCGAGCCGCAGGCCTCAAGCTCGCCGACCGAGCTGAAGAACACCTGCTTCCTGGGCACCAGCGTGCAGAGCGGCACTGCCACCGCGGTCGTGGTTGTTACGGGAGTCAACACGTACCTCGGCAGCATGGCCGGCTCCATCACCGAGCAGGAGCCGCCGACCAGCTTCGACCGCGGCCTCAGCCGCTTCACCTGGTTGATGATTCAATTGATGGCGGTGATGGTGCCGCTGGTCTTCTTCATCAATGGCTTCACCAAGCACGATTGGAGGAGCGCCTTCTTTTTCGCCATGGCCGTGGCCGTGGGCCTCACGCCGGAGATGCTGCCCATGATCGTCTCCGTCTGCCTGGCCAAGGGCGCGATTGCCATGAGCCGCAAGAAGGTGATTGTCAAGCGGCTGAACGCGATTCAGAACTTCGGCGGCATGGATGTGCTGTGTACCGATAAGACCGGAACGCTCACCGAGGACCGCGTGGTGCTGCAGCGGCACTGCAACGTGGCGGGACGAGAGACCGACGAGGTGTTGCTCGATGGCTACCTCATCAGCCACTTCCAGACGGGCCTGAAGAACCTGCTGGACACGGCAATCCTGAACAGCTCGGACTTCCATCAGCAGGAGCTGATCGGGAAGTTCAAGAAGCTCGATGAGATTCCATTCGACTTCACGCGGCGCATGATGTCGGTGATGGTGGAAGACCCCGACGGCCACGCAATTCTGCTGACCAAAGGCGCGCCGGAGGAGATCTTCCAGCAGTGCTCGCAGTTCGAGCTGGATGGCAAGCTGTCGCCCATGCACGCCGGGTTGATCGAGGGACTGAAGGCGGAGTACGCAAGCCTCAGCGGCGACGGCTTCCGCGTTCTTGCCGTGGCGAAGAAGGACCTCGATGGAAAGAAGTCCTGCTCCAAGGACGACGAGCACGATCTCGTCCTGAAAGGATACGTCGCATTTCTCGACCCGCCCAAGCCGAGTGCAGCGACCGCAATCAACTCGCTGCACAGCCATGGCGTGGACGTAAAGATTCTCACCGGCGACAACGACCTCATCAGCCGCAAGGTCTGCGGCGACGTGGGGCTCGCGCCCGATCCCATGCTGCTGGGCGACGCGGTGGAGAAGATGACGGACGCCGAGCTGGCGGAAGCGGCGGAGAAGACGACGCTCTTTGCGCGCCTCTCGCCGGCCCACAAACAGCGGATCGTGCGCGCGCTGCAGGGCAAGGGACACGTCGTCGGATTCATGGGAGACGGCATCAACGACGCACCCGCGCTGCACGCCGCCGACATCGGCATCTCGGTGGACACGGCGGTCGACATCGCCAAGGAATCGGCGGACCTGATCCTGCTCGAGAAAGATCTCAATGTGCTGGAAGGAGGCGTGATCGAAGGACGAAAGGTCTTCGCCAACATCCTCAAGTACATTCGCATGGGGGCCAGCTCCAACTTCGGAAACATGTTCAGCGTGCTGGGAGCGAGCGCGTTTCTGCCATTTATTCCGATGTTGCCAATCCAGATTCTGACCAACAACATGCTCTACGACATCTC
>Ga0224555_1001915_pt1 | contig 26326 bp, 18 predicted proteins | sample 714S23034metaG_FD_180687 | JGI IMG/M metagenome (GOLD analysis project Ga0224555, IMG submission 180687) | Peat soil microbial communities from Stordalen Mire, Sweden - 717 S2 30-34 | ecosystem: Environmental > Terrestrial > Soil > Wetlands > Peat | place: Sweden: Norrbotten County, Stordalen...
CCCCGGCGCGCTTCACGACGGCCGGCGCTAGGGATGGCCGGGATTCACCGCTCAAGTACACTATGCCGCGCCGAACCTGCTGAAAAGCAGCAGGTTGGCGCGGCTTTTCTCTTCAAAAGAGGAGAATTTGCTCCGGTATCTCTTCCGGCTCTCGCGGTTTTCTGCCATAAAAGACCTCCATTTTGCCGAACTGATGATCTGTAACCGTCATTAACCGCACTTGTCCTAAAGGCGGAATCACCGCCCGGATTATGCTTCGATGGGCGTCTGCGGCCTCTTCGCTCGGAAGGTAACGCGCATAGACAGAGAACTGAAGCATCATGAACCCGTCTTTGAGCAGAGCTTTCCGAAAGCGCGAGTAGTCGCGCTTGTTCGCCGACGTCTCCACCGGCAGGTCGAACATGGCGATGAGCCACAAGGACCGATACGCTGAAAGAAGCAATCCTTTCATGAGCGATCAACTCAGCATCCCCAAGAATCAACCTCAAATCCCTTTAGTCAACCGACTGTTTCAATCTGTTGTTCCTGCACTCTGACGCTCTGTGGACCCTTCCGACGCGATTCAGGCTCACGGCATGGTTCCAGCAATGAAGGAATCGCAATCTCACGGGATTCTCCTGTGACGCACTTCGCCAGAGAATTCGCAGTCCGTAACAGAATATCGAACAGCGAGCGCTCCTCGTGTTCAAACACATAGCGCGAGGTCGTCGCACCGATCAACCAGGACTTCGTAAGGGAGCTCAGCGGCTCCGCCGCATCGTGATCAACAATCCATTGGGCCACCCGACGATCAATAAGAGGTCGAAATGGTTCCATTACATCTGCTGCCAGGCAAAAGGCATCGTAACGATTCTTGTGACGCAAACCGATCGACGGATGCAGCCCCGCCGCACAAAGCGCACGAGCCACGGCGGCCCGCAAAACGGTGTAGCCGTAATCAAGATGACGGTTCTGGTTCGGGTCCTCTGACCCTCGCCGAAACTTCGGATCATTGAATATCTGTGCCCAATATCGTCTTGCTGCCTGCGCTTCCAGATTGCCCGCGTCGTCTGAGCGAACTCGCGCCGCCATAGCAATTAACCCGCCATCTGTGCCCCGAAGTTCTTTCAGTAATTCCCCTTGCGCTCGGATCTTGGAGCGTACGATCTCCTGCCATAGGCGCTTCTGTGTTGGGAGAGAAAGCTGCATCTGCTTCGCGAATCGTTCCGTTTGCAGAAAGTGCGCCTGCACGGGCAATAGCATGGAAGCAGGGAGGAACTTTCCGTCGATAGTCACGACCGAGCCACCAGCCTCGGCAATGCGCGAGAGCACGGCCTGCGAAAGACTGATCTGCGGATGTGCGAGGAGCAGAACCGCAATTTCGCTCACTGGGGTAGTGAACGGGAGTATCAGTTGCTCTGCCTGCGGCCACTCGATAACCAGTTGCGCGTCTCGCACACTGAGCCGCGCCGGCGTTGCGATTTCGACAATGCGGTCAATCATTGGCTGGATGCACCCTTCCGAGTAAGTCGATCACAACCTTTTGAGGAGACATAACTTTCAACGTAGTGGGCATCTTTGACCACGCTGAGCCGGTACCATATTGCAGGGTGTCTGGCATAGCGTTATTGATAGGAACGAACGTGATCTTGCCGGTAGCCTCGAACTTCTTCACTCGAAAGATCTCCCTGCACCCAGCTTTCTCAAGTTCGATTGTGTCGTTCTTCAGCAACGAAAATAGGAATTCTGCTTCAGGCTGACCTGGCATCTGACGGCGAATGGGTATGCTCTTTGTTACCGCCTTTGGCCGTCCTGGCCGGTGATCACGCTTTGGAAAAAGGTCATACATTTCCGTTGTCTGAACGACGTGACTTAGCCAATGTTCTCGACGCTTTTCGTCGCGCGCAACGAATAATTCGACATGTTGAATCCCCCCGGACGCGACATATCGCTCGCGCGGTCCCTCGCCCACCCGGAGCGGATTTCTGGTTTCGCGGATGCGAACCTTGCGAATCGGTATCCTCTTCCCCGCCGGAGTGGTCATGTAAGGGGTGTTTTCCGGCTTCTCGAATGCTTTTGGATTGCCTCCGAGTTCGGCGAGCTTGGCGCGCAGAATGTCACGAATAACGCGGTCTACGATTACATCGTCAGCGTCGATATCCTCGATTTTCAAGGCGGAGATGAGCTTGCGGGTGTGTATAGTAGAGGCTCCGTTGTACATATACGGCCTGCCGTAGTTCGATCCCCTGTGCAACTCGCCGCCGACTTTGTGTTCGGGACGGTGGGAGGTAAGCACTTCCGCGACTTGTTGCTCGACGGAGCGGAAGAAGTCCGGTGTGCGCCAGGGCTGTGGCACATGGCGCCAGCTTCGCGTGCCGGACTGCCAGGCCTCCAGAGCGGACGCCCGCGCCATTGCCTGAATGACATTGTTCCGCGTGAGCGCGATGACAATGGCGTCAATCGCATGATGACGGTGGTCGGTCCTGGGTTTCCCGCTGCTCTCTCCCGGTTCGGCGGGAATAATACCGCGCAAAATCTGCTCGAAGCCCCAGTTCCGGCGTAAGGTTGCGGTCACGGCTCCGGTGGAGGCAAAGATGACCTGCCGGTTCTTGCCATTCTCCGTCACATCTCGCCCGCCGTAGAGCGTGCTCAATAGCCTGGCGGCCAGCAGGCTCGTATAGCGCGTGTCGTTCAGTTGCCGGGAGCTGAAAGCCTCCAACTCATCTGTGCTACGGATTTCGAACTTTCGCAATTTGCCGGGATTCTTCCACCGGGTCACGCGCGCGAGGATTTCCTGCCAGCGTTCCTGGTCCTGCTCAGCATAGGCTTCGTAAGGCGTTTGGTTGCGCTTGTGCATCCGGTTCTCTTCACCCCAGCACAGGACCTTGTTCTGGAAGGAATCGTCGGGGTGGCGGCTGCGCGGAAGGATGTGATCGACGTCGAAGCCGTTGTCGTCGTCAAATAGACGCGAAAATGGAAGTTTCTTACCTGTGTACGGACATTCACATACTCCTGCTCCTGTTGCCTGCTCTACCCATAGCTTGGCCTTCTCAAGGTCTTTGCGGGAAGGTGGCTGCGGAATGCCACACTCCTCATGCATGCGTTTGGCGAGCGCCCTATTCTCCGCCTCCCGCTTACGATTGTTCGCAGTCTCGTCCAAACGCTTCGACCGGGGCTTCTTGAGTTCGCGGGCCAGTTCGATGCGAATTTCGTAGGGTCTTCCGTGTTCGCGAACGATTGCATTGACCACTTTGCGCATTTCCGTGATGGCACGTTCGACGGCCGGGTTGCGCAGGCCGTTAGCGATACTGGCCATCAGCGGATCCTGCGGCGGGGGCGTGCTGTTGTGAAAATGCTTGCGGTGCGGACGCAGCACGGGGATGAATGGATGAACGGCGGCGCCAGAGAAGCGGTTGTCATACACTTCGGTCTCCGCTTCTTTGAAGGATTTTCCGGCGCGCATCAAGGGCAGAATCTTGCTGAGTGCAGTCAGAGACAAGGCACAATAATCAGCCGGGGCTTTTTCTGCAAGTAGAACGTTGGCGCTGGCTTCATCGAGTCCCCAGTGTTCGATTGCCTCTCGCTTCAGGTCCTCGTCCTTTTCGCTATTACGCCAATTCTCGATAATCTGGTTCTGTTTGCCCTCGGAAAACTCCTCCCAGCGAACTCCGAAAACCTTTCGCATGGACTGCGCGGTGACATTGCCTTTCAGCTCCTTGGCTTTGCCGCGTTCCAGGTTGAATTGCGCTGTTTTGGGCAGGCCGAGATGCTGCTTGATCTTCACAAAACTTTGCGTACCGTGATTCTCCAGCAGATCAAAGACAGCAGCACGTTGCTGGGGGTAGAGTGGCGTTTCCTTCCCATTTTCCTGTAGGAGCCGGAGATCGTTGACTTTCTGCAATACGCGAAACTGCTGTGCCGGAAGCGCGGCCCAGGGCGATCTGCGTTTATCTGGCTCCAACTCGCATTTTCCCACCAGATGTTTCTGAGCAGAAACAGGACGCTGGTCAAAGAGTAAGCCCCAGACGCGGTCATGCAACTCCGGGGTCAGAAGGGAAGGATGATATGCCTGTTGCGCGACCCATATCCTCTCGAACTCTTCTTTGAACATTCTTCTGCCAGTCCACTGGCGGCGGACTTTTTGCTCGTGTGGATCGAGTCCGGCGAGATATTCGCCGAGTGTCTGCGCGTCAGAGGCTTGAATGGCTTGCTCAAGCTCGTAGATTGCCGATTTTACCTGCCCTTGGTCTTCATCTTCTTTGGTCTTTTTCTTTACATCCTTGCGGTTGGATTGAAATCCGCGGCGCTGGCTCAGGTGAAAGAAAACGCGTCCCAGTTCATCGAATGCAAGCGGTTCATAGAGCGCTTTTTTGCGCAGAACATAGAGGGGCATTTGATCAAAAGTTGCTTTGTCTGCGCCTGTTCGATAGCGAACCGTAAGGGCCATGTCGAGAGCGTTCAGAATTCGATGCCGTTGTTCTGAGCCGATGCCTGCTCCCGGGACATCACAGGTTGGCAAAAGGCCTGCGCCCTGCAGAACGCCGAACAGCTCGCGCTGCCGGGCCACGCGCCTGCGTAGCTGCCGGCGGTGTAGTCGAGCCTCGCGGCGATCAACGGCCTTCGACTGGTCTTTTCCCTGTTGAATATCTAGCGCCGAGCCGTCAACGCCGGGCTCAAAGATGCGTACTCCTGCGCGGATCAGGGAGACCGGCGTCTCTATGGCATCGATACCGATTAACGCCCATCCAAGCGAGGCTGAACCAAGGTCAAGGCCGAGCACATACGGGTGTTCACTACCAGCACTTACGGACATGAAACATCTCCATTGACTTCACGAGCACAATGGGGTAAAAAAGCATCAGTGTACTTGAGCGGCGATTGCCCGACTATTCTTAGTAAGCTTTCGTCGTAAGGCTCCGCTCACTGAGCGACCTTTGAACGCCCCGGAGACGGGGCGTTCTCGTTTTTTGGCAGCTCAGAGACTTCTCCCACTACTGTAAATCCCTTCAAATCAGACCTGATAGAAAAATTTGAGTATCTGCTTTCCCAGGGTCTACATCTTTTGGGGAAGGATGCTCCGCCCTTCCCTCGCTCCAACCGCCGATCAGGCTGGCGTTTTCGCTCCCCATCCATGCGGGGCCCGTTCCTACCCCGCAACGCCCGGCCCTGACAACCACACGGCAATTCGGATTGGGTCCTAAATTTCTTCTTTTATCAAGTGCCCCCGCTTCAGGCGGCTTTATGGCAGAGGCGGTCGGAACCTGTCAAGGCTCTCCGCTGCGCTTCGACCGCTGACGCGGCGCCTGCGGCGGCCTGGACAGAACCCTCCGCGCCCCTGCCGCGCCGCAAGAGCCATGAAGCGGGAGCACTCAACAAAAGAAATTTGGGTTTCAGGCAGTGCACTCCCTCATGCACGCAGATCGCCCCACAGCGGGCAGCAAACGAGGAACAGAGCAATGACAGCCACCATGAGCAGTACAGCCGTTGTCAGCAACGCCGCGCCGCACAGGAAGAATGCGACACGGCAGAACCGCAGCGAGTCGCCTTACCAGCAGCGCACCAGCCAGAAAGACAACCCCACACAGCAACTCATCAAGCAGGCCGTGGACTTCCTCATTGAGCAGCTTGAGGCGGGCAAGAGTGAGACCTTGACCGCGTATCTCGGCGCAATGGCCCGGTTCCACAACTACAGCTTCGGCAACATTCTCGCCATCGCGCGGCAGAAACCCACGGCAACTCATGTGGCGGGCATCCGCGCATGGAACCAGCTTGGCCGCTTCGTGAAGAAGGGCGAGAAGGGTATCCAGATTCTCGCGCCTATGGTCGGCTACAGGCGCAGGGAGGACGCCGCAGAGCAGGAGCCGGAGGCCAGACCTCAGTCCGTGCTGATCGGCTTCCGAGCCGTGTACGTCTTCGACATCGGCCAGACCGAAGGCGCGGACCTGCCGGAGGCTGACCGCAGCATTACCGGCGAAGTAGGCGGCAACCGCGACCGTCTGATTTCCTTTCTTGCGCAGCAGAACATCAGGCTGGAATTCAGCGAGAGGATCGCGCCGGCCTTGGGTGTCAGCTATGGAGGCAAGATCGCCTTGCTTCCTGGCCAGTCGCAGGCCGAGGAGTTCACCACGCTGGTACACGAGACGGCGCACGAACTCTTGCACCGGGCCGAGCGCCGCACCATCACCACGCAGACCGTCCGTGAAACCGAAGCTGAGGCCGTGGCTTTCATCGTGGGACAGGCCGTAGGGCTGGAGATGGGAACGGCTTCGAGCGACTACATCCAGCTTTACCACGGCAACGCGGCGCTCTTGGCCGAAAGCCTTGAAGTCATCCAGCGCACCTCCGCTGTGATTCTGGCCGCAATCCGCGACGACGAAAACGCGGAACCGGCCACGGAGCGGGAGCAGTTTGCAGCGGCCAGCTAACGCACACATCCTGAGCGGGTGCGCCCGGAGTGTGCCCGCTTGTGCCTTTACGCAAGATTCAACCGGAACAGGAGATTCCCATGACTACTACAGTTCAAACTCAGTCCGAGTACCGCGACCTGCCGCTCGATTGGCTGGTCGTATCGCCCACTAACCCCCGCAGGACATTCGACAAAGATGCGATGCAGGAACTCGCCGCCAGCATCCGCGAAAACGGCGTGTTGCAGCCTTTGTTGGTACGGCCACGCGCGGAGCGCCGCTTCGAGATTGTTTTCGGAGAGCGCCGCTACCGTGGCGCGGCGATGGCCGAGAAAGAGACCGTGCCGGTTTGCATCCGCGAGATGACCGACGCTCAGGTGTTGGAGGCGCAGCTAGTCGAAAACCTTCAGCGCCAAGACGTGCATCCGCTCCATGAGGCGCAGGGCTTCGCTGCGCTCTTGCGCCTTGAGGAGCCGAAGTATTCCATCGAACTCATCGCGGCCAAGTGCGGCAAGAGCGCCGGGTACGTGGCCTCTCGCCTTCGCTTGACCGAGCTTGCGCCAGCGGCGGTCGAAGCCTTCACCAAGGACGAGATTGGTTTGGGCCATGCGTTGCTCTTGGCGAAACTTCAACCTGAGCAGCAGCAGGAAGCACTCGCCGCCTGCTGGCAAGAAAGCTACGCGGGCGGGAGCAAAGCGAAGCTCATCCTGCTACCCGTTCGCCATCTGCGGGAATGGATAGAGCACAACATCCTCTTGGAGCTTGCCACCGCGCCGTTCTCGAAGAAGGATGCAACGCTTGTGCCCGAGGCGGGTTCCTGCCATGAATGCCCGAAGCGCACCGGGCACAACACGCTGCTTTTCGAGGGAATTGCAGCGCAGCACGATTCTTGTAAGTTATGTGGAATCTGGGCAACCGCAAATCGTTTCTGTTGGCTCCTCGCCGCCGCGCCGACCGCCTGAGGCGGGTGCACACAGCCATCTGTTCTTCTGGAACCTCCAACAGGAGGTTCATTTGCCTTGTGATTTTGTTGTCCACCCTATTCGCTGGGATCGATGCCCCTTGGTTGCAGCCGATCCTCATGCCCGCTCATGGCTCACGATTCAGTCGCACCGCGGCTTGGCGTACAACACACTCGATGCCTATTCACGCTGTCTGGAACGCTATCTGAGTTTCCTCGGGCCACACCAGTTCTCTTGTGTATCGGTCACGCGCTGCGAAGTTGGACTTTATCTTTCCAGTTTGCAGGCTAACGGCGCCGGCCTCTCGAACGCCACGATCCAGCAGCTATTGACGGTGGTTCGTTTGTTCCATACGTATCTGATGGAAGAAGGAGTGCGGCCCAACAACCCGGCGGCACAGGGTCACATCGGCAGGGCGATTGTCGCCCGACACCACAAGTTGCCCTGGATTCCGAACGAGGATGACTGGCACAGTATTCTTGTTGCGGCTCGGCAGGAGTCGATCCGCAACCGCGTCATGCTGGCATTTGCCTACGATGCTGGATTGCGGCGCGAGGAGTTGTGCAGCCTCCGCAGCGATGACATCGACCCTTCACGTCGCACGCTCAGAGTTCGCGTAGAGAGCACCAAAGGGCGCCGGGAGCGCGTAGTTCCATATTCCGCTTCCAGTAGTGAACTACTTTCCCAGTATCTCCAGCATCGGCGCTCTCTGGGGCAGAAGCGTGGACCGCTCTTCCTGTCAGAGTCCCACCGCAACTATACGGAACCGATCTCTATCTGGAGTTGGTCGAAGATCGTCCTCGAACTCGCGCGGCGAGCTCAGGTCGAGCGATTCAGCACACACACGCTTCGCCATCTCTGTCTGACGGACCTCGCTCGTGCCGGATGGGACATCCACGAGATCGCCGCATTCGCCGGCCATCGCAGCATTCAGACCACCTTGCTCTATATCCACCTCAGTGGCCGTGACCTTTCCGCGAAGTTAGCGGCAAGTATGGCCCAGATACATGCGCGTCGCGCACAGATGCTGGCGGAGATGAACCTATGAAGGCGAAGAGAGTCAGAAGAGACGGCAAGCCATGGGGCAACAACACGGAACGCTGGTTCCAGGCATTTAACCCTGAACAGCGGACGCTGCTCTTCCAGCGCGCTGCGCGCGCTCAGTGGGGACCGGAACAACAGGAGCCAAAGAAGGCCGATGATGGACCTTGGGTCTGGCCGATAGGTCTGGATCGCTATGACCGCTCCAGTGCTCTGACCGCGGCCGAAGAAGACATGTTGACGCGTTATGCCGAAGCCTACCGTTTCTATCGCTACGGTCGAACGATGGACTTTGGTCGGACCCTTGATCGGTTGGTGAAGCCCCTGAACGATGCACTCAACTATACCGGGATAAGGACCTACTTCCGGAAGTACGTGCTCCTGTTTTTTCTTCGCGAGATGGCAGAACGCAAACGGTCCTTCTGGGGGTGGACTACGGATGAGTGGATAGAGTTGATCGACCGCCAGAAGACGGAGTATCAGCATGTCGTTGCGGTCGCCTATTTGCTCTGCGGGTTTTCGGACCTCCACCGGCTCAGAAAGAATCAGATCGTTTACGTCGTCCTGGCGCGCAAGGTATTTGGCCGCGAGTACATGAAGGTGGTCGGGGACCGCGTGCAGAGTTTGCTGCGTGAGTGGGGCTATATGAAAAATGGTACGCAGGTCCTCGTCCTGCGCACCATTTTTGAGGGCCTTTTATATATACGCTCTCCGCACCTCGACGAGCTTTCGGTCGAGGACCTCCAGGCCGTGATTGCGCGCAGACCGCCGCGAACCGGGAGCTACTGCATGGTTGCCCTTTCGCGCGTATTGGCCAGCATGGGCACTGTTCCCGAAGCGCTGGAGATCAAGCGCCCGGTTCATGATAAAAAACTATCGCCTGCACTCACCACCGGCGTGCCGGCAGAGTGGTGTCGGCTCTGTCGCCTATGGTTTGATCGGGCCACCTATTCGATTCGCAACAGGAACAAGGGCTATTATTTCCTCCTCAACGTCGGGAGATGGCTTGGCCAGGTGCATCCGGACATCCTTTCACCTGCTGACTGGACCCGGGACCTTGCAGCAGAAGCTGTGTCCGTTGTCTGTCAGTGGCATGGAGGTGACTGGTGCAGCATAGACCCGGTGCATATAAAGAGCCGGGGCCAGATACTCGCGCCAAGCACGCGCGCAGGCCGTATTTCTATACTTCGCGTATTTTTCCGAGACCTGCAGGAGTGGGATCTGATTCCGCGAAGATTCGACCCGTTGCGAAGCATGACCACGCCGAAAAGCCTGATTGCGCTCATTGGACCGAACCCACGTGCTATCGCTGATGACATCTGGGCCAAGCTCGTCTGGGCTGGCCTGAACCTGACTGCCGATGACATTCCGAAGCGTGGACCCGCCCGGCGTGGCCGTTTTCGTCCAACTTCATATCCGATTGAGATGTGCAAAGCCCTTGTCGTCACCTGGCTTTTCGCTGGTCTGCGCAGCAACGAGATCGCTCGTCTGCGCGTCGGCTGCATACGCTGGCAGAAGGAAGATGTCACCGTGCCCAGCACAGGTGACACTCTACCTGGTGACGCTGTTTGCCTGCTCGATGTTCCAGTCAACAAGACAAGTACTTCCTTCACCAAGCCTGTAGATCGAATTGTGGGCGAGGCCATAGCAGCATGGGAGAAGGTGCGCTTGCAGGGTGTAAAACTTCCCGACCCCAAGACCGGCGAGCTTGTCGATTTCCTCTTTCTCCTCCGCCTCACCAAGGTGGGAAAAACATATCTGAACAAAACGCTGATCCCGGCCCTGTGCAAGAAGGCCGGTGTTCCTCTCGCCGATGTGCGAGGCAACATCACCAGTCACCGGGCCCGTTCCACCATCGCGTCGCAGCTCTACAATGCCCGAGAGCCGATGACTCTTTTTGAGTTGCAACAGTGGCTGGGCCACGCAACTCCAACTGCGACTCAGCACTACGCGAAGATCACTCCGTTGAAAATTGCCAAGTCCTATGCGGATGCTGGCTACTTTGCCCGGAACCTTCGCGCCATCGAGGTGCTCGTTGACCAGGAGGTGATTCGAGACGGACGCGCTGCAACCGAGCCGTGGAAGTTCTATGATCTTGGCCACGGCTATTGCACCTATGATTTCTTTGAACAGTGCCAGCACCGCATGGCTTGCGCCAAGTGTGACTTCTACATGCCGAAACGGTCCACAGAGGCATTGTTGTTGGAGGGCAAGGAACATCTGTTGCGGCTGCTTCAGGAGATCCCGCTCGGCGATGCGGAGCAAGCCGCCGTCGAAGATGGGATCACCGCTTATGAAAATCTGTTGCTGAAATTGGCGGATGTTCCGACACCGGCAGGTCCAACACCGCGGCAGATCGGCGCCGAGCTGGTGCAGATTACGTCTCTCAGATCAGCACTCCCGGCTACGCTCGATAACGCAGTAGAGGTAGGTTTCCCGGCGCAGCTTTCGACTTAACTGCGGTAACAATCCTCGCCTCACGAGTGGCCTGACATTAAGGCTCACTCGTGACCAGGCGGCGCGATCACCTTGGAATCAGCCGTTCTGTGGTCGTCGATTTGAAAAGCCAGGAACTTATTTATCGCCTTTACCGCTTCGGGATCGGCACTGGCGATGCGATTCTGGCCCCCGGGTCGTAGGCGATGAGTCGCTCTGTCTTTGGGCCGGAAATGCAGGTCAAATCTCGCAAGACCAACCCTCGAGCTGTGCAAAATTGAACGAGTCAGCGCTCAAATAGGAGATTCATATAGAAACACGCGGGCGGAATAGAATGAGGTAGAGCCCGTTGTGATCGTCTAGTGGAGGCGTCAATATGAAACGCCGGACCCGACTGTTCCTGCACTTTCTTATGGTTGCGGTACCTGCAACGGAAATCATTCTCGCTGGAGCATTCTTTTACGGGCAATTGGAGATCAAGAGGGAAATCGGAGAATTGGACCTCTATGAGGCAAGTGAACTAAGCCTGGGCAGCGCCGCCATGCAGCAAAATCTCGGCGCCATCACTTCTGACATAGAGTTCTTGAGCGCTCTGCATGGCCTGCATCTGACCACCCAGATGCCGATGCCCGCCAATCTGGACGCGTTGGCAAACGACTTTGCCGTTTTCATGAACTCCCATGGCGTTTATAGCCAAATCTGCTGGATCGATGAAACAGGCATGGAGCGTCTTCGCCTGAATTACGATCGGTCAAAGAAACAAGCGCAGCGCGTCTCTATATCGGAGTTACAAAATAAGTCCGACCGCTACTATTTTGTTCAGGCCAACCATATCGCTCCAGGGGCAATCTACCTTTCCCCCTTTGATCTGGAGATGGAAAACGGAGTCATACTTCGACCGTTTAGACCTACCTTGCGCATCGCGAAGAGAGTTATCGACTCGTCTAATCATGCTTCCGGTGTCTTGGTCCTTAACTACGATGGCAGCGACCTGATGAATGATCCGGCGCTGGTATACGGCGATTTGAAATCCAATCTGTTAATTCTCAACGAAGCCGGTTATTGGATGAAGGGGCAAAAGCCCGAAGATGAGTGGGGGTTCATGTTTGGGCGCAAGGAGACTTTCGGGGATCGCTCCCCGGAAGCCTGGCGGAATATCGTGGGTGCCGAAAAGGGCCAAGTGGAGCTTACAAGCGGCTTGTGGACCTGGGTGAAGGTCCATCCTTTGCACAGCATGGAGCTTGGCGAGGACTTTACGAATGATGCCGACACGCAAACGACGCACAAGTCCGTGGTGGGGTCGAATCAATACACCTGGGTCATAGCCACACATGTGCCGACTGAGCAGCTTACCGCCATTCGTTTTGCCGTGTGGCTGAGGCTTGGACCGCTGATTGCAGTTCTGCTTGTGCTGGTGGTGCTTGCCAGCTATCTGCTTGCGAGATCCGGGGAGATCATCGGCACTCTCAACGACAAACTCGCGCGACGGGCGGAAGAAGCGGAGGAGGCCAGCCGCGACAAGGCCAATTTCCTTGCCAACATGAGCCACGAGATCCGGACGCCAATGAACGCCGTTCTGGGATTTGCCTATTTGCTCGAAAAGCGCCGTTTGGGCTCTGAGGAGCTGAATCTGGTGAGAAAAATCAATGTAGCCGGAACGACATTGCTTGGGATTATTAACAACATCCTGGATTTCTCAAAGATCGAGGCCGGGCGGCTGCAAATCGAGCACGCCCCGTTCCGGCTCGGGGAGGTGCTGGACGGTCTAGCTTCCATCATGTCTGCCAACCTGGGTCACAAGGACATCGAGCTGGTAATTGGCGCGGTCCCTCCAGGAGCGGAATTTCTGAAGGGAGATATGCAGCGCCTCTCGCAGATCCTCATCAACCTCACTGGGAACGCAATCAAGTTTACCGAACACGGCGAAGTTACTGTCCGTATCGCTGTAGCCGCATCGCAGAACGGCAAGGTGACTTTGCGCTTTTCCGTTCACGACACGGGAATCGGAATTCCTTTGGAGGAGCAGAAGGAAATTTTTTCAGCCTTTTCCCAGGCGGATACGTCGATAACAAGACGTTTTGGTGGTACGGGTCTTGGTTTAGCCATCAGCGAGCTTTTCGTTCATCTGATGGGCGGCGAGATTGGCGTCAACAGCGAGCCGGGAAAGGGCAGCGAATTCTGGTTTGTGGTTTCCTTTGAAACGGTCAGATCGTCACAATATGCCGCACCAGAGATGGTCCTACAACATGTGCTGGTTGCCGACGACAACGATGCGGCTCGCGACATGCTTGCCGCCTCAGCGCGGAGCCTGGGCTGGAATGTCGAAACCGTAGGATCCGGAGAAGCCGCTCTTGCTCGGACCCTGGAACAGGCGCGACGCAACGCTCCATTCGACGTGCTCTTGCTCGACTGGCGCATGCCGGGTATGGACGGGCTGGCTACCGGGAAGGCTGTGCGGGAGGCTCTCGCTCACCAGGCCCCTCCGCTCATTCTCATGGTTACAGCGTTTGCCCGAGATGACCTGCTGCACGAGCCTGCGGCCTCACTGGTAGACGCCATCCTGGAAAAGCCAGTTACGGCCTCCAGACTCTACAACGCCATTGCGGAGGCCAAGCGGCGCCGCATTGGCGGGGGGCCTCTTGCTCCGGCAAAAGCGAGTGGACGCCGATTGCCCGGCCTCCGGATTCTGGTTGTCGACGATAGCGAGATCAACTGCGAGGTGGCACGGCGAATTCTGGAGCCAGAAGGCGCCAGCGTGGACGTGGCAGAAAACGGCAAGGCTGCTCTTGAACTTCTTGCCACGCGCTCCGACGTCGACGCAGTGCTGATGGATGTGCAGATGCCCGTAATGGATGGATATGAGGTCACCCGGAGAATCCGCGAGCTTGCGGGCTTCGCGAAGTTGCCCATTATCGCTCTCACCGCCGGCGCCCTGAACAACGAGCGGGATGCGGCGCTCAGAGCGGGCATGAACGCGTTCATTGCCAAGCCGTTCAATGTGGATGAGATGATAGTTGTCCTGCAACAATTGACGGGCTGCGAGGCCGAGCCGGAACAAGCCCAGGCAGAAGCTCAAGAAGTCCCCCTTTCGGTTTCAGGGGCGTCAATGCCAATTCTGGACATCGAGTCTGGACTCCGCACCTGGCGCGATGAGGCGGCTTACAAGAAGTATCTGCGCCGGTTTGCATCCACTGATGGCCAGTGTGGCCGGCAAGTCGCGGATCTGCTGGAACAAGAGAGACGGTCCGAAGCATCCGCAATTACCCACCGATTGAAAGGTTCGTCCGGAGCGTTGGCGTTGGCGCAGGTAGCACACACCTCTCGCCTCCTGGATGAGATTGTCGTCAGAGGGGGTGATCCGGAGAGTCTCCTGGAACAATTGCAGACCGCTCTCGATGCTGCACTCGACGCCATTAAGCAGTACGCCGGTTCGGCCAGTGAAGATATTTCCGCCAGCCGGATTGACATGGTCTCAGACGCGGTGGGGCCGCAGCTCGCCGAGTTGCTTCGGGCGTTGGACCGGGACAATCCTGACGAGGCCGAATTGATCCTTGCTTCCCTGGCGAAAGAGGTTCCGGAAGAAATGTTGCGTGCCATTTGCGAGCGTGTGGAGGCTTTTGATTTCCGCGCCGCCGAGGCGCAAGTGAAGGCCCTCGCAGGCAAACTGGAAATTTCCGTCTAGGAGCAAACAGTATGATCAACGGGCCCATTCTGTGCGTCGATGACGAGCCAGTCAATCTGGGCGTACTGCGTCAGGCATTGAGGAACGAATTCTCCCTTGTTTTTGCCAATAGCGGAATGGAGGCTTTGGCGGCTGTGAAAAAGCACAGGCCCGCTCTGGTTCTGATCGATGTCCAGATGCCCCAGATGGATGGATACGAGGTATGCCGCCAATTGAAGACCTTCCCCGAGGGTGAGCATATTCCTGTCATCTTCGTCACAAATCTAGCGGATGAGACAGACGAGAAGGCCGGATTCGACGCTGGAGGGATGGACTACATTATCAAGCCGATCTCGGCGCTGATCGTGCAGGCCCGCGTTCGAACTCACTTATCGCTCGTGCGGGCGACAACCTTGGAGTACAGCTATCGGTCCGCCATTCATATGCTTGCCGAAGCCGGGCACTATAACGACACAGATACCGGTCTCCACATCTGGAGGATGGCCGCTTACAGTCAGGCATTGGCCGAAAGAGTGGGATGGTCAGCGGAACGTTGCGCTCTGTTGGGATTGGCCGCGCCCATGCACGACACCGGCAAGATCGGGATTCCCGACGCTATTCTGAAGAAGCCTGGGAAACTTGACGCCGCCGAGTGGGAGATCATGCGGAGCCATGCTCGTATCGGGTATGACATCCTATGCAAGAGCGATGCGCCGGTGTTTCAGCTTGCGGCTGAAATTGCGTTTTATCACCACGAGAAGTGGAACGGAAGCGGTTATCCGAATGGCCTGGCCGGACTGGACATTCCAGAGTCGGCCCGGTTGGTTGCGGTCGCAGACGTTTTCGACGCTCTTACGATGAAGCGCGCTTACCGGGATGCCTGGCCGTTGGATCGTGTGCTGGCGACATTGAAAGAAGGCTCTGGCAGGCACTTCGACCCCGCAATGCTCGACGCCTTTTTCGACATCATGCCGGCGATACTCGACATAGGAGCGCACTGGGACTCCCGAGGGTAGACGCCAAACGGCATTGCGCGCGCATGGTTAGCCGCCTTGCGTTCGTGGCGGTTTCTTTAGGATTCCCAATCTCTCGTAGTGCCTGAGAGTATCGGTGCTCACGCCTGTTGCACGGCTGAGGTCTGCAGACCGCAACGCGCGCCTTGGATTCGGAGCGGTCGTCACAAAGCTAGTATCAACCCCGAAATACGTTCCAGGGTCACATTTTCCGTCCGATCTCATTGGGAAAGTTGGCGACGGCAGGTTCAGGCGGTCGGCGCGGCGGCGAGGAGCCAACAGAAACGACTTGCAATTTGCCCAGATTCCACATAATGCTCTGACCCTGCCTGCTATGCCGCTAAGGTGGACGCGCATGTGAAGCAGACCGTTGCGGCGAAACCGAAACTGGTACAGATCACGACTGCCTACGGCAAACCTGCCGAAGGCAGCACGGTTATACCCCGAAACCAGTATGTCGAAATCCGGCAGGAGAAGCCGAAAAACAAATACCAGCAGGACGCGCCGGAGTTCAAGACGTGCAAGTACGTGACGGAGGCTATCGTTGCCGATGGCAGCGAGAAAGGCGAACTGCGTAAGGTCTGCGCCAATCCCGATTGCCCGGTGCATCACCCCAATAAGCAGCAGCGACGGGCCGAACCCGATGCCGCGACAAAGGCCGCGCAGGAGAAGCAGCGACGCGAGGAAGCCATTGCGAATACTACCGGCATCCGCGTACTCGCAGCCATCGCCGACGCCGTACCTGTGCGCCTGATGAAGCGCGACCTGCTATTTGTAGTGGAACGGCTGGCCGGTTTGGTGGACGAGCGGCGTTTGGAGTTTGTAGCCCGGCAGCGCGGCATCAAGCGGGAGAAGGACAGCGATTCCATCGCCAAGCTGTTTGCCGCAAACTTGCGCCGCGCCGAGGAGAGCGTGTTGGGCGGTGTGTTGGTCGAATTGACCATACTGCTTATCGCCGCCCGTCAGCAAACGGCGCAGGTGTTGAACGAAGCCGCCGCCCTGTACAAAGTGGACACCGATGCGATCGCTGCGAAGGTTAAGCAGGAGTTCGCGGCAAAGGAGAAGGCCAAGTCCGCGAAGAAGGCCGTTCCAAAAACTCCAGCCAAGGCGCAGTCCAAGCCGGCAAAGAAAACCGTAGCGGCGTAACCATCAATCCAGTCGAAACACTCAGCGGAGCCAGCAAGATCGGCTCCGCATTTCTGTGTCCGCGCCCGCCTGCCCGCCCTATTGTGATGCTCCTGCCCGCGAACAGGAGCGGCGATTCTGGCCCACCCGACCGGCGCGAGCGTACTGCCAATTGATCGCGCGATACGGAGTTGCGATACTCGCGGGGGAGACGGAGGTCGATATTCTCATTTTGCAGCTTTTGATGCCGGAGAGCGGTACAAGCTTATGGTCGCGCTCTGGACAGCAAACTCGATTTTGTTCGGCCCCGCGCGCCCAAAGGAAACTTCTCCAGCACAGTCAATACCATCGCCGCCTGAGGATATTGATGATTTCCCGCGCACCGTTCCTTTGTACATTGTGATATCAATAGCCATGCTTCCCGTCACGTGAGAAGTAATCACGCAGCTCCCATCGGGGAAGAACTCTGCCGACTGCAACCGGTCCCTCGTGACCCATTGTCCTGTAAAGAATCGCCTCCCCGTCTCGATCCCTTGCGCTGTCTCCGACGCCACCGCTGCAGCGTTCGCCCGAGTGTCTCCGGGAGGCGGAATGTGGTTGCATATATAGGAAGTGTTTCCCTGAGCGAATGTGAACTGCTGAGGAGTAAGAGTGTGTACCGTGAAGAAGGGCGGATTGAATGAACTATCGAGAATTCTGATCTGCGAAGGAGAGACGATTGTATAGCCAATCGCCGTGGCTCCTGGGTTCCAGTATTTGAGGTTCGTGGGCGTTGACGTGAAAAAAGCCTCGGTGAAAGTTCCGTTTGCACTAAAGATGTACCGATGGATGCCCTGATAGTTGTCGGTGCAATACCAGTTTGTCCCAACCAGGTTCCTGCTCGTCTGTTCCTGAGTCCAGCCATTCGATCCAATAACTAGCGTCAGAAGTCCAAGTATTGTTCCGCGAACTACGACAGATGTTTTCATTCGTCTTCCTGCCTTTCCGAAACCAAGATGTCACGCGCTGATCATGCTGGACCCTTCCCGTGAGGGGTAAGAAGCAGGCATTGAGCTAATCTCCGCGATGGTCCCCGTCATTTCATTTCACTAATGAAGAATTGATCCCCTATTCGGCGGATCGTCATCGATTCCTGCTGGACCCCGGCCTTTTCGTACGTGGTCACGACTGAGCAACGGGCATCGTTTTCCCCAAGGAGCTTCACTGAAGTGACTTCGGACTTTACGATTTTGCCAGCGTCATTGAGCCAAGTTTGACTGCCCGCCGCAAAGGACTGCAAATCACTCCCGGACAGGATGTTTCCTCCTGGGCGGTAGACATCCTGAATGTGCTGATAATCGCCTCGGTTTAGAAGTTGGTTCATTTTTGCAAGCAGAGAATCGGCATTGGCCCGAAAGTCGCTCTCGTCCCTCTTAACCCGGGCCTCATAGCTTGGAAAGTCGTTAGCATTGCCAACGACGATGTCATACACGCGGACTTCAGTGCTGATGTCCCCCCGAAACGGACCGATGTGTAATACATAGAAACCCCGATCCAGTGGCTTCCGGGGCTTCACGATATACATGTCCCGGTGCTCCTCTACGGGCTTCACATCAACGTCGATCGCTCGATCCTCTGGTACCCATAAGTTCACCTGAATCTTTTGCTGAGACCCGAGAAAATCCGACACCGCACCTTCTCGCAAGAAATCCAGCTTAGATAGCCCCAGGGTCCCTGGATCGACGTCCTTCTTGTAGACAATGAAGTCCTGAAGGTCTTGGCTTTCGGGCCCCGATGGTCCTCTTAGCCCAAAATACGCACTAATGAAGCTGCCGGCTCCTAGAATCGGCTGTCCTGGCAGAGAAATCTGCCCGTGATTCGTGTCCGCGTAAATACCATATGAGTCTGGCATGTGCGCATGGCAACCGGCAATAAAGGCCGAGATCAGCAACAGGTGAACAGTGCGCTTGACCGGGTTCCACATATGTATCTCACTTTCGCTACCGAATGACTGTTGATTTGCGCCGCGGCCCGTTGAAATCTGATTACTTGATTCCACCAACTGAGTTCCAGGTACGGCCAACGTCGTCAGAACGCAACAAGCCCATGCTTGTTGCTAGAAGAATCGACTGGCCGCCATCCCACTTCAATTTGGCGACTCCGTGAAGAAAACCGTGACCCGCATTCTGGCCCTTTGCAGGCTGTCGATAGATTTCGTTCCAGGTTGCTCCCCCATCAGTGGTTTCAAGCACCTTCAAAGCGTTTGGACTATAGGAAGAGCCGAATAGGGCTTGAGCTCCCTGCGCTGTTACGGCGGCTATGAAGACATCTTGCGAGTCGTCGGGGTTGACAATCGGTCCAGCGCGGAGACCTGTGGTCCCCAATTTCGAAATGATGCTCCACGATTCGCCGGAATTCGGTGACTGCATTACTACAATGTCGCCGGGGTAGCCATTGCCTGCATTGGCGCCGAATGCGAGCATAACCCTGATATCGCCAGCTCGAAATGACAATGGGCTCGTAAGACCAAAGCCCCATGCATTGATATCGCACTTGCATACTGCGTCAAGCGTCTTAGATTTGTCCGTCCAAGTCCAACCTCCGTCTGTGCTCAACTGCGCTTTGTCGGTAAAGATCGCGGCGGGGTTTGTTTGATCCACAACTAGCGCCGTCGCCTGGGTTTTCAGATCCACCGCCTGGCCTTGCCTAGTTTCCCGACTGTATTGGTAGCGCATCAGACTACGCCCATTTACCCCTGTGCAGTAATACAGGACGTCATGGTGTGCGGGATCGAATTTGAGATCCGACACCGACGCGTTGCCATAGATAAAGTTGAACCCCGACATCTGTTCCCATGTTTGTCCACCGTCCGTGGTCCTCATCACGCATGATGCGCTGCCATACAACCACAGTTCCGCAGCTGATCCCTCTGGTCGATTTCCTAATTCGCCGCACTGTGATCTTCCGATAAGATCCCAAGAATAGCCGTTGTCCCTCGATAAGTAGAGAAACGTTGGCCTGTGCGACCTCTCAACTTGGTCGAGATCTTCACCATTGAACGTCACGGCAAAGAGGATGGGCTTGCCATCTTTCATGGCGGTCCATACACCGTCAACCTCCGAGTGATGAAGCACGCCATAATTTAGGCCAACCAGCATACCTCTCGCGTCCAGGAAGCCAACTCGTCGCTGTTGCCCGACATTTTCGATTTCGCCGTCATTTGGGAACCGATAATTTAACAGCAAACCGTTCTTGAAGGAGTATTGGATCACGCCGTTAAACGTGACAGGCAAGTTCTTGCCTGATTCGATTCTCACGCGCGACCAATTCGTGCCGTCGGATGATCGAAAGAGCGAGTTGCTAGATTCCAATATGATCTGCTCTTTTCCTATGGAAGCAGCAAGAATGGGTTCGGCAGAGTCAAGCCCGTTGCCCGATGCAACCCACGTTGCACCATTGTCTTCACTACGGTATACGCCCTTACCAATTGCGGCGGCCAAAAGCACCGGTTTTTCACGCCCCACAGATGTGAGCAAGGAGACGGGCGCCACAGTCTTGGTGGCGGTGCGGCCTGCACCCTTTACCAATTCAGTGGGCAATCCACTTGCCGACCTTGTCCAATTGACGCCATGATCGGTTGAAGTGTAGATTCCTCCGGCACTCAGAACATAAAGCACATTTGGCGCCAGGGGATCGATTACGATCTGGCTCACAGGGCCCAAGAATCCAGTGTGCTGCCAAGAGAAGCCAGCATCCTCCGTTCTCAAGAGCCCGCTAGCGCCCCCCACGTACACTTGCTGCGGATTCGCAGGATTTACAAATATGGTCGAAAGGTTCTGGTTTGGCGTACCAGTGTCCAAGGTCAGCCAGTGTTCTCCCTGGTCCATTGTCTTCATAACTGCGTTCTGGGTGGAGAGGGCGTAGATAACCTTCTCGCTGCTAGGATCCAGCGACACCGCTTTGACATTCGTGCCGATATGGGTCCACTCGTCCCCGGATGGGCCTGAGTTATGAAACAGATCAGTATTGAGAAGGAGCATGATTTGCCCCTGGGGGCCAGAAACGAACGTGTTGACACCGATCTGATTGTTCTGGAAACTAGAAACCGCCGCGCCTTGTGAGTAGAGCAGCGGATTTACGAATAGGGGTGCAAACAGCACCGTCAGAACGCTTATTGCTGATACATATCTGACCATCGCAAAGCTCCTTCTTTCCTCCATCCGGATCATTGACAACCTAACCAACTCCCCGCTCTTCATTGGACTGAAACCGTACGTTCTCTGAGAGTTGGGCGATGCAGCTCATTCCCTATGACTCGCACGGCCATTCTTGCCTGCAATGCCGTCGGCATCATTGTTCGTTCGCGCCGTTTTAGATCTAACAACGGTCTTATCCAGCGCGTGCTAGGTTCTGTAATTGCATCGTGGGCATTGGTAGCGGACCCTAACTTTCCGTCGCATCATGACGCCAATAATGATGAGAACAACCCCGACCAGAAAAATACTAGTGATAATGCCCACAAGGATCAGAATCATACCCATCGGGGAACCCTTGGCTACAACGGCCATCGCTGCCCCGCAGCGGGGGCAGGTGCTCGCAGCAAGACGGTCAATGCTAGCCTGGTTGACGATATAACGAGCAAACGGTGACTGCGTGATAGGAACCCACGTTAATCCGCCTGAAGCGACAACAGAGTCAGTGATCCTAATTTGTTGGCGTACGATCATGCTCTTGATTTCGTCCTCGGTGAATGGCCCGGCTGTTTGGCCAGTGGCGTATGTGACATGCCAATTTGCCGCAGGTGGTGAGATTACTTCAATAGTGTTTGCCTGTGGCAAACCCGCAAGCGATTTTGACTCAACTGCGACTCCGCATTTGTTGCAGAAGCGCGATCCCTCATCCAATGTCGAACCACAACTTACGCAAGCGCTCATCTTCACCTCTCAAAGATCCACAAGAATGTTGTTCCGGGTATCCATTAAATGCTTGTCCCGGTCAATCGCCCTTTGCGAGTTTCCCTACGAATGTTGCGCCGTTCCAGCTAATGTCACCGCCCATGGACTTACACCAGAATTCCACTCTTTTGCGGGTCGGGTGATATAGAATCCCGTCAAAGCAGACACCCCAGGAGTCTGTCAAAGCGACAATCGGCTTAAAATGATCGAGACCGGTCGGCTCAAATGCCACGATCTCCCAGCGACGCCAACCCCAATTGTTTACGCTCGTTTTGCTAAAGAACGGTATGACGAGGTCAGGCGAAGCATGATGGCTGTAGTTGCCCCAGACCGCATACGGCGACTGCGGTACGGCTTTCGTACCATCTACGATCTGATGCCACTCGTTGTATGACTCCGTACATGCCTCAGGAGCGAGCCCCAGTGTCGTGCAGTTTGCTTGCAGCATGTTTGGGTGTGCTCTCAGAAATTGATCAATTGCTGCTTGCTGTCCTGGTGTAAACTTGACGATGTGGCGACCATCAGGAGTAGTTTCTGCCTGTTGTGCCTTAACGAACGATGCTATCGCAACGATTGAGAGTAATGCGACAACTAATACTCGTCTTACCATGACTAACGCCCCTTTCCCCAATTACCTCGACAAAGGTCCAAGAATCATTAATTCCAAGACGAATCCTCCTGCCGACTATCGACTGCAGGCTATGCACACCCGCCACGCGTCGTTCTCGTAGGAAATGGAAACGGAGGATTTGACGACGCGGGCTTTCCCGAAAAAACCGGCGCTGACCTCTGTCGGCACCAACTCGTATTCGAAGGGGATGTGATGGGGATCGACGATTGCGGCGGTGAGAATCCGTGGATCTCTAAAGTTCGCGAAACGCAGCCCAGCCAAATCCTGGTCCAGTGTGTAATACCTGCTGCCCTTGGCCTTTGCGGTAAATACCTGCTTGTCCCCAATCGTGCGAACATACCCGAGCCGGATCAGGTAATCAGTCAAGCCCGCCGAATATGTGGTCACGAGCGGGGCCTGATCGTTGTCCCCTTTGTCCGACGGGTCGTAGCACGCATGACAGGTGAAAAGGGTATTGTTGGCCGTCGGAATATCTATTTGTCTATTGAGCACAGCCTGTGCGATCCCAAGGGTGAGTGCTCCTGGACCCTTAGGAACATTGGCTGAGCCTCGATAGAACTTCTCCGGTTCGCCACCCATTCCAAAGTCACGGGTCAATGAATTTGGTCCAATCAACGTGAGGGCTCCATTCCCACAGGAAAAATCGTCTCCTTGCTGCCATGCGCCCAGTGTGCCCTGGTCAATCTTCCACTTGCCGTCGGGCCACAATTCCCCAACTGAACACGATCCGTTCGCGAGGAATTCAATGTAGCTCTTCTTGTCACTTGACACCCATTTTCCGACGACCTTTTTATTGATTTCAGCGAGTTGCTGAGGTGTTTGGGCCAGCAGATGCATGGTTAAGAGGCCAGCCACAAGCAGCGACAGTTGCATTGTTTTCATAAACTCTCTCTCCATCTATTACATGGCTTGTCCGCCCACCCTCCACGATCTCATTTCTGTATGGATCCGTTGGAGCCGCCGGAGGCCAGTCTCTTGATCGCCCGATCCACCCAATCGGAAACCGTGTTTTGTTGATCGAACCCTGCCGGGCATACAGGAAACCCGTTTGTTCGATCCGGGCAGTCCACGCCCTGTGCTACGTACAAGAATCTTGAGTACTTTCCTCCAATGGTGAGGGAGAAGACGCCGGAACCGCCGAAGTTCGGGTCCCTCCTGAATTTTGTCTGCGAGGGTGGAGCAGCGAGGAACTTCTGTCCGTCAGATTTCTCGAAGGACACCTCCGTTGGACTTAGAGACAGCGTCCCCGGTTCGCAGTCCTTGTTCGAGAAGCCTCCACGGTCCCGGCACAGGGGGATGGAAATTGTCTGGCCGAGCCCGAGAGCCCTATCCCAAGTTGCAATAAGCTCAGTCGGGTCGCTTACGGCGGCATTGCTTCCACCTGAATTCACACCTGACACGGCTGTAGCATTCGGGGCCGTGGACATGTCGCACTTGGTGTACCGATATGAGGCTAATGCCGGTACAGTCGAGTTAAGCTCTGAATTCGCGCGTTCAAACAGCCCTCGCGGGCCACCGGGCAATACAAGATCCAAGCAAAATGGGCTCTCGGCCTCTGCGCTGGCAGCAACGGAGAATATCGCAAACCACCCATTTGCGCCGCTGGGGCTGTATTGAACCACATAAAGGCCGGGAGTCAACTGTGGACTGGCCACCAGCTCTACCATTTGGGGCTGATTCGGGACCGGTTTTGCGAGAAGTCTGAAGTTCAGCTCGGGAATCGCTGCAAGAAGTGGCAACTTAGGAGAACCGACAACATGGCTAGACGGGGGTGAGAAGGCGTCTGCCGGCAGCGTCTCGATGATCTGCCTGACAAAGGGCAATCTATGAAGCGACATAGACTGAATCATCTCTCCAGAATTCGTATAGAAGAGCACGAATCTCGCCGAGGTCGAGACCTGCGGCCTCGTGTCTTGCAGCTTAGAATTCTGCGGAATTGAGTACCACTCGATCCCTGCGCTTTTCGCACTCTGAGATCCTTGCCCCTCGTAAATTGCGACGTTTTGGCCACCATCGAGCCCATAAAATCCGAAAAACTCTGGAAGGCTCGCCTTATCCTGAGACCAGCCAACAGAACCGAAAACCACAACGAGAAGCCCTATTCCAAGGCACTTCGATGCAAAACGATTACTCATTCAGTTTTTCCACCTTTCGATCGAAAATCGATTCTCACTTTCGCTTCTCCAATCCCAAGCCGATATTCTCCCTGCCACTTCCTCTTTCACCGCAGCCTGCTCCACTAGGTACGCGACACACATTAAAACGTCATGAGACCGAGGCGTGGATCAAAAGTCACCGTGAACACTCGACCAAGTAGGCCCAGTGTCCTCAATCCATCCTGTTCTGCCTGTTTTGTCTTTGATCTGGATCCACCAGACAGGCTGCGGAAGTTGCTCCATTTGGCCCATGATCGGACCGGATATCCATTTGGCTTCAAATTTCTCTTTGCACGACGTCTCCGAAGCATTGCAGGTCATAGGGGAGAGAACTTCTGGAATCGAAACGGCATCGATCAGTTTGCCATTCAGCCAGACTTTTCAAAACCCTTCTCCGCGGTACGTGAGCAGATAGAGAAAGCCGGAGTTCACTGGCTGCTGACCGGGGATGAGAATCGAATGAAGGATCCGGATTCTGCCGGGCTTTGTCACGACCACGCCGGTCACTGTGGTGACCTTCTGCCCCTGAGGTAGAACGAAAGCAGTTTGACTGCTACCACGGGTTGGATGAACAGGTGTAGCGGCGTCCAAAGTCCAAACACTGCCGTAGCGACATCCTTCGCCGGGACAGGCACCGATGTCCGTATAGGTTGACGATAGAGGTGGATAGTCACGTGTGGTCGCCTTAACCGAAAGTTCGAGCTGCAACGGTCCATTAGCTTCTAACGTCGCCGGCAGCTGTGTTAACAACGGCACCGGGTTTGACCATTTCTCTTTGAACAGTTTTCCGGAGGTTTGGTCCCCTTTTCCATAGATATTCAACGGTGAATTCCAGCTCGGGTCCGTCATATATCGGCCGGAGAAATGCCTAACCTCAAAATGTGTATGACAGCCCCACGCCGCGCCCGTACGCCCTACTTTACCCAACGGTGAATGCTCTAAGACAACACCTCCGACCTGAACGGAGGGAGGATCTTGCATGTGGAGATAGACCGTTTCAGTTTCAACCATTTGTATCGCGGGGAGGGGCAATCCGGTCGAAGTAGCAGCGTGCTTGAGCCTGACCATGTAGCCGAGGTACGGGAAGTCTGGGTCGCTGCTGTCGGAGATGGTATCGACGACGACCCCATCCGCCAACGAGTAGACCGGCGAGCTGCAAGCAGCGACGAGGTCAACGCCGGGGTGGGTAAGCACTGCACCTGATGGCCCACTGGCCAACTCAAGAGCTTCATTCGCACCCGAACCAATCTTTCTCACAAGGGTCCCGTGCTTGAACTGTCCAATGCAGGCACCGGGAACGACAGGATTCACGAATCCCTGGCAGGTTGGAGATGAAGCTATAGCCGTCGGAACTTGCGCTTCTAATGGCACAAGTATGAGAAGACCAAGTATTCCGACCATAACTCTACTTGAGGCTTTGTTGGCCGACCAGGATTTGATTACGAATACGTTCATGTCACTCTCCTCCAATAGAGGACTCCGATACGCATATACTGTGCTCAAGTCCTGTGTAGAATCGACTTTCGCTTATCCAGGTTGCTATGGTGTCTGGAAGTAGAGCGCCTGGGCGAAGGCCGAGCACAGCGTCCCGTTGCAGGCATCCACATTCCAGGTGTACTTCTTACCGGCAACCAGATTGGTGGCGGTGAAAGTGGTGGCGCTGATCGTGGTGTCGTCGATGAAGGTGCCAGTGGCCACATCCTTGATGGCCACCTCATAGGTTGCCCCGCTGGTTCCGCTCCAGCTCAACGTAACCGTCGTGCTGCTGGTCGTCGGCCCCGGACTGCTGGTGGAACCTGGACTCAGGTTGGTCGGCACTGAGGGAGTTGTTGCCGGCGTCTGGAAGTACTCGGCCGTGGCGAAGGCCGAGCACAGCGTCCCGTTGCAGGCATCCACATTCCAGGTGTACTTCTTACCGGCAACCAGATTGGTGGCGGTGAAAGTGGTGGCGCTGATCGTGGTGTCGTCGATGAAGGTGCCAGTG
>Ga0224555_1001916_pt1 | contig 26325 bp, 30 predicted proteins | sample 714S23034metaG_FD_180687 | JGI IMG/M metagenome (GOLD analysis project Ga0224555, IMG submission 180687) | Peat soil microbial communities from Stordalen Mire, Sweden - 717 S2 30-34 | ecosystem: Environmental > Terrestrial > Soil > Wetlands > Peat | place: Sweden: Norrbotten County, Stordalen...
GTACTCCCCGTTGCATCTTGCGGAGGTCGCCGCGGCTGCCGGCCCCGAGGCCGCCGTCGCGGTGATCGTCGACGCCGACGGCGCAGGCTGCCCGATGTGCAACGAGGAGTACCGAGATCTGTGCTCGACGCTCACCGGCGAACTGTCGCGGCACGACATCGTGCTGTGGGCCGTACACGTGGTGGACCGGGTGGCCGCCGGCGGTCGGTGGCACTGCGTGGACGGCTGCGGCGCGGGCGGTGTCGTCGACGACCCCTGCGCGTCACCGCTGGCGGTGGCGGCCGTGCTCGACGGCCGTCGACTCTATGCGCGGCGTGCCGACCTGCAGGCGGTGATCGCTGTCGACGACCAGGGCCACAGTGCGTCGCTGAGCGGTCTGATCGCCGAGCACGCCACTGCGCGGGACGAAGCACACCGTGCTGACCCGATGGGCTGCGTCCGTCGCGACGTCGAGGACGCAATGGCTGCCGCCGCCCGAGTCGGCGACGGACAACAACTCGCCGACGCCGAGTTGGCCGGCCTGGCGTGCGTGCTGGCCGACGTACAGGTGCGAGACACGTTGTATGCCTTGGCGGTTGGCCGCAGCGCCGGGGAAGCCGAGTCGTTGTGGGCGCTGCTGTCGCGCAGCCTGCCCACGCCGTGGCGGGCGGAGGCACTGGTGTTGCTCGCGTTCAGTGCCTATGCCCGCGGCGACGGACCACTGGCCGGGATATCGCTGGAGGCCGCGCTTCGCTGCGAACCCGGTCACCGGATGGCAGGCATGCTCGACACCGCTCTGCAGTCAGGCCTACGGCCTGAGCACATTCGTGAGCTGGCGGTCACCGGGTATCGGTTGGCCCAGCGGCTCGGCGTGCGCCTTCCGCCGCGACGGGCGTTCGGTCGCCGCGCGGTTTGATGGCGCCGCTTGCCCCCGCAAGCGGGAGGTGTGCCCCCACCTCGGGCCGTACCGGCCCGCATCGTCGCCGCGCGGTCTAGACCTTTTCGACCTTGACGGCGTGGGCCATCTCGTGCGGCAGGCTCACGTTCTCGTGGCCCGGAATCACGATCATCACCCCGCCCGCCGGGTTGGTCTCGACGGTCACCCGTGCGTTGGGAACGACACCGGCGTCCTTGAGGCGGGTGATCAGGTCGATGTCGCCCTGCACGTGTTCGGTCAGCTGACGCACGACGACGGCGACAGGGGACCCGGCGGGCAACTCCGTCAACCGCACCAGGTTGGCGTCCTCGGCGCCGAACCCGTCCCCGACGCCCAAATCCAACAGGCCGGGAATCGGGTTGCCGAACGGCGACGTGGTCGGATTGTCGAGCACTTGCACGAGCCGACGCTCGACGTCTTCGCTCATCACGTGCTCCCAGCGACAAGCCTCGGCGTGGACCTCTTCCCACGGCAATCCGATGACATCGACCAGCAGCCGTTCGGCCAGCCGGTGCTTGCGCATCACGGAAATGGCCAACGCCCGGCCCTTGTCGGTCAACTCGAGGTGGCGGTCACCGGCCACGTGCAACAGCCCGTCGCGTTCCATCCGCGACACGGTCTGGCTGACCGTGGGCCCACTCTGGTCAAGCCGTTCGGCGATCCGGGCACGCAGCGGAGTAACGCCCTCTTCCTCGAGGTCGTAAATGGTCCGCAGATACATCTCGGTGGTATCAACCAGGTCGTTCATTCCGCACCCTCCATTGCCGCCGAGTCTACTTGCCCAGCTGCGCGAATGGTCTGCTAACACTCCAGCATCAGCAGTACGCCCGCCGCAGGTGCGACGGGCGTAGTGCTTAATGCTGATGCGGGTCGTCAGCTCGCGTAAGACCGCAGCCGGTCGGCTCGCTCACCGTTGCGAAGCTTGGACATCACCTCGCGCTCGATCTGGCGAACCCGCTCCCGGGACAGACCGAACAGCTTGCCGATCTGGTCGAGCGTGCGAGGCTGCCCGTCATCGAGCCCGAAGCGCAACCGGATCACCTGATGCTCCCGCTCGTCGAGCGTGGCAAGCACGCTGCGAATGTCGGTGTGCAACAGTTCGGCGATCACTGCGTTCTCCGCGGACATCGCTTCGGCGTCCTCAATGAAATCGCCCAGCGGCGCTTCCTCTTCGGACCCCACCGGCATGTCGAGGCTGACGGGATCACGGCTGTGCTCGAGCAGGTCGTTGATCTTTTCGACCGCAATGCCGGACTCTTCGGCGAGTTCCTCGTCGGATGCTTCGCGACCGAGCCTCTGGTGCAACTCGCGCTTGATGCGCGCCAGCTTGTTCACCTGCTCAACCAGGTGAACCGGCAGCCGGATGGTGCGGCTCTGGTCGGCCATACCCCTGGTGATCGCCTGCCGGATCCACCAGGTCGCGTAGGTGGAGAACTTGAATCCCTTTGTGTAGTCGAACTTTTCCATTGCGCGGATCAGACCGAGATTGCCTTCCTGGATGAGGTCCAGCAGCGGCATTCCGCGACCTGTGTAGCGCTTCGCCAACGACACGACCAACCGAAGGTTGGCTTCCAGTAGGTGGCGGCGCGCTGCTTGGCCGTCGCGGACGACGGCGGCCAGGTCGCGTTTGCGGTTCTCGCCGAGGCGCTTACGGGTCTCCAGCAGATGCTGAGCGTAAAGGCCGGCTTCGATGCGCTTGGCGAGCTCGACTTCGTCGGCGGCATTGAGCAGTGCCGTTTTGCCGATCCCGTTCAGATACACGCGCACCAAGTCCGCGGCTGGGCTTTGAGCATCCAGATCGCTATCAACCCGGCGTGTGGTGGCATTTGCCATAGCGGCCTCCTGATCGGCATGAAGTGTCATGGGGTACAACGACCAACCCGGGGTAGTAGTTCCCGCCGGGCAGCCAACTCACACCCGTTGACGTGCGCGAATGTCCGCTCGCCCTGAGAATGTGCTGAGAACCCGCTGCAGGAGGGGGTTATTCGGAACCGTCGGCTTTCGCGCCGGGCGATTCCGGTTGCGGCGACGGGCGGCTGTAGCGCTCGAGCGCCGGGCGTTCGGCGGTGGGGAAGAGCGGAGTCCGCCGTGCGGGCCCATCAAATCGACGCGGTTCGTCGGCCCGGCGCGGCGGCCGGTCGTTAGCGATCAGCACCGCTACCCAGGGCAGCGGGATCGACGCGGCAATGATCAGCAGTGAGACAAGGCCGTTGTGCCACATGCCGTATGCGACGGCGGCCAACACCAGGGCCGGAATCCGGAAGGACATTATCGTCAGGTATTTACGCACCCGTTGACGGTGCTGTACCTCGTACGCGGGTGCGGCGGCGGTGATGAGGATTGGTCGACCATCGTCGTCGAAACCCAGCTCATGGCTGCGCCTCATCTCTCCACTGTTGCACAATTTGGCTCACGGTGACGCGGCCTCATCCGGCACAATAAGAGCCATGGAGACCCAGACGATCGAGCGCACCGACACCGACGAACGCGTTGACGACGGGACCGACAGCGACACTCCCAAGTACTTCCACTACGTCAAGAAGGACAAGATCGCGGAGAGCGCGGTGATGGGCACGCATGTCGTGGCGCTGTGTGGCGAGGTGTTCCCGGTGACGAAGGCGGCCAAGCCGGGTTCACCGGTTTGCCCGGATTGCAAGCGGATCTACGAGGCGCTCAAAAAGAGCTGACCTGACTGGAGCTGACGTCAGCCGGTTCGTCGGTGGCGTCGTCGTCATCGTCGTCAGCCTTGGTGCGTGAGACCAGCCACCGTCGCAGCCGGTGGGCATGGGTGCGCGGCGCCGGCCACTCCTCCTGGATCGCGGCGTTGAACTCCGCGCCCAGCATGATGGCGAAGCCGGCGAAGAAGGCGAACAGCAGAAACGCGATCGGTGTGGCCAGTGCGCCGTAGGTGTAGCCGGTGCCGGTGATGTACCTCAGGTAGATGCGCAGCCCCAGCGTTGCGATCACGAATGCCACGCTGGCCAGTGCCGCACCGAAGATCAGCCGGTGCGACGGCAACGGTTCCGGCAAGGCCACCCGATACAGGACGACCACGGTGACGATCAGGCCGGTGAGCAACGCCGGGTAGTAGCCGTAGGCCAACACATCCTGCAAACCGTCGGGGATGAATTCGGCGAGCTTGCGCGGTCCGCGCACCATCAGCGGGGCAGTGACGATGACGAAGAGCAGCATCACCACATACAGCAGTAACGCGAACAGTCGCTGGCGCACCGGATGACGCAGCGGAGTCTGGTCGTGGGCTTCGACCACCGAATCGACGAAGGCAGAGATTGCCGACGATCCCGCCCAGAGCGAAATCAAGAAGCCCAACGACACCACTTCGCCGCGAGCGCCCCGATCGATATCGGCAATGGTCGGCTCGATGATCTCGTGAACGACGCTCGGAGAGAAGACCTTGTTCGACATCGACACCAGACGTTGCTCGATCACCGACATCGTGTCCGGTCCGAACAGCGGAGCCACGTAGGCGAGGCTGCCCAGCATTCCCAATAACAGTGGCGGCAGCGACAGCGCCGACCAGAATGCTGCTTGCGCGGACTCGGCGAAGATCGAGTCGTCCCAACTTTTCGACAACGCCCGCTTGGTGATACGCCAGATGTGATGGCGCGAGGGCTTCACTACTGGGTCGGTCATGACCTGTTCAGGATTCCTGACGAATTGCCTTGCCGCCAGGATCGCAGGTGGCGAGTCGTGTTTAGGACTCCAGCGCGCCCGCGCTGGCTTCCAGCACCGCGGACAGCTCGATCAGTTTCGCCTCGTGCTGGTTGGCGTGATGTTGGCAGAACAAAAGTTCTGCGCCGGAGGGCAGCTTGGCGCGCACGCGTGCAGCAGCGCTGCACCGATCGCACCGATCAGCCCTGGTTAACTCTGGACTAGTCAAGGTCGCGGTCATGGCTGCTCCGTTCTGCCTTTCTTCACTGTCCCAGATGTCTGGACTTTTGGCCGTCTCCACCGCGGGTTTACCCGCTGTGTCGTTTCTCACCCCTGGCTATTCGGCGCCCGGGGCAGGATGACGGTATGAATCAGCCGCCACCGGTGCTGGTACACCTATGTCCCACCGATGACTGGTCGTCCGCCAAGATCAGCGGCGAGCTACGACCTGAGTCCCTTGCCAGCGTGGGGTTCGTCCACTTGTCGACGCCGGACCAAGTGCACCTACCGGCCAACCGCCTTTATCTGGGACGCGAAGACCTGGTTCTGCTGCACATCGATCCGACCCGTTTGGACTCACCCATTCATTGGGAACTAGGGATAGCAACGGATCCGGAGTCGATGCTGTTCCCGCATCTGTACGGAGCCTTGCCTGTTGGTGCTGTGATCAATGTCACCAGCTACCGGCCAACCGCTGACGGCAGCTTCCCGCCGGCTGGGGGATCGGCCGGCGAATAGGCGTCGGCTTCGATCTCCACCAACAGTTCGGGCGCGATGAGCGCAGCTACCTCGACCATGGTGGCCGCGGGGCGGATCTCACCGAAGATCTCGGCGTGCACTGCTGCGACCTCGCGCCAACGGGAAATGTCGGTCACATAGATGCGGGTACGAACCACGTCGCTGAGTGTTGCTCCGGCCGCGTTGAGCGCGATCTCGATGCGGCGCAATGCTCCTCGCGTTTGAGCAGCGACATCTCCGGCCGGTCCCGGGCCGGTAGTGCCGGATACGACGACGTGCGGGCCGATTCGGACCGCGCGGGAATAGCCGACGGCCGACTCGAACTCGGATCCGGACGATACAAGGATGCGACTGGTAGACATTCGGTCAAGGTAGGCCAGCCGCATCGCCGGCGCAGCTGAATTATCTGCGCGGGAATTCCGTGATGAGGCTTGTCATCCTATCTGGTAGGAACCCGGCGAAACGTAGAAGAAATGGCCGGTGCTCGAGTCGGTGCACCTCATCGCGGCAGTCTCGCTGGTACAGCTGAGGGTCCCGCTGGTCAGTGTCTGCCCGTCGTTGACGACCTGCTCGCCCTGCACGTGCAGTGTGTCGTTATGGCAATCCATCTGGACGGTGCCGCCCTGGTTCAGCGAGAAACGGTCACCCCACGCGGAGTGCTGCGCACATGGTGGCGGGGGCGTAGACACGGTGTAAGCCCGGTTGCTGATCTCGCAGGCGGCGCCGCCGCTGCTCAGGTTGCATGAGACGTTTCCCGACGAGTTTTGGAATTGGTACGACTGCGCCTGCGGTGGCGGGGGTGGCGGGGGCCCGCCGGCGTGTGCGGGTGCCGCGAAACCGATCACGGTGACGGTTGAGGCCATCGAGATCGCCTGAATCGCTGTCATTTTCATGGCATGTGCTCGCATTCTGTTGAGGGGTGGTGGCCTTGGGGCGATGTGGCCTCAATACACCGGCGGCGACTGCAAGATCCATTCCGGCGGGCAGCTTCTGCTGGGTTGATCTGGTCAACTCCGCCAGCTCTCTCCAAGACCGGTGTCGAGCCACAAATGTCCCTGACCTTGCGGTTCGGATTATCACCCGGGCTAACGCCCGGCGTTGGACAAATGCCAAATAATCGTCCAGGTATCGCAAAAATCAGAATTCGGCCGACCGCGGGCATTCAGCCGGATGCACGCACGAAACCGGCGAGCGGGCAACGGGTCCCATCGCGGCGATCCAGCTCTGTCGCGAGCTGACCGGCGTGGGCTTGGCGGAGGCGAAGGCCGTCGATGTACGCGTGGTGCCGAAAGCCTTTAGTTGCACCCGCTTACATGGATTCGCCGGCCGGCTCCAACGCAGACACTTACCGGCGGCGGTGGGGGAGGAAAGTCCTGCGGCAGCGGCGCATAGTCGGCCGGCGGCGGGACATAGGTGTTGACCGTATCGGCGACGTTGGTGCACCCGCTAACTGAAACACGCCTGCCGACGCTCGCGCAGACGTCGGCGTTGGCCACACCGGAGGGCTGCACGACGGTGTATAGCTCAGGAATCGACGTAAGGGCCAACACCGCTATCCCCGCGGCAGTCCAAGATCGCACCCAGAGATTCATCGCGATCTCCTTCCCGTCACGGTCGGGGCTTCTTTTGGCCGATAAGTGAACTGAGGGCCGAAGTATATTCCTCTGCCTACACAGTGAGACCTGAATTCGTACAGCAGGCTGCGGCCCGATCGCTTAGGGAGTGGAGCCGCCCTGCCCAAGTAACGGAGTCCACTGGCAACGCTGCCTGACGTCAGTCAGCGGCTGACGGATTCCCTCAAGGTCGGCTTGCTCTTGCGGGTTGGCGTTGAAGTAGTTCTGCACGTCGACGGGGACCTGATCTTTGGGCTGATCCTGAAGGTCGGTATAGAACCCGTTCACGTCCGGGTGGGTGAACAGGTAAGTCGAGAGCGCCGTCGCAACACCCGCCGCGACACCGGCTACGTCCGCGGCTGTGCAGTTGGGCGGCCGAGACGGTGGATCAGCCGCGGCGGTCCCCGCGTTAGCGCATAACAGCGTGCCGGTAACCGCGCCAGCGCCGATCGCGCCGACGACCACCCGGCGCGGAATGATTTCTGAGAGGAACATAACTGGCACCTTCATCCGGTAATCAACCTGGCCGCGACCGATAGCGGTCGTCGCTCGGCTCAAGCTAAGCAGATAGCGATAACCACTTTTCTGCGATACAGCGGATTAATCCGCAGCAAGCGCAACCCTCACTGGTGTCGCTCAGTCCAGGTAGTCGCGCAGCACCTGAGAACGGCTGGGGTGGCGCAACTTCGACATCGTCTTCGACTCGATCTGGCGGATACGCTCGCGGGTCACGCCATAAACCTGGCCGATCTCGTCGAGGGTGCGGGGCTGGCCGTCGGTGAGGCCGAACCGCAGCCGTACGACGCCCGCTTCGCGTTCGGACAGCGTCTCGAGCACCGACTGCAGCTGATCTTGTAGCAAAGTGAACGACACGGCGTCGACAGCCACCACCGCTTCGCTGTCCTCGATGAAATCGCCGAGCTGGCTGTCGCCCTCATCGCCGATGGTCTGGTCCAGCGAGATCGGCTCCCGGGCGTACTGCTGGATCTCGAGGACCTTCTCCGGAGTGATGTCCATTTCCTTGGCCAGCTCTTCAGGGGTGGGCTCGCGGCCCAGATCCTGCAGCAGCTCGCGCTGGATGCGACCCAGCTTGTTGATCACCTCGACCATGTGCACCGGGATGCGGATGGTGCGGGCCTGGTCGGCCATCGCGCGGGTGATCGCCTGGCGGATCCACCACGTCGCATAGGTGGAGAACTTGTAGCCCTTGGTGTAGTCGAACTTTTCGACCGCACGGATGAGGCCGAGATTGCCTTCCTGGATCAGGTCGAGAAACGCCATGCCGCGGCCGGTGTAGCGCTTGGCCAGCGACACCACGAGTCGCAGGTTGGCCTCCAGCAGATGGTTTTTCGCGCGGTCACCGTCGCGGCAGATCCACACCATGTCGCGGCGCTGGGCGGCGGGCAGCTTTTCGCCGCGGTCGGTCAGGTCGGCCATCAACTGGGTGGCGTAGAGGCCGGCCTCGATCCGCTTGGCCAGCTCGACTTCCTCTTCGGCGTTGAGCAGCGCCACCTTGCCGATCTGCTTGAGGTACGCGCGAACCGAGTCCGCGGACGCGGTCAGCTCGGCATCCTTGCGGGCTTGCCGCAAAGCCTCCGACTCGTCCTCGTCCCAGACGAAATCGCCTGACGCCTTGTCCTTTTCGCTCGGCTCGACGATCTCTTCTTCGGCGGTTTCTTCGCCGGCGGCTTTGGCCGGGCTCGCGGCAGCGACTACTTCGGTGTCGGGCTCGTCCTCGACGTCTTCGAGGTTCAGGTCTTCGGCATCGAGATCGATGTCGTCGCCGGTCGCGGTTTCGAGGTCCGGCTCGCCGTCGAGCTCCTCGATTTGCTCTTCGGTGTCCAGGTCAGCTGTCGTGGCCTCGACGGCGTTAGGGTCGCCCTGCGCCGACGTTGCTTTCTTCGGGCGGCCGCGGGCGGGCGCCGCCTTGGCCGCGGCACCCTTGGCCGCGGCACCCTTGGCGGACTTCGCCGGCGCTTTGGCGGGCCGCGTCTCTGTCGGAGTGGTGGAGCCATTGGCGGACTTGGCCGCCGGACGCTTCACCCCGGCGCTGGCGGGGGACTTGGCGGCGGTGCGCTTCACCGGCTCATCGGTTGCCGGTCGTGCTTTGGTCGCTGCCACGTAAACCCCTTCGGTAGGACTCACTTCCGGTGCTCTAGGCACGCTCAACCGGAAGATGTCGGCTATGTCGGATGACGGCGTCGATTATCAGGGTGGATATTCGCCGCTATCGGTCAGGCGGCTGCCGGTGACCATTGTAACGACAGCAGGGCAATCCCCTGGCCACGCCGTGCAAATCAGTGCGTCACGTCGCGCGTCGCCGCCATCGCCGCGCCGACGATTCCGGCGGTGTTCTGCAGGCTGGCGGGAACCACAGGGGTGCGGTTTTTCAGCAGCGGCACCCAGTTGTCGGCATTGCGGCTGATCCCGCCGCCGGCGATGAACAGCTCCGGGCACATCGCGTTCTCGATGGCGACCAGCACCTTCGTCACCTGCGTGGCCCACTTTTCGTAGCTCCAGCCGCGCCGATCCCTGACTGACGACGCGGCGCGGTGTTCGGCTTCTCTGCCGCCGACCTCGAGATGCCCGAACTCGGTGTTGGGCAGCAATATCCCGTTGTGGATGACCGCCGACCCGATTCCGGTTCCGAATGTGAGCAGCACCACCACGCCGCTGGTGTCTTTGCCCGCCCCGTAGCGCGCTTCTGCCAGGCCCGCCGCGTCGGCGTCGTTGAGAACCGCGATCTCCTGGCCGTGCAACTCCGAGCTGATGATGTCGCGCGCGTTGGCCCCGATCCACGATTTGTCGACGTTGGCCGCGGTCCGCACGATGCCGTGCGTGACGACACCCGGATAGGTGACCCCGAGCGGGCCGGACCACCCGAACTCGTTCACGATGGCGGCGATCGTCTTGGCGACTGCCGACGGAGTGGCGGGCTTGGGTGTCAGCAGTTTGACCCGGTCGCCGATCAGCTGGCCGGTGTCCAGGTCGACGATGCCGCCCTTGATCCCACTGCCACCGACGTCGATGCCGAAACCCTGCCGCGGCGGCGTGTCGGTGGTCGAGTCGGCGCTGGTCATCGAATCTCCTCGGCGAGGGGTGGCTGTCGCCCACACCATAGTGCGTGGATGGGCGGCTGGCTGAGCTGTTTCGCGGTCGTTCGCCAACCCGCCAGCGGGGGGCCCAGGCATCACCTGTGATGCGATGGACCGGTGAGCACACCCGAGAACCAGCCGGCACATCTGCGTTCGGTGGCCGAAACCTTGGCAACCGAAGCGGCCGCGTTCGTCCGGCGCCGCCGCGGCGAGGTCTTCGGCGCCGACGCGGGTGCCGGTGACGATGCCGCGGTGCGAACGAAGACGACCCCGACCGACCCGGTCACCGTCGTCGACACCGAGACCGAACGGCTATTGCGTGATCGGTTGGCGCAACTGCGATCCGAGGACGCCGTGCTCGGCGAAGAAATCGGCGGGCCCACCGATCCGGCGACCGCCGCTGCCGGCACCGTGACCTGGGTGCTGGACCCGATTGATGGCACGGTGAACTTCGTTTACGGCATCCCGTCGTATGCGGTGTCGGTGGCGGCGCAGGTCGACGGCGTGTCGGTGGCAGGCGCGGTCGCCGATGTGGTCGGCGGGCGGCTGTATTCGGCCGCGGCCGGGCTGGGTGCGTATGTCGTCGACGCCGAGGGCTCCCGTCGGCTGCGATGCAGCGCCGTCGACGAGTTGTCGCTGGCGTTGGTGGGCACTGGATTCGCCTACTCCAAGCAACGCCGCACGGTCCAGGCGGCGCTGGTGTCCAAGCTGTTGCCGGCGGTCCGGGATGTGCGTCGGATCGGTTCTGCGGCACTGGATTTGTGCATGGTCGCGGCAGGTCGGCTCGACGCCTACTACGAGCACGGTCTGCAGAGGTGGGACTGCGCGGCCGGGGCGCTGATCGCCGCCGAGGCCGGCGCCCGGGTGCTTTTGCCGGAGCCGGGGGATCCGGAGGGTACCGCGGCCCTGGTGCTCGCCGCGGCGCCCGGGATCGCCGACCAGCTGCTGGCTGCACTGGGGCAATTCGACGGCTTGGCGCCCATTCCGGGCTGATCGGCAGGCGAATCCTGAGGTCAGCAGTTGCCGGCGTGGATCTTCGCCAACAGCGCGGGATCGGCCGGCTCGGTATCGCCCGGGCGCAGTCCGGCGAGCACCGCGGCAATGTCATCGCTGTGCGCCGGTGCACCGAACTCGGTGCCCAGAACCAGGTCGACGGAATCGTCGCTGCGGTCGTCGCGGTACAACTCGGTGCACGGCGCTACCAGCCACACCGCTGCCGCCCCGGCCTGACCGGCCTCGCCGAAGCGAATCTGCCCCTGGCAGTTCAGCCGGGTGTGGGCGTAGATCGGATCGTTGGCCGCGGTCGGCTGCGCGAACCCAAGGTCTTTCAATGCGCTGGCGACGTCGGCAGCCTGACCACCCCGCCCGCTGGCGTTGAGGACGCGGATTTTGGCATCGGCCAGCTTGGCCGGCGCGACATTGACCATCGTGCTGCGCGACACCGCGGTGCCCAGTCGCGGCTGTCCTGGATCCGGCTGCTCCGGTGGTGGGTTGCACACGGTCGCCTCGTGGACTTCGGGCGGACGGGTGACGGCGACCGTCCACACCACCGCGCTGCCCACCAGCAGCACCACCAGCAGGGCTATCGCGGGCCGGGCGTTCCGCCGGCGGAAGGGGCGTCCGTGCTTATCGAAAGCAGTGCCCTCGGTGATTTGCGCGACCACGTACGCACTCTAAGACGCGATGTTTAGCGCGAGGTAGCGCGGCTAGAAATCTGGTGTGACGTAATTCACACTTGAACACTCTGGTATATGGGCACGAATTATTTGGTGGATGCGTTCGAGGCTGGTACAAAGCTTTGCTTGCAGGGTTACGAGGGGACACGACGATGGCTACCGATTATGACGCCCCACGGCGTACCGAAACCGACGACGTTTCCGAGGATTCCCTAGAGGAACTCAAGGCACGGCGAAACGAAGCGGCGTCGGCGGTGGTAGACGTCGACGAAACGGAGTCCGCCGAGTCTTTTGAACTGCCCGGTGCCGACTTGTCCGGCGAAGAGCTGTCCGTCCGTGTGGTGCCCAAGCAGGCCGACGAGTTCACCTGTTCGAGCTGCTTTCTGGTGCAACACCGCAGTCGGCTGGCCAGCGAGAAGAACGGCGTGATGATCTGTACGGACTGCGCGGCCTGACCGCATGGTCGGGAAGGCGCCGACTAACTGCGCAATGCCGACAACACCCGCTCGGGGTGCCGCGAGCTCAGCAGCCAATACGGCGTCGGGTCGTCGGCGTCATCCAGAACGGCCAGCACCATGGGGCCCACCCAGCCTCGGTGCACCACGTAGGCCGCCGGGTCCAGTTGCCGTCCCAGCGCCGCGGACTTGGCGGAGCGGGGAATGTCAGCGGACCGGGCGATCACGGTGACGGGCAGATGCGCCTCGCCGGCCCACAATTGGACCTGGCCGTCATCGGCGGTGACCCGGATCTCGATGCGACCTAGCCACAACAACGCTCCGGAGGCCACCACGAACAACACCGCGAACGGCAGCCAGCGCGGGATGCTCGGCACGCCCTGGTTGACCTCCAACGCAACGATTGCCGCCAGCGCGAAACCCAGTGGCCACCACCACCACGGAACCCACAAACGCTCGCGATACCGCACGCTTTGCGGCGTGACTGGCGTACCTGACACGCGGTCAAGGGTAGTCTGTGGCCCCGTGTCGACCAGTCTGGCGGTTATTCGTCTCGACCCCGGGCTTCCGCTGCCCGCCCGGGCCCACCACGGTGATGCCGGCGTGGATCTCTACAGCGCAGAAGACGTCGAGCTGGCGCCTGGACACCGTGCGCTGGTGCGGACCGGGATCGCGGTCGCGATCCCGTTGGGGATGGTGGGGTTGGTGCACCCGCGGTCCGGATTAGCTGCGCGGGTGGGGCTTTCGATCGTCAACAGTCCCGGCACCATCGACGCGGGTTACCGTGGTGAGATCAAGGTCGCGTTGATCAATCTCGACCCCGCGGTGCCGATTGTTGTCAACCGCGGTGACCGCATTGCCCAGTTGTTGGTGCAGCGAGTCGAGTTGCTCGACCTGGTCGAGGTGTCCTCGTTCGATGAGGCCGGCCTGGCCGACACTTCCCGTGGCGACGGCGGCCACGGCTCCTCCGGCGGACATGCGAGTTTGTGATGGCATTCGGTAGACGTAAAACCAAAGAGCAGCCAGTCGACGAGCCGGAATCCGTGGGCGCACATCGAGAACCGGAAGCCCGGGTGGAGAGCCCGGTCGCCGACGACGCGTACGGCCCGTTCGACATCGAGGATTTCGACGACCCCGCGACCGCCGTGGAGGGCCGCCTCGACCTTGGCTCGGTGCTGCTGCCGCTGCCCGCGTCGGCCCAGCTACAGGTTGAGCTGACCGAGGTCGGCGTCCCGAGCGCGGTGTGGGTGGTGACTGTCAACGGTCGTTTCACCGTTGCCGCATACGCGGCGCCCAAGACCGGCGGTCTGTGGCGTGAGGTGGCCGGCGAGCTGGCCGAGTCGCTGCGCAAGGACGGGGCCACGGTGAGCATCCACGATGGTCGCTGGGGTCGTGAAGTGGTCGGCACCGCATCGGGCGTCGTGCGGTTCATCGGTGTCGACGGCTACCGCTGGATGATCCGCTGTGTGGTGAACGGCTCGCCTGAGAGTGTGGACGCGCTGACTGAAGAAGCGCTGGAAGCGTTGGAGGACACCGTGATTCGTCGCGGTGACACTCCTCTGCCGGTGCGGACACCGTTGCCGGTGCAGCTGCCGGAGCCGATGGCGTCGCAGCTGCGTGAGGCCGCGGCTTCGCAGGGTGCGGCGGGGGGAGAGGTGGTCGCGCCGCCGGAGCCTGACGTCGCAGGCGAAGACGTCCCAGGTGAAGTAGAAGCGCCGCCCACGCCGACCGAGCGCCGCAGTGCCTCCGGTTCGGCGATGCAGCAGTTGCGCAGCACCGGCGGCTAAACAGCCTTGAGTGCTGCCAGACAGGCCACACCGAGCGCCGCCGGGTCCGCGCCGATCTGGTCGAGGGTGAGCGTGCGAAGGGCTGCGTGCGGTGCGTCGGCCGCCCATTGCCGCCCTACGTCGAGCGGGTGAATCGGGTCGTCGCTGGCCGCGGCGACGCCCATGGGCGCCGTCAGCCGCTGTAGCTGCGTGTGAGTCGGGGCAACGAAGCCGGCCGCTTCCTCCATGGCGTCGGGTAGATGCGGCCACTGGCCCCGCCACGACCGGGTCAGCTCCTCGGCCAACCACGGCGGGCTGGACGCCCGCATCTGTGTGGTCGTCGCGGCCAGACCGTCCTCGCGCAGTTGTCGCGCGGTGTACCGCGCCGCCAGGGCAGCGGGAGAGCTGTCGGGTGCACCAGTCCACGCCGGCAAGGCCGCCAGCACCGCGACCGTGCGTTCGGGATGCCGCAGCGCCCACGCAACGGCCACCGCAGCGCCGATCGAAACGCCGCCGACCGCGATCGGGCCGCCGCGCGCGGCGGCCTCCAAGCCGGTCAGGTAGCCGTCTATCAAGCGGTTCGGCTGCGGCCGCGGCGCGAGGAGCTGGGCGCCTGCGTCGCGCAGCGGGCCGGCAAACGCCCGGGTGACGTACGCGTCGTCGCACCCTGTGCCCGGCAACATGACGGCTGTCACCCCGTGCAGATCGATAGCCACACCTAGATACTGCCCGGGGCGCCGCGTGGCGGTCGGGAACCATCAGGCCTACGGCGTCCGTTGGCGTGAGAGGATCGGCGGTGACAAGCCGATGTGAACCAACAGGATGCTCAGGAGAGGCCATGGCGGCGGAAAGTTATCTGCGCCGGCTGACTCGTCGGTTGACGGAGCACCCCGAGCAGCGCGACGCCGAGGAGCTGTGCGACGAGGCGGTGACTACTGGCGCGCAGCGGGCCATCGACTGTCAGCGCGGCCAGGAGGTCACCGTGGTCGGGACTTTGCGCAGCGTGGAATGCAACGGCAAGGGCTGTGCCGACGGGGTTCGCGCCGAACTGTTCGACGGAACCGACACCCTTGCGCTGGTTTGGTTGGGACAGCGCAAGATTCCCGGGATCGAGTCGGGTCGCACGCTGCGGGTGCACGGCCGGGTGGGCAAGCTGGAGAACGGCACCAAGGCGATCTACAACCCGCACTACGAAATTCAGCGGTGAGGCGCATTCTGTGAACCCCGCGACAGACGCCGACGAAGACGTGGCTGACGCCGCCGATCGCACCCCCGCTGATCGGGTGATGGAAAAGCTGGGTGGCGTTCCAGGGCTGATTTATTCATCGGCGCCGGTTCTGGTCTTCGTAGGGACCTCGCGGCTGCTGGGCCTGCCCGCGGCGGCAGGCGCCGCCCTCGGCTCTGCCACGCTGATCCTGCTGTGGCGGCTCGTCCGGCGCGAGTCGGTGCAGCCGGCACTGTCCGGACTCATCGGCGTCGCTGTCTGCGTACTGATCGCCTACCTGCTGGGGGAGTCCAAGGGCTATTTCCTGCTGGGCATCTGGACGTCGTTGGTATGGGCGGCGGTATTCGCCGTGTCCATCGTGATCCGGAGGCCGGTTGTCGGCTACATCTGGAGCTGGCTGCACGGGCACGACCGAGCTTGGCGCGGTGTGCGCCGCGCGGTCTACGCCTTCGATATCGCCACGCTCACCTGGGTGCTGGTCTTCGCCGCCCGATTCGTGGTGCAGCGGCTGCTCTACGACTCCAACCACACGGGCTGGCTCGTGGTGGCACGGATCTCGATGGGCTGGCCGCTGGCCGCAGTGGCTGCGCTGGTGACCTTCCTGACGATCAAGGTGGCACAGCGCGCCTTGGAGGACGCCTCCGTCACTGCGGCGGCAGCAGAAGCCGGTGCAGCTCCTCCTCCACCTCGCTGACGGCGACGAACAGCAACTCGTCGCCACCTTCGAGCGGCTCGTCGCCCTGCGGCACGATGACCCGCGGCCCCCGCAGAATCGTGACCAGTGCGGCATCTCGGGGCAGCTGAAGCTTGCGCACCGGCTTGCCGCCCCACGGTGTGTCGTCGGGCAGCGTGATCTCGACCAGGTTGGCCTGACCCTTCCGGAACTCCATCAGCCGGACCAGATCGCCGACGGCGACGGCCTCCTCGATCAGCGAACACAGCATGCGCGGGGTGGACACCGCCACGTCGACGCCCCAGGCAGCGGTGAACAGCCATTCGTTGCGGGGATCGTTCACTCGGGCCACCACCCGGGGCACCGCGAACTCGGTCTTGGCCAGCAAGCTGAGCACCACGTTCGCCTTGTCGTCGCCCGTGGCAGCCACGACGACGTCGAACTCCTCCAGGTGTATCGACTGCAGCACGCTCACCTCGCAGGCGTCGCCGAGGCGCCAGTGCGCGGCCGGTATGGCGTCGACGTCGATGTGCTCGGGGTTTCGGTCGATCAGCGACACGTCGTGACCGTTTTCGACAAGCTCGCGGACGACCGAGCGGCCGACCGCGCCGGCTCCGGCGACAGCTACTTTCACGGGCGCCGCTCCTCCTCATCGCTGCGCTCTGCATCGTCGCCGGCGCGCTTCATGCGAACCACCCGCTCACGGCTACAGGTCCTCGCCGGGCGGCAACGCGGCGATGGCCACCGCCTCGGCCGCGCGTCCGGATATGGCGGCGATGTAGACCTGATCGCCGGCCTGGATGACCGTCTTGGGTTCCGGCAGCACGCCGGTACCGAATCGAATCAAAAACGCCACCCGGGCGCCGGTGGCCGCCTCCAGATCGGTGGCCCGGCGGCCCACCCAGTCCTCGTGCAAGACGACCTCGGCCACGGCGACGGTCCCCGTCGGGTCTCGCCATTTCGCGGTCTCGCTCTCCCGGGTGAGCGCGTTGAGCAGCCGGTCGGTCGTCCACGGCACGGTGGCGATCGTGGGAATGCCGAGACGTTCGTAGACCTCGGCGCGTTTGGCGTCGTAGATCCGTGCGACAACCCGCCGCACCCCGAAGGTTTCCCGAGCCAGCCGGGCCGAGATGATGTTGGAGTTGTCGCCGGATGACACGGCGGCGAAAGCGTCGGCCTCCTCGATACCGGCCCGCAGCAGCACATCCCGGTCGAATCCCATACCGAGCACGCGATCACCGGCGAACTCCGGACTGAGCCGGCTGAACGCGGTGCTGTCACTGTCGATCACCGCGACGTCGTGGCCGATCCGAGACAGCCCGTCGGCGACCGACGAGCCCACCCGGCCGCACCCCATCACAACCACTCGCACGTGTGGTCCTCTCGGCCTGCGTCCCGGTCGTCGGCCCGGCCCGCCGCGGTGGCCAGCCGGTTTGGGCGAGACATTCTCGTCAAGGGGACCGTACCGGCAGGCCCGGGTGGGCTTACTCTTGGCACTCGTGTCCAAACTTTCGACCGCGGCGCGTCGATTGGTTTTGGGTCGGCCGTTTCGCAGCGACCGGCTGAGTCACACCCTGCTGCCCAAGCGGATCGCCTTACCGGTGTTCGCCTCCGATGCGCTGTCCTCGGTTGCCTACGCCCCCGAGGAGGTCTTCCTGATGCTCTCGGTGGCCGGCCTCGCGGCGTATTCGTTGACGCCGTGGATCGGCGTCGCCGTGGCGGCGGTGATGCTGGTTGTGGTGGCCAGCTACCGGCAGAACGTGCATGCCTACCCTTCCGGCGGCGGCGACTACGAGGTGGTCACCACCAACCTGGGCCCCAACGCCGGCCTGACCGTGGCAAGCGCGCTGATGGTGGATTACGTTCTCACAGTTGCTGTTTCGACCGCATCGGCGATGTCGAACATCGGATCCGCCATCCCGTTCGTGGAAGACCACAAGGTGCTGTTCTGCGTGAGCGCGATCTTGCTGGTGATGGCGTTGAACCTGCGTGGTATCCGCGAATCCGGGGTGGCCTTCGCCGTCCCGACCTACGCGTTCATCGTCGGCGTAACCATCATGCTCGGCTGGGGCCTGTTCCGGATCCACGTGTTGGGCGAACCGCTACGGGCCGAATCCGCCAGCTTTGTGATGCACGCCGAACGCAGCTCGATCGCCGGCTTCGCATTGGTGTTCCTGGTGGCGCGGTCTTTCTCCTCTGGCTGCGCGGCGCTGACCGGTGTCGAGGCCATCAGCAACGGGGTGCCCGCCTTTCAAAAGCCCAAGTCGCGCAACGCGGCAACGACGCTGCTGCTGCTGGGCACGATTGCGGTCAGCCTGTTCATGGGCATCATCCTGCTGGCCAGGGAAACCCGGGTCCAGATCGTCGACAACCCCGCCGCCCAGCTCAGCGGTATCCCGCGCGGCTACCAGCAGAAGACTCTCGTCGCTCAGATCGCGCAGGCCGTCTTCGGCAGCTTTCACATCGGATTCCTGCTGATCGCCGTCGTCACCGCGCTCATCCTGGTGCTGGCGGCCAACACGGCGTTCAACGGGTTTCCGGTCCTGGGCTCGGTTCTGGCGCAGCACAGTTACCTTCCCCGCCAACTGCATACTCGCGGAGACCGGTTGGCTTTCTCCAACGGAATCGTGTTCCTTGCGGTGGCGGCCCTCGCGGCGATCATCGCGTTCCGGGCGCAAGTCACCGCGCTGATTCAGCTCTACATCGTCGGGGTGTTCATTTCGTTCACGCTGAGTCAAATTGGCATGGTGCGGCACTGGACTCGGTTGCTGCGCAACGAGACCGACGTGGCCGTCCGGCGAACGATGATCCGCTCCCGGGTGGTCAACACGATCGGGTTCGTGGCGACTGGCGCCGTGTTGCTCGTCGTCATGGTCACCAAGTTCCTCGCCGGCGCCTGGATCGCTCTTGTCGCCATGGTATTGCTCTTCGCCGTGATGAAGCTGATCCGCAAGCATTACGACGCTGTCACCCGAGAGTTGCGGCAGCAGACCGCCGAGGACCATGACGTCGTTCTGCCCAGCCGCAACCACGCCGTCGTGCTGGTGTCGAAGATGCACCTGCCGACGCTGCGGGCGCTGGCATATACGCGCGCAACGCGTCCCGATGCACTGGAGGCTGTCACGGTGAACGTCGACGACGCGGAAACCCGTGAGCTGGTCCGCAGATGGGAAGAAAGCGATATCAGTGTGCCGCTGAAGGTCATCGCTTCGCCGTATCGCGAAATCACCCGTCCGATACTGGATTACGTCAAGCGAGTGAGTAAGGAATCGCCACGCACTGTGGTGACGGTCTTCCTTCCCGAATACGTTGTGGGCCATTGGTGGGAGCATGTGTTGCACAACCAAAGCGCGCTGCGGCTGAAGGGCCGGTTGCTGTTCATGCCCGGGGTGATGGTGACATCGGTTCCCTGGCAACTTAATTCGTCGGAGCGGCTCAAGACAATGCAGCCGTATGCGGCTCCTGGCGATGCCCGTCGGGGGATCTTCGATTGACATCGCAAGCCACCCCGGGGCTGCCACCGGCGCTGGGGGATCTGACGTTGACCGTCGGTGCGCCGGCGAACGGGGGCAGCTGCGTGGCACGCCACGACGGCCGGGTGGTGTTCGTCCGCTACGCGCTGCCCGGCGAGCGGGTGCGGGTGCGGGTCACCGCGGACCGGGGTTCGTACTGGCACGCTGAGGCGGTCGAGGTGATCGAGCCCTCCGATGACCGCACCGCGTCGCTGTGCCCGATCGCTGGTGTGGAGGGTGCCGGGTGCTGCGATCTGGCGTTTGTCGACCCGGTGGCGGCTCGCGCGCTGAAAGCCGAAGTGGTGTCCAATCAGCTTGCCCGCCTTGGTAATTACCAGTGGCGTGAATCCGTCCAACCGCTATTGCCGACCGGCCCGACCGGCTGGCGAACGCGGATCAGGCTGGACGTCGGGGCTGACGGCCACGCCGGTTTTCATCGATACCGCAGCGGCGAGCTGGTCGCCGATCTCAACTGCGGTCAGCTGCCGGCCGGCATGATCGACGGCCTGGACCACACCGAGTGGCCGCCGGGCGCGCAGGTGCATGTCGTCATCGACGACGACGGTCAGCGGCACGTGGCATGCACGGTGCGCCACGGTCGGCGCAGCTCGACCGACGTGATCGAGGGCAGCCATCAGGGTGTGCAGCGAGCCGGCCGGCACAGCTGGCAGGTTCCCGTGACCACGTTCTGGCAGGCCCACCGTGACGCAGCACGGACATACAGCGCGCTGGTCAGCGACTGGGCTGAGCCGAGTCCCGGCATGACCGCCTGGGACTTGTACGGCGGGGTGGGGGTTTTCGCCGCAGCGCTCGGCGACGCGGTCGGGGAGTCCGGACGGGTTGTCAGCGTCGACAGCTCACGGGCGGCGTCGCGGGCGGCACGCGCCACATTGGCCGACCTCCCGCAGGTGAGTGTGATCACCGATTCGGTGCGGCGGGCGCTGACCGCGCAACACGGCGGTGCCGATGTGGCCGTGCTGGATCCGCCGCGCGCCGGTGCCGGACGCGAGGTGATCGAGCTGCTGGCTGCGGCGGAGGTGCGGCGGGTGGTGCACATCGGTTGCGAGGCCGCGTCATTCGCCCGCGACATCGGCCTGTACCTACGTCACGGCTACGCGGTCAACAAGATTCGGGTCTTCGACTCGTTCCCGCTGACTCATCACATCGAGTGCGTCGCGCTGTTGACTCGTTGACGTCGCGGCTCCGGTGGCTGGCCGATCACTCTTTCAGCGCTGCGGCCAACAGGCGCGATGCGGTGATCACCCCGTGCAACTTGCCGTCTTTGACGACAGCGACCAGCGGACTCCGCAGGCGCGCCATGACTTCGGCCACCTCGATGATGGTGTCGTCGGCTTCGGCCACGGGTATGTGCTGGCGTTGCTTTGGCAGCATGTCGCGGATCGTCCTGCCGCGCAGCTTCTCTGCTGCCTGGTCGGCCATCGATTCGGTCATGACGGCGGCCAGCCCGGGATCATCTTGCACATAGCCGGGCACGATGAATCGGACGACTTGAGAGGCCGGCAGCACGGCATACGGCGTTTCGGACGTGTCGGTGACAACCACCAGCCCGTTCAGCCGGTGCTCGGCGAGCAGACGGACCGCGTCAAGCGCATCTGAGTCGATTTTTACAACCGGGAACTTCTCGTCGAGATCCTCTGCCCGCACACCGACACAATACGTCTGCCGAGAGCTTTCGGTTATCAGGATCGGTGTTAGTGGTGTCTCAGCCTGTGTTCGAGGCGACCCCCGGCTAACTCAGAACGAAGTAGCGCAGCCACAGATACCCGAGGGAAATTGCAAACGAGATCGCGGTCACGACCGCCCCTCGCCGGGTGAAGTCCCAAAAAGACACCGGGTTGCCGGAGCGCTGCGCAATCCCGATGACGACGACATTGGCGCTGGCCCCCACGGCGGTCAGGTTGCCGCCGAGCACGGTGCCCAGTACCAGCGCCCACCACAGCACATCAGAGCCGGCATGACCGTGGATCGACGGGATGAACTGGCCGACGATCGGCGTCATGGTGGCGGCATAGGGAACGTTGTTCACAAATCCGCTGAACAGGAAGGACACGCCGAGGATCAGCATCACCGTCACCCATTCGTTGCCGTGGGTCGCATGGCTGGCCGCATGGGCCAAGTTGTCGATGACGCCGGTCCGCACCAGCGCACCGACCATGATGAACAGTCCCGCGAAGAACAGCAGCGTCTCCCATTCGACGCTGGACAGGTAAAACTCGCGGTCCAGGCCGGAGATCAGGATCAGGATGCCCGCACCGGCCATCGCCACCAGCGACGGCTCCATATGAATCTCTTTGTGCGCGACGAATCCGGCGAACACCGCGACCAGGACGATCCCGCACTGGATCAGCAGCTTGCGGTCACTGATCGCTTCGGTCTCGTCCAGCGACATGACATCGGCGACCCGGTCGGGATCGACGGTGAAGGCGCCGGGAAACAGGCGGGGCAGCAGCATCAGCAGTACGGCGAGCACCATGATCACCGCCGGGCCCATGTTGGCCAGGAACGAGATGAAGCTCAGGTGGGCCCCGGTGCCGATGATGATGCTGGTCGGATCGCCGACCAGGGTCGCCGCGCCGCCGATGTTGGCGGCGAATGCTTCAACGATGAGAAATGGAACTGCGCTGACCGCCAGTCGCTCGCACACCAGCAGGGTGACCGGTGCGATCAACAGGACCGTGGTCACGTTGTCCAGGAATGCGGATCCCACCGCGGTGACCAGCACCAGCAAGATCATGATCCGCAACGGCGAGCCCTTGGCGCGTTTGGCCGACCAGATCGCGATGTATTCGAACACGCCGGTCTGGCGCACCACGCTGACGATGATCATCATCCCCAGGAGCAGAAAGATGACATCCCAGTCGATTCCGGTGCCCTCTGAGTAGAAGACTTCATGAGAGTTGATGACGGGCAAGAAGAACATGGCCGTCGCGCCTGCCAGCGCCACCATGGTCTTGTTGAAACGCTCGGTGGTGATCAATGCGTAGGCGACCACGAATACCGTCGCCGCGTAAATGGCATGAAAGAGGTTCATCGGCCGTCCTGCGGTCGGGTGTGCCCGCGGCTTTGCGCCGCGCGCGCTGAAGCGGTGCTCAAGATTTGAGCGCCGCGGCCAGCAGGCGTGACGCGGTGATCACGCCGTGCAACTTTCCGTTCTTGGTCACTGCGATCAGCGGACTTCGCAGCTGCACCATTTCGGCGGCCACCTTGAATACGCCGGCGCGCGCATCGACTGAGGTGATGGCGCGCGGGTGGTCGGGCAGCACGTCGCCCACCGTCTTGCCCGCCAAGTTCTGCGTGGCGTAGTCAGCGATCGCGTCGCCCAGGACGCCCGCCAGCGCCAGGTCGTCCTGCACATAGCGCGGCAGAACGGAACGCAGCATCTCGGAAGCCAGGAGTACCGCGTAGGGCTTTCCGGACGTGTCGGCAACCACGAGGCCCGGCAGACTGTGCTCAGCGATCATGCGCGCCGCATCGAGGGCGTCAGAATCCACGGTCACGATGGGGAACTGCTCGTCGAGATCCTCTGCTCGCACAGAGACACAATACGGGCTAACTCCAGGCGAAGTAGCGCAGCCACAGGTAACCCACGGATAGTGCAAACGACACCGCGGTCACGACCGCCCCTCGTCGGGTGAAGTCCCAGAAGGAGACGGGATGTCCTGCGCGTTTGGCGATCCCGACCGCGACGACATTGGCGCTGGCCCCGATGGGGGTGAGGTTGCCGCCGAGGACGGTGCCCAGGAGCAGGGCCCACCACAGCACACCGGAGCCGGCGTGCCCGGGGATGGACGTGGCGAACTGTCCGACGACCGGTGTCATCGCGGCGGCATACGGAACGTTGTTGATAAAGCTGCCTAACGTGAAGGACACGGTGAGGATCAGCATCGTCGCCGTCCAGGCATCGCCGCGGGCGAGATGGCTCGCCTGTTGGGCCAAGTTTTTGATGACGCCGGTCCGCACCAGGGCACCGACCATGATGAATAATCCCGCGAAGAACAGCAGCGTTTCCCATTCGACGCTGGCCAGGTAAAACTCACGCTCCAGGCCGGAGATCAGGACCAGGATCCCGGCGCCGGCCATCGCCACCAGCGACGGCTCCATGTGGATCGCCTGATGCGTGACGAATCCGGCGAACACCGCGAGCAGCACAACCCCGCATTGGATCAGCAGCCGGTGATTACGGATCGCTTCTTTCTCGTCGAGAGCCATGACATCGGCGACCCGCTCGGGATCGACGACGAAGAAGCCCGGGAACATGCGAGGCAGCAGCGCCACGAAGGCGACGAGGACGAGGAGCACCGCCGGGGCCATGTTGGCCGTGAATTCAATGAAGCTCAGGTGCGCGCCGGTGCCGATGATGATGCTGGTCGGGTCGCCGACCAGGGTCGCCGCGCCCGCGATGTTGGCGGTGAGAGCCTCGACGATGAGAAACGGCGCCGGATTGACCGCGAGCCGGTCGCACACCAGCAGGGTGACCGGTGCGATCAGCAGGACCGTGGTGACGTTGTCCAGAACGGCCGTGCCGACCGCGGTGACCATCATCAGCAGGATCATGATTCGCAGCGGGGATCCCTTGGCGCGTTTGGCCGCCCAGACCGCGACGTATTCGAACGCGCCGGTCTGACGCACCACGCTGACGATGATCATCATCCCCAGGAGCAAGAAGAGGACGTCCCAGTTGACCCCGGTGTCGCGTGAGTAGAAGACCTCGTCGGAATTGATGATCGGCAAGAAGAACATGGCCGTCGCGCCGGCGAGCGCCACCAATGTCTTGTTGAAGCGCTCTGTGGCGATCAACACGTAGGCCACCACGAACACCGTCGCCGCGTAAATGGCATGGAAGAGGCTCATCGGCCGTCCTGCCGTCGAGCACCCGCCTGGCTCAACATGGGCGGGGAAGTGGCGCTGAAGATTTGAGCACCACGGCTAAAAAGCGTGACGTCGTGATCACGCCGTCCAACCTGACGTCCGCCCGGTCGGCGCGGTCGCGTCGACCGTGCAAATCATCGTGTACTCCTGAATTAGCCCCGAATATCAGGAAGACCCGAATAGCACGAAAAAACACGCCGACCAGGCTTCCCGGCTCACCGGGGAATTACGCTAGCGGGGTTACCTGGCCGGTGCCTGTGGGTTAACGACCAGAATCGGGCGCCACCACGGCATCTCCGCAGGTCTAGGTGTCGGGCTCGCGGTCATGCGTAGACTGGCCGGATGCTCGAACAGCTCCGTGGGCCCGCCGATCTGCAGCACCTCTCCCATGAGGAATTGCGCGATCTGGCCGAAGAGATCCGCGAGTTTCTGATCCACAAAGTCGCCGCGACCGGTGGCCACCTCGGCCCCAACCTCGGCGTCGTCGAGCTGACGCTGGCGTTGCACCGAGTATTCGATTCGCCGCATGACCCGATCATCTTCGACACCGGCCACCAGGCCTACGTGCACAAGATGCTGACCGGTCGCGCCGCGGACTTCGAAACGTTGCGGAAAAAGGGTGGGCTGTCGGGTTATCCGTCGCGGGCCGAGAGCGAACACGACTGGGTTGAGTCGAGCCACGCGAGCGCGGCGTTGTCGTATGCCGACGGGCTGGCCAAGGCGTTCGAGCTGACCGGCCACCGCAACCGGCATGTGGTGGCGGTGGTCGGCGACGGCGCACTCACCGGCGGCATGTGCTGGGAGGCGCTGAACAACATTGCGGCGGCCCGCCGGCCGGTGGTGATCGTCGTCAACGACAACGGCCGCAGTTACGCGCCGACGTTCGGAGGGTTGGCCAACCACCTGGCCATGCTGCGGCTGCAGCCCGGCTATGAGCATTTGCTGGAGCGGAGCCGCAACGCGGTGCGCGGGATGCCGGTCTTCGGCGATTTGGCTTACCAGTTCATGCACAGCGTCAAAGCCGGTGTGAAGGACGCACTTTCGCCACAGCTGCTGTTCACCGACCTCGGCCTGAAGTACGTAGGACCGGTCGACGGCCACGACGAACACGCCGTCGAGGCGGCATTGCGTCGTGCCCGCGGATTCGGCGCTCCGGTGCTGGTGCACGTCCGCACCCTCAAAGGCCGGGGGTACGGTCCGGCCGAGGCCGACGAGGCCGAGCAGATGCATTCCTGCGGGGTGATCGACCCGGCGACCGGGCTGGCCACCAAGGTCCCGGGGCCGAGTTGGACGGCGACGTTCTCCGAATCGCTGATCGACTATGCGACTACACGCCGCGACATCGTCGCGATCACCGCGGCCATGCCCGGACCCACTGGCCTGACCGCATTCGGGCAGCGCTTCCCGGATCGGTTGTTCGACGTCGGCATCGCCGAGCAGCACGCGATGACGTCGGCGGCCGGGTTGGCGATGGGCGGACTGCACCCGGTGGTGGCGATCTATTCGACATTCCTCAACCGCGCGTTCGACCAGATCACGATGGACGTGGCGCTGCATAAGCTGCCCGTCACGATGGTGCTCGACCGGGCCGGGGTCACCGGCCCGGATGGTGCCAGCCACAACGGTATGTGGGATCTGTCCATACTGGGCATCGTTCCCGGCATGCGGGTGGCCGCACCAAGGGACGGCGCCCGACTGCGCGAAGAACTCGGCGAAGCGCTCGACATCGACGACGGTCCCACCGCGATCAGATTCCCGAAAGGCGATGTCGGCGAGATTATTCCGGCATTGCGGCGACACTCCGGAGTGGACGTGCTCGCCGTGCCCGCCGAAGGGCTGAGCGCCGAGGTGCTGTTGGTGGCGGTCGGGGCGTTCGGGTCGATGGCCTTGGCGGTGGCTGAGCGGCTGCGCAACCAAGGCATCGGCGTGACGGTGATCGACCCGCGGTGGGTGCTGCCGGTTCCGGATGCGGTGGCTGAATTGGCGCTGGCGCACAAGCTGGTCGTCACACTGGAAGACAACGGTGTGGCCGGCGGCGTCGGATCGGCCGTGTCAGCAGCCTTGCGGGCCGCCGAGATCGATGTGCCGTGCCGC